>ENA-ORXI01002407-ORXI01002407.1-sediment-metagenome-genome-assembly--contig:-NODE-2407-length-13428-cov-28.139915_pt1 | contig 13428 bp, 13 predicted proteins | sample MGYA00237861_ERZ511468 | MGnify/ENA primary metagenome ERZ511468 (study PRJEB26299, sample SAMN06266213) | sediment metagenome | isolation source: Hudson Canyon methane seep mesocosm | place... | reverse complement strand
CGTACAATTCGAATAGACCAATCGTAAGTTCTCAGATCGATATCTTTTAGCTCACCATAATAACTTTTACTATTCATTTTCTGTGCCCTCAAAAGTAAATACTTAGCGCACCCTCACTACTTTCCTGTCAGCAAAAACACCCGCACCTAAATACAAAATAGTTGTCCTACTATACATATAAATAACAGTAACTTTTTAACCCCCTTGTTTTGTATCTCAATCCCCTAATTACAGCCAGTATCAATAAAAGACCGTTAAACAGTACATAAAATTCAATTATGTTTTGCAGATTATGAATACAGCGTTCAAAGAAAAAAATGTTTAGTGCAAATATGGAACTTAAATAGCTCTCCATAGTCGCCTTAGAAGATACTACTAATCAAGTGATTAAAAACCCAACAGCAGCGTTACATACATCCTTTTACAATTCGGGGGACAAATGAAACTTCCAATAACCGGTGGTTGCCTATGTGGTTCAGTAAAATATGAGATTTTAGCCGAACCAGTCGGTGCTGGAAATTGTCATTGTCAAAGCTGTCAAAAATCTGTTGGCACAGCTTATACAGCAGTATTATTTGTTCCCTACGATGCACTTAAAATTGTTGGATCATATAAAGAATATCCAACACTATCAGAAACTGGAAACACCATGAATCGAGGATTTTGTCCTGAATGCGGCAGCTCTCTTTTTGGACGAAACTCTGGAAACAACAAGATTAGGCCCGTCAATGCAGCAACGCTGGATGACCCAGATATTTATCATCCTCATATGGATTTCTGGGTTTCTGATGCGTTGCCATGGGATTTTATGGATCCCAATTTACCCAAATTTGATAAAAACCCTACGCATTTATAACGCTGTCTTTCGGAGTAAAAAAACATGTTTTTTTACTCCAACACTGATATTTATCATTCATCTCACACATGTGGCTGTATCGATTAATTCTTCAATTTTAATGACCAAGCCTGCATACTCAGAGGAACCCGATTGCGCATAATTTAAGTTTTTAAATAACCCCGTGAGTTTTATAAAAAAACTTCTCACCTGCTCCTGATTATCAAACTTATAATTTTTTGCTACCAGATTTAAAATTCGCATAAAATTTTCTTTTTGTCTTTCGATAGAAACCGAAACATCCACATCATCAAAAGCATCTTGCTGCAAATAAACCATATCCAAAAATAATGCCTGCTGATAAATCACATAATCCTCTAACGTAATCCCTTCCTCTCCAGCCACTTGTATCATTTGATAAACACTTTCCCCTCGCTTTAATAATTCGAGCATGTTTTTCACATAGCCAGTCCAGTTTTTATCTAACTCTTTTTCAAACCAGCCACTTAACTGCTCGCTATATCGAGACCATGATAAAAGCGGGTCAACCGCAGGGTAAAATCTTTTATAAGCTCTGTCCGCACTTAAGCCCAAAAACGTTTTAACCGTACCTAGCGTTGACTGGGTGACGGGTTCTTCAAAATTCCCTCCTGCGGGAGAAACCGTTCCAATCATAGTTAAACTGCCTTGTGAATCATCAGCAGTACGAATAACGCCTGCCCGCTCATAAATACTTTTAACGGCCGAGTCTAAATAGGCTGGAAACGCCTCTTCGCCTGGAATTTCCTCAAGCCTTCCCGATGTTTCCCTCATAGCCTGTGCCCAACGGGAGGTTGAATCAGCAAGTAACAAGACATTTAAGCCCATTTGCCGATAATACTCGCCCAATGTAATGCCGGTATAAATAGAGGCTTCTCTAGCGGCAACCGGCATGGATGAAGTATTACAAATAATAATAGTTCTATCCATTAATGAGCCCCCGGTTTTAGGGTCACTCATCTGGGGTAATTCGGTTATCGTTTCAACAACCTCCCCAGCCCTTTCTCCACACGCCACCACGATAACAACATCAACATCGGAGTTTCTCGATATCAAGGTTTGCAACACCGTTTTCCCTGCACCAAAAGGCCCAGGAATACATGCTGTACCGCCTTTAGCAATAGGAAAAAAGGTATCAATTAAGCGTAAATGCGTAATCAACGGTTCCGCAGGATATTGCCGTTGAACAATATTATTTTTTAATAACTGTTGAGGGATTTGTTGACGTACAGGCCATCGTTGACGCAGCGTCACTGTTCGTTCTTTACCATTTTTTAAGATAATTTTTGCAACAGGCTCCTCAACTGTCACACTACCTTCCTGTATCCAGCTGACTTCAACCTCACCCTGAATATCAAAAGGAATCATAATTTTATGAGTAAAGCTTCTTTCTACAACCGTTCCTATGACGGAACTTGCTTTCAAGGTAGCACCTGTTTGCACACTAGGGGTAAATGCCCACTGTGTATTAATATCCAATGCGGGTAAATCAACACCTCTAGGCAGAAAAAAACCAAAACCAGAGGCTAAAACATCCAGTGGATTTTGCAGACCATCATAAACCTGCCCTAATAAACCAGGGCCTAATTCAACTGATAGCAATTCACCTGTTTGCTCAACTGGATCACCTATTCCAACACCGGATGTACTTTCATAAACTTGCGCATCAGCAGTTTTACCATTAATACGCAACACCTCGGCTTTCAATCGTTCTGTATGTTGAACAGTACTTCGAGTCGGTAAAATATAAACCACTTCATTTTTAGTCAGCGGCCTTGATGAAGCGTCTATCGATTCAATAGATACAATATCATCTTGAACAGAAATGACTTTGGCAGTTGCCTTGTTTTCAATCATTATAAATCTACCTTTTGTAGTCCTTTATCAACCAAATCATTAAAGCGTTTTACAGCGACTTCTTTATCATTACTATACCAACGAGAAACAATATCCCAGCGCAAAACGTATATAATCACCGCTTCAAAATTAAAATAGTGGCCAAAATTTTGTCGGTGGTAGTGCTCCCAAACCATTTTTAACAGTAACTTTTCTAATTGCAAACTCTGATTTGCTAACATAAAAGCATTTGCTTCGACTAACCAGGGACACTGTTTTCCTAAGCCAAAGTCAGGCTCATTCCAATAATGTGAAATGTAATAATGCCAACAATCAAAACCCAATATTTTTTTTGCAGGAGCCTGCTTGCTTCCCTGCTGCCTAATTCGTAGGGCTGCCAAAATAATTCGCACTTCCAGTCGCCAAATAACAATATCTTTTATAAATTGATTATCTATCGATTCTATAGATGCCAATGTTGATTTAACAAACTGTTGGTCTATATCATTTTTCATCTGTGACCAATGCAATAAACCTTCAATGCGCAATAAATCAGCGGCATCTTTTTCATCCAGCAATTTCAATCGCTTATTAAGCTGAATTCGAGAAATCGGTACAATATTTTCATCAAACAAGCGCGTCTTATGAGGAGGTAAACTCGTCATTAAAAGTGTATATTTACAACTGGATGGATAGATCACTATTTCACGATCCCTTGTAACAAGGCTCTAAAGCGAGGTTGAATATGTTCTAATAACAAGGCAGCAACCGTTTCATCTGTAAAATCAACAACCATTGCTTCATCCACCAACCGAATACTTAAGCCTGCATTGATATTTTCATCCACTTCAAAAGAAACCCCTGCCCTTAACAAATTAGCGGCAATTGAAGCGGTGTAATGCGTTAAATTACCTTGCTTAAGCTCTTCCGGGTTTTGACGCAACTCATCTACTCCAATAATATCTTCAGGTAAACGGATGACAATTTTATGACTATCATCTAATCCTGCCTTTTCCCGCACCGTCCCTGCTAATGTCAGGATTAATTGTTCCGTCAATGTTTTATCAGTCATTTGCTCACCGACGACACGCATGACTTCATCACTAAAACTGCCTAACAAGGTATCACGCAGCTTCAAAAATGCATCTCTTGCAGCCAGTTGTAACGCATCTACCCCTGCAGATTTTAAGTCAGCTTCTTGTTTTCGTGCTTGATCCAGGATTTCCTTTGCTTCTAACTCAGCTGTTTCAATAATCCATTCAGCACGCTTTTGCGCATTAGCGACAATACTTTCAGCTTTTTCCTGGCCAGCATTGACACCTTCATTTTTTAAACGCTCCAAAAGCGCTTCTACGCCTGATGAGGCAATAGGTTGAGTATCTGTCATAGTATTGTTTGAGGAATATCGCCGCTAATAACCAGCGCAAAAATAAATGCAAATACAGCAAAGCCTTCTACAATTGCAGCAGGTGCAACCGATAAACCAAAAATCTCAGGTTTTGCTTTAGAAGCATGAATAGCAGATGCACAACATTGCCCTTGATAAATAGCACTAAACATTAATGCAATTCCGCACAAAACACCTACACCAAAAATTCCCGGTGAATTTTCAAGAGTTATCGTTCTGTTTAGGGTAAACATCATCACAATACCGTAAATAACTTGCGAAGAAGGCATTGCAGATACACCTACATAACGACCATAACCACTTTCAGTGTCCAACATAGCACCAATAGCCGCCTGACCGGCAATAGCACAGCCAATAATGCTACCCACTGCACCCAGCGCCATGGGTGCATATAACCCAAACCATCCAAATATTAAAATCAAATCAGACATCATTCTGCTCCTTAAATCATCTATTTTTAAATTTTAAGCCATTACCCAAGCTCACTGTAAACCTTCAATCGGGGTGTTCATAAAGGATATTATCGTAAAACAATCCTCACCATTCACTGGTTAAAGCCTACACCCCACTAATACTGACCCTACTTTCTAATCAAGCTTTCTTTTTTTGGCAAACATTTTAAATGCATACCCTTCATCAGAAACGCTCCAGCTATAAAACTCAATAAAGTTAAGCCTTAAACCATGCACAACACCACTCATTAAACACAGTATTAGATTTAAAGAATGTCCAATAATTAAAATTAAAATACTTAACAATAAGCCTAAGCCTGTGACAGAACTATAAACCTGCTCAGCGAGCTGATTAAATGTTAATGCTAAAGAAGCACTGGCTAATCCTAAAGCAAACAATCGCATATAACTAAGAATGTCACCAAAAATTTTGGTAATACCAGTCATACTTTTTAAGCCATCAAATAATTGCCATAGATAATCAATGGGCTTACTCATTTGTCGCTCACTACTAAAAAATAGTAACAAAAGACCACCAACAGCCAGCAAAGCATAAGCGATGTACAGAGTTCCCTCGAGTGACAACCACAATAGAAAACCACCCACAACCAAAAACACCCATGCCAATGCAGCTAAAGCCGTTCTTCGCCCCTTTAATTGGTAAGCTTTTATTAAATTAGCGAGCACAATATGTACCACGCCCACCGTTATTGACAAGGTCATCATGCTATCAAAATCATTTAAATCCAGAATTTTAAATAGGCCCGCAATTGATTCAGCTTGAGGACTATAACCAAAGTAGCCACCAGTTAAAACACCCCATATCAATGAAAAACTCAGTGTTATAGCAGCCAGCATACGCAAACGTGTGCCTTGTATTGACTTACCTAATTTATTCCATTTGAATGCTAATATCATTGCAAATACAGCCGAATAACCCGCATCAGAAAGAATCATTGCAAAGAAAAAAGCAAAAGAAAAAAACACCACGATTGAAGGGTCCCAGGAATTATAAGCGGGCGTTTGATAAAACTGAATAAGCTCTTCCCCTCCGGCCAACATATCAGGGTTACGCAATAATGTAGGCGGCGCATCCTGCTCAACCACCTCTTCTATTAATAAAGCCAAGCCATTATCTGTTGCAAACGTCTCAAATATAGCCACTTGATCTGCTGCCACCCAGGCCTGTATTGCAAATAACGCCTGCTGATCTAAAGTTAAGGAACTAGCGACTTTTAACATGGCATTATCTTCATAATCTGCCAAGCTTAAAGTGATTAGAGTTATCCAGCGAGTCAAAGACTCCCTTTCTGCCTGGCTATCTTCCAATGCTAATTCAACGGATTGTAAATTCTTATTCAACTCTGATAAAGGAATGCTACCGGTATGAGTTCTAGGAACCGGAACACTATTTGCCGGTGGCTCACTTTCGGCTAACACAACCACATAGCAATGAATATTATCCTCATAAACAACCTGATAAATCAGCTCATTCTGTAGTTTTTTCATTAACCCTTTAGGTATGATATAAAACCAGGATTTTATACCCCCTATTTCTGCTGCATCCAGCAAAGAAAAATCACCCCAAGGCGTCACTTCCTCAATTCGATTAATTAGGAAATCACGCTGATCAGACAACTCCCTTATTTTCTGTTTTACATTCAGAACTTGCTCAACAATACCACCTAAATTAAAACTGTTTTTATCGTTGGTCTGATGTCTTTTATTGGCACACTGATTCAGATATTTAAGTGCATGAAGCACTTTATCGGTATGTTTTTGAGTGGCTGTTTCACTGGAAAAATGTAACTGATTTAGGGAAATCAAATGTGTGCCACCTAACAGTTGTAGTTTTTTAAGTACCTCTGTTTTTTCAGCCTTTAAACCACATAAAGTCAGTTTTTTTAATTTCACAATAGCCATTTAAATCACTTCCTTTAGTCTTTTCTGCTTAGTGATTTTAGCTCTAACAACCGCAGCTCTTTCTGCATCTGAAAGAAATATTCTGATTTTTGCTATATTTTGCTGAGCACGAGGGATCAAAACTTTATCAAATAAATTGACCCGTTGAGTCACTTTCTTTACTGCCGCTTGTAACAGATCAACACGATTTTGACTCAATTTAAGCTGAACCTGCAATTCCAGCATTTGTTTTAATTGTAAAACAAGCTGATCTACCCAGTGAGGTTTAGTCAATAGTGAATAGGGTTTATATTGCAATTCAATCTGCTGCAGGCAGGGTAATTTAATACCTACTACATTTTCTTCAGTAATAACGAGCTGCTTGATAGTCACCAAGTCAGTTAAATCAACATTATCATCAGATAGCATGGGTAGTTGCTGCTCAACATACGCTTTACAAAGTGCTATTTGTTCAGTTACATCAGCTAATTGGGCAAGCCCTTTAGTCCGTTCTGCTATTAATTGTTGGCGTTTTAGGTCTAAAGACGGCAGGTATTGCCGATAACGCTTTAACTGTGCACCTTCCTTATGCAAAGAAGCCTTACTAAAGGACAACCTAGCCATGTTCAGTCACAGCTTCTTTATGAGGAAAGTATTTGTCGATGAGCGCTTGTTTCATTAACAATTCACTCTCATCAAAACATTCTGCCAGTGTTTGCCAGCTTAAATCAAGCGCCTCTTCCAAAGGCAATGACACATTAATATCCATAAAACGTTGTCTAAATAACCTCCCAAACGTCAGTAATTTTTCATCAAACGAGGATAGCTCAAATGCCATTGCTTGTTTTTGTTCCGCTTCGTTTGCGCCAGAATAAAAACGAATCATGGTATTCATTACTTGAGAATGATCTTCTCGAGTCACCTTACCAATGACATGTTGTTTTAAACGAGACAATGAGCCAAAAGGATCCAGCATTTTATCGTGCAAATAAAACTGCCCTTCCGTTATATAACCCGTATTATCGGGCACAGGATGAGTTACATCTCCCCCCGGCATGGTTGTTACGCTTAAAATGGTTACCGACCCCGCACCATTGTAATCACAGGCTTTTTCATAACGCTTAGCTAATTGCGAATATAAATCCCCCATATAGCCACGGTTTGATGGCACATGCTCCATAGAAATACCGACTTCTTTCATAGCATCAGCGTAGGCCGTCATATCCGTCATTAATACTAACACCCGTTTTCCTTCTTCTACGGCAAATCGTTCGGCTACCGTCAATGCCATATCGGGTACTAATAAACGTTCAACGATAGGATCAGACGCCTGATTACAAAACATCACTGTTCTGGCAAAAACACCGGCTTCCTCAAATTGGGTACGGAAAAAATGATAATCATCAAAAATAAGACCAAGACCTGCAAACACCACAATATCTGCATCTGCCTGAATACCAATACGTGCTAAAAATTGATTATACGGCTCACCTGAAACAGAGAAAATAGGAATTTTTTGGCTTTCTACCAGACAATTAAACAAATCAATCATCGGCACATCTGTCCGAATCATTTTTGAGGCCAGCACCCTTTTCATTGGATTAACTGATGCGCTTTCAATGCTTACTTTAGGATCTGGCTGCAAGGAAGAACCGCCATCTAAAGGCTCGCCCGTACCACTAAAAATACGTCCCAATATATTATTGGAATAGGTCACCTTCATAGAATGTCCCAAAAAACGAACTGAGGCATCCGTTGAAACACCTTGGGTTCCCGAGAAAACCTGTAAAGACACTTCACTTCCCTTAATTTTAATTACCTGAGCTAAGGATTGAGAGGCGTTAGTGTCTTCTATACGAGCCAGGTCGCCAAAGCGAGGAGCGATATTTTGTGTTTCATTTGAATGAGAAACATGAACCGTAATTATATTCCCAACTATTGAAATAATATTATGGTGTCTGATTAAGTTTTCAATCATTTACTTATCCAACTTTAGTCACATTAGTTAATAACAGTCTACTTGATTATGTACTAAAAATGTTCTTAATTTACCTTAATCTTTATATGATTATTATCAACTACTCAATTAACCTATCAGCCACTCTAATCAATTCATCAACAACAGACCTAAGCATTTTTTGCTGATTGTCATCAACCAGCTTACCTTCTGAGTCAAATGCTTTAAATCCGGCAGCTATAGCAATTTGAGGAGGAATAACTGTTACACCAATATTACCCAACAACATCCTTAAAACAACAAGCCCCCTTAACCCACCTAATGCTCCAGGGGAAGTCGCACCTAAAGCAGCAACCTTTCCTTTATAAGCACTTAGAGGAAGTTCGTTATCTTTATGGGGCCGAGATAGCCAATCAATTGTATTTTTAAGTAATGCAGAATAAGAACTATTGTATTCAGGAGATGCAATAAAAAAACCATCGTGCTCAATAAAAATTTGCTTTAGTTTCTTAGCATTTTCAGGGAGGCCTTGTTCTTTTTCCAAGTCGCCATTGTATAGTGGCATTTCATAATCTTTTAGATCTATCAGTGTCACATCGGCTCCAGCATCTTCAGCCATATTAGCCGCTAAGCTTGCGAGTGTTTTATTAATCGAACCTTTTCTCACACTGCCTGCTAAAAACAAAATCTTTGCCATTTTCGTTCCTTATTAAAGTATTTTTCACTATCTTAAATGACCATTTCCATAAGCCACCCATTTATATGTTGTTAACTCATCCGGCCCAACGGGTCCACGCGCATGCAGTTTATCAGTGCTAATACCCACTACCGAACCCAAGCCATAGTCACCACCGCCTGATAATCTTGTCGAAGCGTTAATCAATACCGACGCGGAATCAACCTGCTGCTCAAAGAGTTGTGATAGTTTTAGACTTTGAGTCACTATGCCATCCGTATGCCCTGAACCATAATGATTAATATGATCAATCGCTTGTTCAATTCCATTGACAATTTTTATTGATAAAATTGGTGCCAAATATTCACTATGCCAGTCTTCTTCTGTTGCTAAAGCAATGCCTGACACTATTTTTTGGGTTTGTTCACAGCCACGAAGCTCGATATTATTTGAATTTAGTGCTGTCTGTAGCAGAGGTAATATCTGCTCTGCACAATCTTGATCAACTAATAGCGTTTCCAACGCATTACAAACCTGAATACTCTGACATTTAGAGTTTATGATTAACTCAACGGCTTGTGATGGATCAGCATCTTCTGCTATATAAAGATGGCAAATACCATCGTAATGCTTAATAACAGGAATGCGGGTTCCCTCAGCAATACGCTTAATCAAGCCCTTGCCTCCTCGTGGAATCAATACATCGATGTAATCATCCATTTTTAGCAATTCGCCAACCGCCTCATGACCTGGCGTACGGATAATTTGTATGGCATGTTGTGGAAGCCCTGCTTCAACAGCACCTTTAATCATCGCATCCGTTAATAAAGTATTCGTTTGAATCGCTTCCGACCCACCTCTCAAGACAACGGCATTACCACTTTTCACACAGACACCGGCAGCATCAGTGGTTACATTAGGTCGTGATTCATAAATGATACCGATACTGCCAATGGGCACTGATTTTTTGTAGACTTTTAAACCAGCAGGGTTAGTATGTCCTTCCAGCACTCGGTTTAACGGATCAGGTCGTTGAGCTACTTTTTTTAGCCTTGAAAGCATGTATTGAAATACTTTGTCATCAATGGTTAACCGCTTAACCATTGCAGCGGATTGTCCACTTTGTTTGGCTTTAGCAACTTCCTGAGCATTAACATCCAAAACCTGCTGCTTTACCAATTCAAGCGCATTGGCCATATTTAAAAGCGCCAAATTGCGTTGTGCTTCAGAGCTTGACGATAACTGGCGTGATGCAACACGACTTTGTGCGGCTATTTCCTGAACAGTACTGGTATTCATATTTTCAAATATAGCTTATTTTTAAAAACTGTGCCTAACCTAACTAGTCCATCCTTAAAATCAAGATGGAGCCTGTAAATATTAAAAAGAACTATCTATCGATGTTTCACCAAGAGTCGGCCATGCATTCAGTATTGCCTTAACAGCAGTCGCTAAAGGAATCGCAAAAAACACGCCCCAAAAACCCCACATCCCACCAAAAAATAGAATGGCGACAATGATAGCGACTGGATGCAAATTAACCGCTTCAGAAAACAATAACGGTACCAAAACCACACCATCAATTGCTTGGATAATTGAATAAGCAATCGCTACATACATGAACTCATCTGCTGTAAAGCCCCACTGCATAACGGCTACACCAAGCACAGGGAACGTAACCAGCGTTGCACCAACATAAGGAATAACCACTGAAAGCCCCATCAAAACAGACAATAACATGGCATAGTTCAAGCCCAATGCGGTATAAACCACATAACTACATGAGGCCAAAATCATCACTTCAGCAAACTTTCCACGGACATAATTTGCAATTTGGATATCAACTTCTTTCCAAACCCTAATCGTTAAACTTCTATCTCTAGGTAAAAACTGCACAAACCAGTCAATCAAGTTACTTTTATCTTTTAGAAAGAAAAAAACCATCAGAGGAACAAGAAACAAATAAACAATAGCCGTCACAATTCCTAACACTGAAGAGGCTGAATTTGAGATCAATTCATGTCCATATTTTAATAACTCTTCTTGAATAGAAAACATAATATCTCTAATATTATTTTCAGTAACAAACTGCGGATGAAGCTCAGGCAGTCGCATAATTTCAGACTGTGCTTTTTTGATCATTTCTGGAATTTTTTGAACCAACTGTACGGCCTGACTCGAAACCATCGGCATTAGAATAAAAAGAAATGCACCTAAACAGGCCATAAAACCAGAAAACACAATATGTACCGCTGCCAATCTAGGCAGTCTTTTTTCTACTTTACAAACAATCCCTTGCAATAGGTAGGCAAGTACAATCGATGCAAACACTGGCATTAAAATATCTGATAAGGAAAAGATAAGTATAGAGCCAACGATCAAAATCAAAGCTAATGCAACAGCCTGAGAGTTGGGTAAAACGCGCCTAATAAAGTCTCTAAAAAACTGCATATTGGAAAATCTAGTTGGTGAACTCATCAAATAATTTATTTTTTATACTCAGACATTCTACTTGAAGTAATCTGCTAAATATTTCTATGTCCAAATTAATGACTAAGCCAGCTCAAAAATACGAAACTTTCATTCTACAGTATCGATGTTTCTATTGTTTCCCTAATTTAAATTCTTACATTTGCAATTGAATGAAACTCAATAGCTTTCATTCAATTGCAGTTTTAGGGAGCTGGAAATAAACAATCATCCAACCTTAAAACCTAAAATAAAACCCTGCTGACGATCCATTATTTACCCAAGATAAATGATCATCCCTACTAACATAGTTTCCATGACTTCCTCTAGCATGAGTACGGTAGTTACTATATCCTTGCTTATACCTTCTATTTTGAGCATATCTGTCATTATGTTTCAGCCCTCTTATTCTGTCACTCACATGCTCCACTCCTTCGATTAGCGCATGCCTATCTTGATAACTTAATCGACTATGCCTCTTGTAATGTCTAATTTTTTTTGCAAGATGCCTCTGTTCTCTTTTCAATTTTCTTATTTCTCTACGTGTTAATTGCCCTTTATCTATTCCTCTTTGAATACGTGATGCTTGTTTACGCTGACGTTCTTGAATCCCCTGCCAAAAATAACTATTATTTTGCCTGTGACTCTTATCCGTATTGTGTCTTGAATGATTACCCCATTCAGCATAACTAACTAATGGAGTAGCAAATAACACACAAATCAAAATTAACATTTTCATAACTTTCTCCTGGTTTACCACATAATTTAAAAACCAAAACCCCAATATATTCTTCAGTGAATATTTACAAACAAATAAGATTTCGTTGATGTTGGGTTTAGAATAACGGAACAACCATGAATACAAACTGAACATCGTTTAATTAACAAACAATAGGCCTGCAAGCGTCCTGTCGCAGACAAAGCAAACCAGCTAAATCAGACAAAATGATTTATGATATGACCTAAAATAATCAGCTTATCTTTGATAATGAACGTAACATCAGCCAAACTACCAACCGATCGCAGCCTTTCTCTTATCGTAATTTTTGCCGGTACATTATTCATCAGTGCAACATTGATGTTTGTATTACAACCTTTGTTTGGCAAAATATTATTACCGCTACTTGGAGGATCACCCGCTGTCTGGAATACCTGCATGGTGTTTTATCAGACAATACTCTTTCTTGGGTATCTATACGCTCACTATCTATCTACTAAATTTAATAACCTGCGACAAATTCAAATTCATACGGTTGTGATTGTTTTAAGCTTGATTGCATTACCGGTTGGTTTACCTGAAAACACCATCCCTCCCACAGAAAGCAACCCCACTTTATGGCTGATGTGGACACTGCTTCTTGCCATAGGCTTACCCTTTTTTATCGTTTCAACCACCTCACCGCTACTACAAAAATGGTTTTCAAAAGTCGGCCACCATACCAGTGAAGACCCCTATTATTTGTACGGGGCCAGTAATGCAGGTAGCATGATCGCCCTACTAAGCTACCCTTTTCTACTAGAGCCTAATATTGGTCTCCTGTCTCAGAAAAGTCTATGGAGCATGGGCTTTGGCTTACTCTGCCTGCTCATTTGTGGCTGCGCCTTTCTTTTATGGAGAAATACATCCGACAATATTGATAACAGCCTTCAAAAAGAACACCAAGCTGACCCGACGGCTCAATCAACCCCATTAGCTTTATCAACGAAATTACATTGGTTTGCCTTAGCATTTGTACCCTCCAGCTTACTACTTGGATTGACAAACTTTATCAGCACCGACATCGCGTCTGTGCCTTTATTATGGATTATTCCCCTCACACTCTATTTAATTACCTTTATTCTGGTATTTTCCAA
>ENA-ORXI01002406-ORXI01002406.1-sediment-metagenome-genome-assembly--contig:-NODE-2406-length-13430-cov-3.374448_pt1 | contig 13430 bp, 17 predicted proteins | sample MGYA00237861_ERZ511468 | MGnify/ENA primary metagenome ERZ511468 (study PRJEB26299, sample SAMN06266213) | sediment metagenome | isolation source: Hudson Canyon methane seep mesocosm | place... | reverse complement strand
TCAAAGTTTTCACCAAGATACTTCAAGCTCATTGCAGAGCATTCAATATGCCATCCAGGTCTACCTTTACCCCATGGGCTATCCCACGATGGTTCAGAATTTGAAAACTTCCACAATGCAAAATCTATTGGATTGCTTTTTTCCTCATCAACTGCTACTCGAGCCCCAGAAATCAAATCATCTGTCTTTTTCTTGGATAGTTTTCCATATTCGGTAAATTTTGAAACAGAAAAATAAACTCCATTTTTTGTTACATATGCATATTTTTTATCAACAAGATTAGAAATCAAATTTTGCATGTCTTCAATATGTTCAGTTGCTTTGGGGTAAATTGTAGCCCTTTTGATATTTAATCCGTCAAAATCATCAAAATAATTTTTAGTATATTTGGCAGCAAGTTCCAGAGGCGGTATTTTTTCTTGGTATGCCCGATCTATTATCTTATCATCAACATCAGTAAAGTTTTGAACAAGTTCTACAGGGATTTTTTGTGATTCTAGGAATCTACGGAGTACGTCAAAAACTATGATTGTTCTTGCATGTCCTATGTGAGAGTCATCGTAGACTGTTACGCCACACAAGTAGATTCTAACTTTACCAGAAAATTCTAACTCTGTTTTTGTATTTCTAAGCGTGTCAAAAATCTCCATGAATTATTCCAACTCTCTCAGGCAAAATTCTTTTGTGTTGCGTATTTTGGTACATCTGGTAAATCTTTTCCACATCTTTTTTTGAAATACCAGTTATCTCGTCCAGAAATTTATTTAATGTGTATTGTTGTTCCAACATACAATACAATATAGTATCAATCTTTTCATATTCAATACCAATTTCTTCTTCTGCATAATGCCCTTTCCAGAGATTGGGACTGCTTCTTTTAGTGATTATGTTATTAGGTACACCGATGAATTTTGCAAATTCCCTTAATTGCGTCTTGTAAAGTTCAGCAATTGGTAGTATGTCTGCACTTCCATCACCAAACTTGGTGAAATACCCAATAAGATATTCACTTTTATCACTTGTACCTAAAACTAGAAGATTTTTGAGATTTGCGTAATAATAAATTATATTTGATCTTATTCTGGCGCGTAGATTTCCTAACGCAAGTTCACCCGGTTCTAGATAATTTGAGTATCTTTTATGAATAGTATTAATGTCAATGAGCTTGTAGTTAATTCCAATCTCACCAATAATCTTGAGGGCATCACCAGTTTCGTTAGATGGAGATATTACAGAATCAGGCATAACAAGTGCTAATACCTCTTTTGTTTCAGATATTTTTTTGCATAGATATGCAACTGTCGCAGAGTCTATGCCACCACTTAGCCCAAAAACAACACCTTCAGTTTTTTTCTGTGAAATCTGATTTTTTAGAAATGATATAATGTCTTGCTGAATCTTTGTATAATCTTGCCTCAAAATTTCCTGCAGTATTTCCTGATTCATCGAATCATCTTTGGATTCTAGGCATAAAAATTGTTATCTAATCAATAGCAGTAATTATTTTTTTCAATTAATCAATAATATTACATTTCGGATTTTTTATTAATTTTCAAGAAGGATAATTCATGATTGGCAAGCTGATTATAACGGCCATAATACTAGGCGGCGGGGCTTTCTTACTATTATCTGACAATTTTGAAGAATATATTTCTCCGTATGCTAATGCGGCAGCCAGCGATATTGAAGATATAAAAAATGATCCAGCAGTACAAACCAAATTTCACCAGGTACTTGATGTAATATATGAAAATATATCTAAAATAAATTTTTCATTAAATGATTTTTTTTAGGGATTAATTATTACTATAAATCGATGTATATTCCATCGTTTCTTTCTTCAACAGTATATGTTTGGAGTTTCACACCTTTCAAATAATCTTGAAGTTCACCTGTTTTAATATTGTAATGCCAAAAATGTGATGGGCATTCCACAATGTCACCGTCAAGTTTGCCTGCAGCGATTGGGTTGTCTTGATGTACGCATATTCCGTCCAGTGCATGATATCCATCTTGGTTGAAAATAGCAATTTTTTTACCATTAATATCAAATTCTTTTCCACTATTAGCGGCTATTGTATTTTTTTCAGTTACTTTTTTCCATACCATTCTGTAACATGATATCGGTTTAGGTAAAAAGTTTTTCAATATTGATAGGATTTTATATACTTAGAAAATCCAAGTTTACATTGAGTAAGGTAAAAAATCCAAAGTTAGCAAAGCAAGGAAAGATCTCTTATGAGTGGGCAAGATCTCATATGCAGATTCTAGATAATACCATAAATCGTCTAAAAAAATCAAAACCACTTAAGGGAATTACATTAGGATTTTGTTTACATATAACAAAGGAAACATCGGTTTTACTTATGGGCGCCAAAGAGTTGGGGGCTAATGTTGCATGTTGTGGTGGAAATCCGCTTACTACACAGGATGACATTGCAGCTTTTCTTGCTTCGCAGGGAATTCATACGTACTGTTGGGCTGGGCAAAGTCCTAAAGAATATGATTGGTGTATACAACAAGTTCTAAACCACAAACCACAGATTTTAACGGATGATGGTTCTGACATGAACATAAAAGCACATTTTGATAAAAAATATAATTCATTGAAAATTTTTGGTGCAACAGAAGAAACTACTGCAGGTGTAAACCGAATTAGAGCTGTAGAAAAAGATGGTAAGCTCCGCTATCCCGTCATCTCAGTTAATGATGCATATACTAAACATATGTTTGATAACAAATATGGCACTGGTCAGAGTACAATAGATGGTTATCTGCGGGCCATGAACTTGTTACTTGCATCTAAACGAATTGTAGTGGCAGGCTACGGCTGGGTTGGAAAGGGTGTTGCTGCAAACTTTCGTGGAATGAATGCCAAAGTTATCGTGACGGAAGTAGATCCTGTGCGAGCGCTGGAGGCACATATGGATGGTTTTGATGTAATGCCAATGTCACAGGCTGCAAAAATTGGTGAGATCTTCATAACAACTACTGGAATGACTAGTATTATCAGAAAGGAACACATCTTAACAATGAAAGATGGTGCAGTACTTGGAAATGTTGGTCACTTTGACGTTGAAGTGGACTCTAAGTTTCTTTTGAAGCAGTCAAAATCTGTTAGACGGGTTCGTCCATATCTTGACGAATGCGTACTAAAAAATGGCAAAAAAGTCTATCTTATCGGTGAGGGTAGGATAGCTAACTTAACAGCTGCGGAAGGTCACCCGCCAGAAGTCATGGCACAATCATTCTCAAATCAATTGCTTTCAATTCTTTATATTCTTAAAAACCACAAAAAAATGCCAAAAAAAGTTGTTGCTGTTCCAAAGGAGATAGACAAACAGGTTGCAAGTGATGCTCTGAAAGCTATGGATGTCAAGATTGACAAGCTAACAAAAGAACAGATAAAATATATGGATAGTTGGTAAACTTCTTAACCAAACTTTACAACAACTAATCAAATGAACTCAAAGGCAATAATCACAAGCGCACTGCCATATGCAAATGGTGAAATACACCTTGGTCATGTGGCATCTACTTATCTTCCAGCTGATGTTACGACAAGATTTCTAAAACAAAAAGGAGTTGAGGCATATTACATATGTGCGTCTGATGATTTTGGAACACCTATTTTGATACAATCTGAGAAAGAAGGAAAAACTCCTGAGGAATACGTTAAATATTGGAACAAGCGTGATGCTGAAGACTTTGCTGCATTTGATATTGAATTTGATTTATTTTACAAAACAAGCTCTCTAGAAAACAGACAGTTTGTTCAGGATGTTTTCAAGAAACTTGAGCATGCTGGTCATATTTATGAAAGTGAGATCATACAATTTTACTGTAATAAAGACAAGAAATTTTTGCCTGATAGATATGTAATTGGTACATGTCCATACTGTAAGGCTATGGAGCAGTATTCTGATCTATGTGAGAAATGTGGTCGTGTTCCTGAAGAAATTGAAAACCCTCACTGTTCAATTTGTGGGGAAGCACCAGTTAAGGAAAAAACAAAGCATTATTTTTTCAAGCTGAAAAACTTTTCAGATAAATTATCAGAATACCTTGGCGGAAATCAAAATCTACAAAAGGACGTAAAAAAATATGTACAAAACTGGATCGAGGAGGGACTTATTGACTGGGATATTACACGTGACATATCTTGGGGTGTTCCTGTTCCTATTGATGGAGTAAACGATAAAGTATTCTACGGCTGGTTTGATAATCACCTTGCATACATATCTTCAGCTGTAAAATTTCTAAGTGATAATGGAAAAGATGGGAAAAAATTTTGGAATGAATCTGATATTTACCACTTTATTGGCAAAGATATAGTATATCACCACTATCTGTTTTTGCCTGCAATGCGCCTTGGAATTGGAGGGGAATACAAACTTCCAGATTATATTCCTACCAGGGGCCATCTTACATTGCAAGCAAAAAAAATCTCAAAGAGTAGGAACTGGTATATCGGTCTGAAAGATTTTCTACAGATATTTCCAGCTGATTATCTCAGGTTTTACCTTGTATCAATAAATCCATATTCACAGGATGATCTTAATTTTGATTGGGACGAGTTTGCTACCAAGATAAATTCTGAATTGATAGGAAATCTAGGGAATTTGATTAATCGCGCACTTGGATTTACCGTTAAGGCATTTGATGGTATAGTTCCTGATCCAGAAGAATTTGATGATATGGACAAAGAATCAGAGAAAGCAATCAAGGATCTTGGTTCGGATGTGGGTGTATTGATGGAGCAGAACCATCTTGATAGGGCGCTGAAAAAAATACTGCAATTTTCAGCTCATTTTAACCAGTACTTTCAGCATAAAGAACCATGGAAGAAAGCTCATGGTACAGGATCATGTGTGTATCTATCTGTAAACGCGGTTCGAAGCTTGGCAATAGCTATCTATCCTTTTTTACCAAAATCATCACAAAAAATATGGGTGCAGTTGGGAATGGATGGTGATATTTCAGCACAATCTTTTGATGAAATATCAAATATTACAATAAAACAGGGTCATAAGCTTGGGAAAATATCTCCACTCTTTGAAAAGGTGGAAAAATCTGTTATAGAAGAACAAAAGAAAAAACTCGGTATCTAAATTGAAGAAGATATTTCCACGTATATCCACGAGAGGGTTTTACAATCTGGATTCTGGCATAACAATAAAAAATCAACCATATCACTTGTATCCGAAACGAAGCTTTGATGCATTAGTTGGGACAAAAGAGATTACCATAATGATTCATGGTCTGAGGAACAATGCACCTGGTGCACTTACAAAATTTGTTATTGCAAAAAAGAGATTAGCATATCTTGGTTACAAAAATCCAGTTGTAGGATACAGTTATGATTCGAATACTACCGGTGCACAGTACATCTCGTATGCACTTCATGCTCTACATACAGGTCTGATCATAGCGGGTAAGAATGGAAGAAACTTGGCAAAATTTGTTACTGACTTTAAACAAAAAAGCCCAGAAACAAAAATTAGGCTTATGGGGCATTCACTTGGGGCACATGTAATTCTGAGCATGATAGATAATCTTGCTAGAAATGCTAAAAATAAGGGAATTATTGAGGCAGTTTATTTTTTTGGCGGTTCTATTCCTAGCGATGCGCTAAATTCAAAAAATGGTTCTCACGCGCAAAGAATTGTTGCAACAAAAATAAAAAACTACTATAGTCCAGATGATGAAGTTCTTCGTCTTGCAGATAATTGGAATTGGGTAAATACACCAATTGGCTACAGAGGTGCACGGGGAAAAACAATATCAAAATATTCTCAAATTATGGTAAAACCAAAAAATCATAGGTTCGCAAGTTATGCAGCTGTTCTTAGGTCTTTTCCATGAGATCAGTAAACTTTGTTGTTCTTGGTGAACAAACAATCGCAAATGATTTTGGTAAAAAAGGAACAGTGACAGATCTTACAGTTTATGACAGGAAAGAATCAGATATTATACGGACATGGGTTGTCCCAAATGGATTCCCAGAAAAAATTCAGCCATTGTTGCAGGCAATAAATATTTCAGAGTATGTTATTTTCTATGTTGCATCACTTGACAGATACACTGGTGAACAAATTCTTGCACTTGATATGCTAAAGAAAAAAGATGGTATCTTAAGCCATTCTTATGAAGTTGATGAAAGCCGTTTGAATTCTATGATTAAGGGCACTGTTTTACAAAACTACAGAAAGATAGATTCGCCAAACATTAAGGAGGAATTAGCAAAACTTCCACCAGTTTCAAATGATGGTCCAACACAGATTGTAATTGATCATTCTTTTGATGTTAAGGGTGTTGGTACAGTGGTTTTAGGGAAGGTCTTACAGGGAACAGTGAATCAATATGACAATCTAAAACATATGCCATCTGGAGTTGATGTTATGGTAAAGTCAATTCAAATGCATGATGATAACGTAAAGAGTGCAGTTTGCCCAGCCAGAGTCGGTCTATCACTGAAGGGAATCAAGCCTAACGAAGTTGGAAGAGGGGATATCATCACTTCTGATGAATCACTAGAAGTAAAATCTGAGCTTGAGATTGACTTCAAACAATCACCATTCTACAAGGGAGAAATTTCTGAAAATCAGATGTGCCTTGTTTGTATTGGGCTACAGGTAAAGGCAGCAAAAGTTTCATCAGTTTCACCCGTCAAATTAACTCTAGACAAGCCGATTGTTTACACGAAAAATGATATCTGTCTTTTAGTAAAGCCTGAATCAGTTTCTGTACGTGTAATTGGTAGTGGAAAAATCAATTAACTTCAAATGTAGTATTTGAAAATGTTATTTGTGAAACCACTAAGAGCATGCCCAATTTGTACAAATTGTGGTTCAAAAAAATTTGAGCGCATTTCAGATACACCAGTTACTGTACGCTGTAAAAACTGTGATAAAATCATTAAGATATGAATTTAAGGCGTATCGGTAATATTAAAAAAGGAATTGGAAGTATGATCAAAAATGGTTAAACATTCAGACATTGATAAAGAAAATAATCAACCCAAAAAAGAATCTGATCTTGTAAAATTTCTAAAGAAGAGATCATTCATTTATCTTGCCTGTACTGTTTTCTTTGTAGTTTTTTTTGTCCCAGATATGATCCAACCTGATAATTTAGAAAGTAAAACGATTCTAAACTTGGCTGATGATGAACAAAAAGTTGCGTGGGAAATTATAAAATCGTACAAGGGAACCGATGATGAGGGTTCTAATTTGTTTGACATGTTAACATTACAAATTGAAAATGCATATGTTTCTGAAGAAATACTTAAGCATAAAGATACTAAATTAGAAATTTCTGCATCTGATATTCAGGACCAGAAAGGCGCTGGGTTCTATGAGGTTCATTTGACTGTTAAAACGCATGATAATGTTAGGGAGTATATTTGGAATGTAAATATTGTTACGGAAGAAATAGCGTCTGCAAACAATGGGGCTAAAAAGATGTTGAATATTGTAGATAATTATGACTAGTATTTCCTGACCTGTTTTATTTTATTTCTTCAAAACCATTTTTGAAACTGTCTGGATTTGTTTCGAGAGACCTTTCGATTTGCTTATCTGAAAATTTATGATCTTTTTTAACATGTTCTATCATGTCTTTACAAACTGTTTTACAAGTTCTACAGAGATATTTCATACCTACAACGTATTGAAATTATAGATAACATACGGTGTGAGTAAAATTCAACATAATATACCCGCTTTGAGTAGATTTTTTCTATAATTAATCATAAAAAGAATTAATCATGACTAGAATTAATCTTATAGGATAGTTTATTGTAATAACTTTATTGGCATTTCCAGTAAAACCAAAATCAAATTTATCACAAAAAAAGATTTTAATCGGTTCTGGTTTGGGTGGTATTGCGGTTATTGTTGCTGTGATAGTTTTACTAGCATTTCCAAGTCCTACTACATATAATGAATCGGGTTATTCAATTATGGTTGATCCTACAAAAGAAAAACAAAGTCTTTTTGTCATAGCTAGGGTATTAGTGCAAAATACTGGAACCCAACCTTTAACAAATCTTACAATTGACTATGGTGACAGTGATAGGGATTTCATCGGAACATTGAATCCAGGGAAAACTCTTATTCTGTCGCCTCCCGGTGATAACCCACTTCAATATGTTATAGTAACGGCTGATGGTGGCATCTATGAATTTAAGGCATACAGAGAGCCTGTTGCAATGCCTGGAATGATGGGTTCTTAATCATAAAATACTAAATAAAATCTAAAATTAATGATTGGTAATGAAATTTCTAACTTCTGGAAAGGTAAAAGATGTGTATGATCTTGAGGATGGAAATTTGTTATTCAAATTTAGCAATAGGGTTTCAGCTTATGATGTAAAATTTAAGGATGAAATTCCTAAAAAAGGAGAAGTTCTTTGCAAGTTTGCAGAATTTTGGTTTGAAAAATTAGAGACCCCAAATCATTTTGTAAAAACTAATTCTGAAACAGAGATTACTGTTAAAAAAATGAACATGCTTCCAATTGAATGCATTGTTCGTGGTTATTTTTATGGAAGTATGGTTTCACGATGGAAAAATAATGAAATTACTTTAGACGGTAACACATCAACAGAATTAGCATCAGAGCTGCCTAAACCAGTTTTTGATCCAACAACAAAGTCATCTCACGATGTACCTGTGAATAAAACGCAGGCAATTTCTCAACAACTTGTCACTAGTGAGGAGTTTGATTTACTATCAAAAAAATCAATTGAAATTTATCAGAATATGAGAGTAATTGCAGATAAAGCTGGTTTTATCCTTGCTGATCTTAAGTTAGAATTTGGTAAATTGAATGATGAAATTTTACTTGGTGATTCAATAGGTCCTGATGAATTCCGTTTGTGGCCTAAAGATTCTTACAAAATTGGAAAAACACAGGAAACTTATGATAAGCAGCTTTTGCGTGATTGGCTAGCTGAGCATGGATATCAAAAACAATTCGATGATGCACGTACTAGTGGCAAAGAACCAGTTGCACCTTCAATTCCAGTTGAATTAGTAACAAAAATGACTCAGCGATATGTCATTGCATATGAACATATGACTGGGAAAACACTTTAACTCGATTGTTATTTTGCCTGTTTTACGCCATTTACACATCAAAACGCATTATCCCCTGAAAATCCAGAAATTTTTATTATGTACTAAATATTTAGTATTATAATTAAATTAATTATAATGCTATTAGATAATTAATAGTATTATGAAATTTATGCTAATAGATAAAAAAATGTGATTTATTGATATTTTATGCATAAGCTATAAGGAAAACGTATGTCAGTATTATTAGAAAAAAAAATTAGAGTAGATAATATTCTAACTGTAAATACTGTATGTGCAAAAGCTATTGAGGATGAAGTGAGAGCAAAAATTTTACATTTGCTGTACAAAAAACGACTAAACGCAACGCAGATTACCAAGAAACTCAAAAAACTTGGCAATAAAAAGGCTTTAACAACAATTCGTCACCATATTGAAATTCTTAAAGATGCAGGCTTGATTGAAATAATAAAAATTGAAGAATCTAGAGGCGGGGTTACAAAATATTATGGAACTTCCACTAAACTTTTAGCCTTCACTACACCATTAGATTTTGAGAAAAAATATTCGTCTGTCATTCAATTAACATCATCAAAACTTGAAAAAGTACTAAATTTAGTTTTGAAAAAAACTTCAAAGTCTCGAAAGTCAAACCAGGCGGAGTATAATGATTACCTAATGATGGAAATTTTCAATCGTGCCATGACTAGCCTGTTAGAAAAAAACTAGCTATTTTACTTCTATTATCATTATTCCTGCAGCATTTTGATTTTGTAGTTCCTTTATGATCTCTCTAGGAATGTCGTCAGATGCCATATCACACTTTATTGCAAGTGTCCTAGAGCACACAAATGCGCTTTTTCGTAAAACAATGTCATTTTTGTGCTTTAATGTTAGTTTTTCTGATCCCTTTCCATGAATAGTAAAAGAATGTGGACCAACTTTAATTGTGAATATAATTTCTGAATTTGAATTTTGTGCCTTTTTTTTGAACTTTTCTGGTAGATCTATGCATGCAAGGTTAGCGTTTACACCAATTATACAATCGCCATTAATTGTTAAATGAGAATCTTTTGTAATTTCTATAGTTTTTTTGTGTAGCGAAAGTATATTGCTGTGACCAGAAAAAGGTATCTCAATTTTCATATTATAACAAAAAAACAGTGGAATAAATATTAGATTTTTTTATCAATCATATGGATCTGAAAGTAGAACAATTATTCCAACAGAAAAACCTCATTTTTATCTCCACAATTAATTCAGATGGTTCACCTCAATTGACCCCAGTTTGGGGGAATTATGATGGCGGATATGTGTTGGTTAATACTGCAGAAGGTAGATTAAAGCACAAAAATGTTCTAAGAGACCCTAGAGTTGCTATATCAGTCGTTGATCATGGTAACCCACTTAACATGACAACAATCAAGGGTGAGGTTACAGAAATAATTCCTGATTATGATTATATTCATGCTAACAAATTAACGAAACAGTACATGGGCATTGATGAGTACCCATTCAAAAGAGATGGTGAAAAACGAATTATCTTTAAGATTAAGCCTATGAAAATTTTTGTAATGCCAAATATTAAATAGAATTACTTGATTCTAGCATATGTTTCTAAATTCGAATTTAGAAATATAATATTTTAAACATGTGAGGTAAAAATCAATATATAATATTTTTTTAGTTCATAAAATAAAAAATGAGGAAAGGCGTTTTATTATTAACGCTTATCTATCTTCGTTTCTTTTTTCCGCCTTTCTTAGCTGCCTTACGCTTGGGCGCGGCCTTACGTTTTGGAGCTTTTCTCTTACGAGTTGCTGCTGCTTTCTTTGCAGCTGCGCTTCTCTTGCGCTTTGCTGCAGCTGCTTTTCTAGAAGCTACTGCCTTTGCAGCATTTCGTTTTCTTGTTCGTGCTGCCTTCTTTGCGGCTGCACTACGTTTAGCTTTTGATGTTGCCATTAATTTCACGCTCAATCATTGTGTCTTATGTATTACAAGTCGCAAATTTTTGCTCTAATACAGTTATTTTTTGACTAAAATTCTTCATGCGATCATGTAATTTTGGTAAAAGAGGGGGGTTAAGCTTTTGAAACTAGCAAAAAAAGATGGCCCGTTTTAATATGAGCTAGCTAGGTGTTTTTATGCTTGGATCGTATATTTACGAACAAATGTTAAACCCCCCCTGTTTTTTACCAATTTTGAAAAAACCACATCCTTCGTAACACGCCGATCTTATACAGGGGGTTTAACACCCAGTCACGATAAGCAAAATATCAATTTAAAACGCTTTATACAGAAATTGACTGGTTTTATCACTAATTTCTATGATCTGTGTCAGTGTTTTTGTAAAACTAGGCTGGTTTAATTGCTCTTTTTTATCTAATACAATGTAAACTCCTACCTTTTTCATACCATCTTCATCAAAAAATTTGTTAATTGCTTTTATTGAATAACAAAAATCTGTTATTTTTTTCTCAAAATTTTCTTTTTCCTTTTCACTCAATTTCAAAAATCTCATCATTTGATTATTTTTTAGAGGAACTTTTATCCCAATTACCAGGATATTGGCCTGCTGTTTTGGTTCAAAAATTTCTAGATTGTTGCCAAATGCATCTGCATTTTTTATTATAATTTTGAAATTGTCTTCTTCGGTTTTTGCTTCATTGAATGAATAATTTTCTTGGATTAACCAACGTTGAACATCTTCGTGTAAATCATTCATATTTCATCAATACTCCATGCAAATCTATGTTTTACCATGTAGATTTAGTATATTTCTAAATTCGAATTTAGAAACATACATTAGAAATAACATGAGCAGCTCAATATCCTGGCACACCGAATTGCTCTTCGGCAATTCCTGAGGTCAAAACCGCCAAATCAACGATTATTCCTATAGCAAACAGTACTAGTCCAATATACAGGCATTTTTTGGCTTTTTCACGATCATCTTTTCTTATTGCAAAATATGCAATTATTCCACCAATTATCCCAAAAAGAATTGGTAAAATATACCACCAATTACTTCTTTGTTTTTCAGGATACATAACTTTAAAATTTTTTGTTTTAGTCAATAATTAGTTTTTCTTTTTAGCATTTTTTTGCACTTGATTTATCTCAATTTCAACTGTTTCTAACGGTTCTTCAACCAAGTTCCTTTTTATTGAAAACATTTTTGGTTTATCAAAATCATTACTGCAGTCAGGACATGCATAAACTAAAACTCGGTGTTCATTAGGGGCTTTTGGATTTGAAAGGCGTGGATAATATACTAATCTTGAGCCACAATCCACGCAATATCTATTCGCTCGTCTAGTTCTGGCCATTGTAAGCCTCCTGCATTATCATTAATGTGCGATCATCTATTAGATCGTTGTAGTCTAATTACTCAAACCATTTGGGTTTTATCGATCAATATTTCTAAATTCGAATTTAGAAATATTAACGCCGCCCGTCAGACTTGAACTGACGACCAACGGATTAACAGTCCGACGCTCTACCACGCTGAGCTAGGGCGGCATATCCTTCTACCTAGGCAAAAGCGATTTAATTCTTGTGATACAAAAAATATTATAATTAACCATTAAATTGTGAGAAAAATATTGTGATATCATCGCTGTATTTCTCAACAATCTCTACTATTTCCATATGTTCATCTGGTGTGGGTTCTCTTTTATGGAAAACTTGAAAAGCACCTAATGCAGATCCTACCATCTCTCCAACAAAAAATCCACATAAGAAATCTCCAGTATTCTTACATTTCCAAACTTGGCCAATTCGTGGAGAAGCCCCAGCACTTTTGTAAAGTTCCAATGTTTCACTAATTAGTTTGTTTGTCTGTTCTCTAAATCTTGTATCAAGTGTCATAATTTTCAACTATATTGAAACATAAAAAATAATTTTTTATTATTTTTCTATTCCTTTTGATTTGGAATATTTATAAATTCCATCAAGAAATACACGGTGATCTTTATTTTTCACTTTTGTCTTCAATTCAATTTCCGCAGTAGTCTGTGTAACATCAGTCCAAACCATACCAGTAACTATAACATCATCGCCTTTGGCTACAACTTTGGTGTTCCCCCATATTTTAGCAACTCTATGTGCTCTTTCACCTTGAAAATTTTCAATCAAAACTTTCTTATCTTGTGTTTTAACTGAAATAGGAAAGTGTGAATAAACAATTTTCATTTTTATAGTGTATCCATCAACAACTCCTTCACAAAGTGTTCTAATTAATGATTTAGATGTGTTAAGAATAGCATAATGTTTTTTTCTAGTACCCGTTGGTTTAAGATTTATTTTATTTCCTATGATCTTTATAATAACTGGTATTTTTTTAAAACT
>ENA-ORXI01002400-ORXI01002400.1-sediment-metagenome-genome-assembly--contig:-NODE-2400-length-13455-cov-4.601734_pt1 | contig 13455 bp, 20 predicted proteins | sample MGYA00237861_ERZ511468 | MGnify/ENA primary metagenome ERZ511468 (study PRJEB26299, sample SAMN06266213) | sediment metagenome | isolation source: Hudson Canyon methane seep mesocosm | place... | reverse complement strand
AAAGAATTGTTGGACAGTCTGGTTGTTTTGTTTATTCGAAAACCCCTAATAAAGAGCTTAGCGGAAAACAAATTGAAACTATTACCGTTCCAATGCTTAAGAAATATCAGATTAGATTAGAATTAAAAAGCCTAGGCATAAGCCACTCATCTTTATTTCCAGGCATGGACGGTGTTTGTAAAGACTTAAATGATGCGCTTATTAAAGATTTGTTTAATGAAGAATTACCTTTCTAATTGAAATATCTGTAAGAGAAAGCTTAGCCCAATGCCAGCTCTTCTGATTATGTGCGCTTTTCAAAATGGCAGGACACTTTAATGCTAGTTAATGACATTCTTGTTCTCACTTTCCGGCATCTAAATTTATTCGTGATAAGTGTGTCGGCTTAATATAAGGACAAGTCAAAAGCTAATCGATTATCAGCTTGATTATCTAACATCACTGGTTTAGTTTGTCTTTAATAGCTTTTTAAGTTAAGAAAGGAGATCTCTTATGTCAGATATCGGCAAATCCATAATCCAATTTATTGTTGAGGAGCAGCGTGCACATCCCAGCTCAACAGGGTCTTTAACGGGATTAATGAGCGATGTAGTAAGTGCTTGCAAAAAGATTTCTCATTTAGTTAATCGCAGCGGTATTATCGGGCTAGGCGGTGCGGCAAGCTCTGAAAATATACAGGGTGAGGTGCAAAAGAAACTCGACATTGTTACTAACGATGTGATGATTGAACACTTTAACTGGACCGGGCATCTTGCTGCCATGGCTTCAGAAGAAATTGAAGACATTATTCCAATCCCCGATCAGTTTCCGAAAGGAAAATACCTTATTGCGTTTGATCCTTTAGATGGATCTTCTAATATCGATGTTAACCTCGCTGTCGGTACTATTTTTTCTATTTTACGTTGCCCTGAAGGCATACTTCAGCCCACCGCTGAAGACTTTATGCAGCCAGGCACCAAGCAAGTTTGTGCTGGTTTTTGTGTTTATGGTCCAACCACGATGTTAATTATGACCACGGGTGATGGTGTGAATGGTTTTACCTTAGATCAAGATGTGGGGGAGTTTATTTTGACCCACCCTAAGATGACAATTCCAGAAGATACTGCAGAGTTTGCTATTAATATGTCGAACCGACGATTTTGGGAAGAGCCGGTTCAACGTTATGTTGAAGAATGTGTCAAAGGGATAGATGGCGGTCGTGAGAAAGATTTTAATATGCGTTGGATTGCCTCGATGGTGTCAGAGGTCTATCGCGTATTAACTCGTGGCGGTATTTTTATGTATCCCATGGATAGCAAAATCGCCAAACAAGGCGGCAAGCTCCGTTTGATGTATGAAGCTAATCCAATGAGCTTTATTGTTGAACAAGCCGGTGGTGTTAGCTCTACGGGTTATGAACGCATTATGGACATAAAACCTGAAGCCATACATCAACGCGTTCCGGTGATATTAGGCTCTAAAAATGAAGTAGAACGGATTGTCTCTTATCACTTAGAACGCTGATGTAATTTTATAACAATGTTGAATCACTAAAGGCCATGGACGTGCGAATTTTTTCACTAGTTTGTTTATTAGCAGTTTTCTCGACAGCTCAAGCAGAAATATACAAATGTACCGTTGACGGCAAAACTATTTTTAGTGACCAAGCCTGTGCTACAGATGCTGAAATAATAGAGATCGACGTTTACAAGCCAAGCGCTGAAGATGTTCAGCAGCAACAACAGTCAACACAAGGCTTTAGTGAAAGCTCAAGAGTCAGTGAAATTCTGGCTTTAAAAAAGAAAAATGAAGTCTTAGAGAATAAAAAGCTGCAACTTCAAAAAAGCACGGAACAACAACTAAAAGCGCTAGAGAAAAAAACCTACTCCGTGGCCAATGGAACGGTAAGCACCGAGCGGGGTGTATTTCAAAAAATGGCAGATGTAGAAAATGATTATCGCCGAGGCGTGAATAACATCAATGCCGAAATACAGAAAAATGAAAATAAAATCAGTAAGCTAACATCACAAGCGCCATAAAGGATTATTAAATATCATATGCGATATCACGATTACCACATAAAGGAATATAGCGTTTCAGAACGAGGAGAGACCATTACCTTTGATTTGGTTTATGGTTACCCTGAAAATGAAACTGAGCAATCAACCATTACGTTTACGGGAGTGGCTCTTTATAATTTTGAGCATACTAATAACGCAATAGTAACCGATATCTATGAGGTGCCAATTCTTGATTTGTTTCAGGAAATAAATTCATCAGTAATAGAGTGGAATCGCAGACATAGTGTAAAAGGTTTTAAAGAGACCAGTGAGCAATTTATTGAACATCTTATATCTGAGGGTAATGTTGCATGGCGTATTGAGTCTGCAATTGGGTTCTACGGTTTTGTTATTGCTAAGGAAGTGAAAAATTCTTAACAAGGGATTCAATAGCAACAGCTGAAACTAAAGAAAACACCACGACCAAAACAACCATAATAAATGGTTACTTTTTGTTAGAAACAAGAAAGAAAACTGCAATTAGGACAAGAACAATGCCGTCTAGCCAAAAAGGCGTAAATGGAATGAATATCCGCTGCAGTACAACGATCGCAAAGATAAGTACGAGAAGTAGGCCGATAGCTTTAGTCATTAAATTAGTAGCCACTTTTTTCCGGCACACTAATCCTTAATAACTTCCCTTGCTGTGTTATTTGCAGATGTTTTAAAAACGACATTCCTAGCAAAATCTCGTCGAACTCCATGCCACTGCTAATGCTGGCAGGTACATTCTTCATAACGATATCGCCAAGCGCCAGTGTATCAATGGAGGTTTCATAAGACAGGCTATCTCCATTGGCGGTTTGAGATAGATAATCTTGGCCTTTTTTCAATTTTAATTGCTTGGCAATATGTTCGGGCACTGAGACAACGGTAGCGCCGGTATCTAATAAAAACTCCACGGACTGGCCATTGATTTGACCGGTGGCAACATAATGACCGTATCTATTGCGCTCTAAGACAATTTCCCGATGACCATTTTCGTTGATAGAAATAGACAGCTGTTTATTTGGATTATTAATATCATCCAGCAGGCCATTAAAAATAAAGGTCGTGATGATTAACAAAACGATCCAAATAATTAAAACCGTGGTTTTATTAAACGTGGGTGGTCCAGATTCTGACGTCATTGGAGTCCGTTCTCGTGATAAATAATATTGATAATAACTAAGATAGGGTCATTTTTGTTTAAATCAATACGATGATTGCTGGTAAAGTCGAGATGACCTGTTTACGATCGTTCTCTTTTGAGTGTGGATAACATTGCCTTGCAAGCCTCTCCAGCGTCATATGATGTCATTATTTTGGGTGCTGGTGCATCAGGGTTGATGTGTGCCTTTACTGCTGCTCAGCAGGGCCGTCGCGTATTGATCTTGGAGCGTGCCAATAAGGTGGGTAAAAAGATTTTAATGTCCGGTGGCGGCAAGTGTAATTTCACCAATCAGTTTGTTGAATCATCCAATTTTATTTCTGATAATCCTCATTTTTGTAAATCAGCCTTAAATAGATATACCCAGTGGGATTTTATCGCCATGGTGGAACGTTATGGCATTGCATATGAAGAGCGGAAACATAGCCAGCTATTTTGTGAAAACTCGGCAAAAGAAATTTTGTCGATGTTATTAACAGAATGTGAATTAGCAGGCGTTGAGATCAAAACACATTGTGAGATTGATTCCGTTAAGCCCTTAGAATTAAAAGGCCATTCAGAAAAACACCAACATGAAGACAAGCGTAGTCGTTATCAACTCGCGGTTAAGCAGGGGCAGGAACTGCAAAAAATGCAGTGCCAATCATTAGTGGTAGCTAGCGGTGCTTTGTCTATTCCTTCTTTGGGCGGTAGTGGAATAGGTTATGACATTGCCAAGCAGTTTGATTTAAAGCTAACTGAGCGTCGAGCAGGTTTGGTGCCGTTTATGTTTAGTGATAGCTATAAGGCGATTTGTGAACGATTATCAGGTTTAGCATTAGAGGTTGAAGTCAGCTGTAACGGACAGTTTTTTACTGAAAATCTACTATTTACACATCGAGGTTTAAGCGGTCCGGTCATATTGCAGATCTCCAATTATTGGTCTCCCGGTGATGAAATTACTATCGACTTATTACCCGGATTAAATGTGGCCGACTGGCTGCTCAAAGCCAAACAGAAAGAATCCAAAAGTTTATTAAGAACAGTCTTAACCAAAAACCTCGCCAAAGGTTTAGTGGCCGAACTACAAAGCCTATTTTGGTTAGAACAGGCTGACCTGTCCTTGGCAGAGTTTAGTGATCAACAATTAATAACCATCGGCGATCAACTCAATAATTGGATATTAAAACCGTCTGCCACCGAAGGTTATCGCACAGCCGAAGTGACTTTGGGTGGTGTTGATACTGATGATATTAGCTCCAAGACGATGGAAGCTAAAGTTCAGCCGGGCCTGTATTTTATCGGTGAAGTATTAGATGTAACGGGACACTTAGGCGGATTTAATTTCCAATGGGCTTGGTCGTCAGGCTATACCGCAGGTTTATTTGTTTAAGGTCTTTGATCTAGCAATAAGAGAGAAAAAAGTGGCACAACAATGTTCAGTTTGTCAGCAGGAATTTAATTGTGGCTCTGTAGAAGGGCAGCAAAGCTGTTGGTGTGCGACGTACCCACCCATTATGCCGACCGGATTTGCTGAAACCTGTCGTTGTCCTGCTTGTTTAAGTTTGGCAATAACCGAGCATATAAACCAATCTTTGCAGCAATATGGTTCCGATAAATTAGTTGAATTGGCAGCGCCATACCGAACACAGACGGAGCTAGTTGAAGGCATTGATTACACCACTGAAAATGGCAACTTGGTATTTAGTAAGTGGTATCACTTAAAACGTGGATCCTGTTGTGGCAATGGCTGTCGTAACTGTCCATATGACAATAATTCGAGGTAATGATGGACGATGTTGACGTATTTGTATTAGCAAGAGCGGTCCATGTCTTGGGCGTTGTGCTGTGGATAGGCGGCGTGGCATTTGTTACTTTGGTTTTGCTTCCAGCCTTAAAAACGATTGCCGATGGTGAACAACGTTTAAGTTTATTTGAACAGCTGGAAGGTCGTTTTGCTAATCAGGCTCGCATTGTTACGGTCATCACCGGTGTTGCCGGTTTTTGTATGGTCGAATTTATGGATGTCTGGCAGCGTTATCAATTGCTGGAATATTGGTGGATGCATTTAATGACGTTTATCTGGGCAATATTCACATTGGTTTTGTTTGTCTTAGAGCCCTTAGTGTTACATCGTGTTTTTCATAAAAAGGCCACGCAAGATAGTGATCGTGCATTTAATCTTATTCACCGAATGCACAAGATCTTATTAAGTCTGAGTTTGTTGGCTGTCTTTGGTGCTGTTGCCGGATCACATGGCTTTCAGTTTTAAAAAAATAACGACTGACAGACTGTTGTCAGTAGTCCTTATTTATCATGCAACTTCTTTTTAACAATTAATCAAAGAGGTAGCAGAATGAATAATCCAGAGTATGTATTAGATGTTGCAGTTTTTACGGTGAAGGAAGAATATGTAGCCCAACTGCCAGCAATAAGAGAAGGCCTAAGGCAGGCGTTAAAGGACTTTAGTGGTTTTTTGGGCCTTGAAAGCTTATCTCCGATAGGCGACAGTAGAACTTTTGTTGACCTAGCAAAGTGGGACACAATGGAAAGTGTAAAGGTCGTGGCTCAGGCATTTGAAAGTGGTGACGAACGATTTTTACCTTTAATGGAAGCAGTAGAAGAATTGAACTTTATGGGTTATTTTCAGCCTTAATGTGATGTTGAAAAAGGTGTCAGGCAGAGGCGCACTGGCAGCTATTTGCTGGTGATGATGTATGTTTTTTAATAGAAATGGACGTGAGGCGGTCAAGTAATTTATGTTGGAATTATTCATATTGCCACTGACCATGATGGGTGCTATTTTTATTTTGGCACCGCTAGCTGGTCTTGTGCCAACAATCATATTCTCGGTTTTCTACTTTAAAAATAAACGTTGGCCCATATTACTTGCAGCGATTTTATGGGCCGCTTATACGATCTTTGAGTATTTGATGCATGCGCGAATATTGTGCTCTGGTGAATGCAATATTCGCGTTGATCTCTTAGTCATTTATCCCCTGATTTGGGCTGTAAGTATTATGGCTATTGTGAGTATCTTCAGAAGCAGAAGATCGCTATCGGCCAAGACTGAACCTTTGTAAGAAACTGCTATGAGCAAATCCGATCGTCTATTTCAATTAACCAATCTATTAAGAGCCTATCAGCCCGTTACTGCTAAACAATTGGCTGAAAAAATGATGCTGTCTGAAAGAACCATTTATCGCTATATCGATGATCTTTCAGTATCGGGAATTCCTGTTTATGGTGAGCCTGGTCTGGGTTATCGTTTGACTGAAGGTTTTGAGTTGCCTCCCTTACACCTCACAGCATTAGAATTAGAAGCCCTAGTTTTGGGCGTTAATCTGGTTACAACCAGAACCGGTGAAAACCTTAGCCAAGCAGCCCATTCATTATTATCAAAAATTGAAGCGTCATTACCGTTAGACCATGAACTGCAAAAAGAAAATCAGACTGTAGCGCTAGCACCGTATAGCTTTTATGATGAAAAAATCCGTAAAAAGTGGGATTTGGTTCATTTAGCAATAAAAGATAAAGCACAACTTCAGTTGTATTATTTATCGCTGGACAATCAAGAGTCCGATAGAGTGATTTATCCTCTGGGTTTATTTTATTGGGGCGGAGTTTGGACGCTTGGTGCATGGTGTTTTTTACGCAAAGCATACCGAAACTTTAGAGTGGATCGCATAGAAGATATTGCTGTTTCAAGTGAAATATTGGCTGTGCCGGCACATGTATCTCTTAGCGACTATATTCAAGCACAAAATGTACATCATAAAACGGCATACTGACAGTATGCTGTCAGTAGTGAAAGGCATAATGCAGGGAAACATTAAATAATTAAACAAAGGAAATAATGATGTCCGACGATATGATGAATAAAGGTAGCTGCCTCTGTGGAAGCGTCACAATTACCGCAAAACACCTTGATCCCAAAGTAGGCGTTTGCCATTGCTCTCGATGTCGAAAATGGACTGGCGGACCCTTACTGGCAGTTCATTGTGGCCCAGAGGTCACCATAGATAACGAAGCATCCGTTACGGTATATCCATCATCAGATTGGGCGGAGCGTGGCTTTTGTAAGAGTTGTGGCTCACACCTGTTTTATCGCTTTACCGAATCAAAGGAATATATCATTCCTGCCGGTATTTTTGATGATGATCAGAATTTTGAAATGGATCATCAAATCTTTATTGAAGAAAAACCAAACTATTACAGCTTTGCTAATAAAACTGACAATATGACCGGCGCAGAAGTCTTTGCCAAGTATGCCTCTGCTGATGAATAACGCCGCAGTGGAAATACAAACATTAAAAGGCTTTGGCGGGAAGAGTCAGCAAAGTCTTGCCAAAATTGGCATTCATTCGTTAGATGATTTTATGGCAGAAGATCCGTTTGAGTTATATAAAAAACTTAAAGAAACGGTAGCAGGAACAAGTTTGAATTTTATGTACGGTATTATCGCCGCCCAAGAAAACAAACATTGGCATCAAGTTATGAAAGAACAGAAAACGGAAATTTTATTTCGCTTGGATGATATGGGCTTGGCACCAGTAACAGCCCAAAAGAAAAGATCTTAATGAGGCTAAAGGATTTAAAAGGGTTTGGTGAAAAAAGCGAAGAGATCCTTGCTAAAGTTGACATTAACTCAGTAGAAGACTTTATGGCTGCTGATCCCTTTGAACTTTATAAAACGTTGAAAGAAACTGTTCCCAGAACAGGCCTGAATTCTATCTATGCCATCATTGGTGCTCAAGAGGATAAACATTGGCAAGAGGTTGCTCGAGAGCAGAAGACCGAAATTTTATTCAGGCTTGATGATATGGGTTTGGCACCTAAGTCATAACAAATGAAAAGCGATACCGAATGACAAAAGACTCAGAATTTGCAGACTATGTTGTTGAAATAACGCAGTCCATAGGGCCGGTCTATGCAAAACGGATGTTTGGCGGCCATGGTATTTTTCTTGATGGCTTAATGTTTGGCCTGATCGCTGACAAAACGCTTTATCTAAAAGTAGATAAGAAAAGCGAAGCTGACTTTTCTAGCTTAGGTTTAGAAGCCTTTTCCTATAATAAAAATGGCAAACAAATGAAGATGTCGTATTTCCAAGCGCCAGAAGAGGCGCTTGAAAATTTGGATGAAATGAATATTTGGGCTAATAAAGCTTATAGTGCTGCTTTACGAGCAGCGGTTAAAAAGAAGAAACCGTCGAAGTAGTGTTAACTACTAACAGCTAAAGCTTTATTGCTTTTCAGAGAGTCTTTTTCCAAACGAAATAGCGTAAGCATTGCGGCGTGCTTGCAACATAGGATCAGCTGAAGGCGCAAAGCCCGATGATAAAACCAGCGGATCAAAGTTGATATTGTCACAGCCGCCCAATTCATCAGAGTTAATAGACGATATTTTTAGTTTAGCTGCGATAATTTTTTTGTTATCGCCTTCCCATGGTATTGATGGGTTATCAACGTCATCATCAGGGTTTGCAATAGTCACCACCATATCCCAAACGAGTTCGTGATCATTTAAATTCTGTTGCATATTGTCAAAGAAAAAGTCTGGTTTAGGTTCTACGACTACGGACTCATTTTGACTGGGCACAAAAGACCATCTTATCGCCGTTTTTTCTCCCGCCGTATTCACCAAATAGAAACTGTTAACGCTATTGTAGGTATTGCCTTCATAAGGTGTTAACGTCACTTTTTTCTTTGACATGTGTGCTTTAAAACGCTGCAAGTCGGTATTTTTTTCTTTAAAAGCCTTAACCGCATCCCCACCCTGTGATTTTGCGTACATAAGTTCCGCAAATGCTTCTGGTGTCGCGACCGGGAAAAAGTCGAGTGTATTTAACGCCATAAGGTGTAATTCACCAGATGATGTTGTAATCGAGAGTCCCATGCCGTATTTACCACCTGCTTTATCATCTGCAGCATGGTTGTTACCACCGCCGTGAGAGAAGCGGCCGGCCACATTTACTTCTTCAGTAAATATTGGGCTATTGGTGAATTGTGTAATGCTTTGATCATGAGGCGTTAATGTTGCATTAAAGCAAAAGCCTTTGGTGTGGTTGCGTCGTTTGCCTTCCGTTACACCAAAAATAGTCTCAAACGAATCAACAACATTAGGCACCTCAGCTGCAATGGCAACAGGCATTTGGCTAGCCAGCAGCAAAGCACTCAAACTGATCGCATTTTTAATCATAGTTAAACCCTCTCGAAATTTTTTCAATTGTTAAATGAGATGTCCGATGTTTTCGTCAGGCTGGCAGAAAAGTGTTTTTGTACCGATAGAGATTTAGCTATCAGACAAAACCTCTCGGATTTTCTGCGAGCCATTCTTGGTAAGTTTGGTGCAGCGTTAAAATGCTAGGCTCTTCAAACACCTTTCCTATCATAAACTCTTTCCATTCAGACAGTGATGAAAAGTGTATTTCTTCCATATAACGCACCTTTGTGTACTCGACCATTGATTAATTAAGTTAGTGGGCATATTATTAGTAAGCGAACTATAAATCAACTAAATATTTGAATGTTTTTACGATTAAAGGCAAGATCATTTATTTAGAACGCTTTGGAGGCACATTTGTCAGTTGCAAAATTAGATGAGCAGCTGTGTTTTGCGCTTTATTCAGCATCAAGCCACTTAACCAGCCTCTATCGACCATTATTAGAGCCACTAGATCTGACCTATACACAATTTATTGTGCTGATGGCTTTGTGGCAAAAAGACGAAATATCAATCAGCCAACTAGCTGAAAGAACGAGCCTTAGCAAAGCGACCATGACGCCTTTATTAAAGCGCTTGGAGAAAAAAGGGCTTATTCATCGCAAAGTGCTTGTTGATAACGAACGTCAGAAAAGCATCGTATTAACCGACGCGGGCCGAGATATATCACTGCAAAGCACAGAAATCACTAATAAGGTGTCGTGTGCTACAGGGCTAACCGAGCAAGAAGCTAAAAGCATGATAGCGCTTTGCCAGAAGCTCAAATTTCCAACCTAGCCTTTAAAGGTAAGGCATGCCTTTTATTCCGGTTTCAAGCTTTTATAAATAGCAGTTACTAAGTCATCGGCTGGAATAAGACCTTGGCCAAACTCTTGATCAAAATTAATAGAAGGTTTGTCGGCAATCACTTGCTCTACTGTTTTACCCTCGTTAATGGCCGCTTCAACATTAGTTGAAATTGTATTTAACATATCTCGAAAGTATTGTAATTCGCTCTTATTCATAATGCCGCCATGACCGGGGATCACCGTCGTTTTGTCATCAGCGAGTGCTAATAAACTATCGAGACCTTTGATTAACCCCTTAATTGAACCACCATGTTCGACATCGAGAAAGGGATATCTGCCATTAAAAATGAGATCGCCGCCAACAATTACATTTGCTTTTGTAAATATGGCAACCACATCCCCATCGGTATGTGCGGCTGGAGTATGAATAAACTGAATCTCATCATTGTTATAGTGCAAGGTCATGCTGTCGGAAATAGTCACCTTAGGTAAACCATGTTTATTAAGCGGTGGTATCTCTTTTTGAAAATAGCTGATGAACTGGTGTGTACTAAGGCGTTGCCTAACATTGTCGTGCGCAATAATGACGGCATCTTGTTCACCAAATAGCTCGTTGCCACTCACATGATCAAAATGATAATGAGTATTTAAAACAAACGTTATAGCTTGTGGATCTATCTCTTTAACGGCCGCTTGGATTAACTCACTACGCCCAGGTAATTGGTCATCAATTAAAAACGTACCATCCTCACCGGTTGAAACAACAACATTTCCACCTGCAGGACTGATTAAAACGTGAATATTCTCTTTTACCTTAACAACCTCAACGCCATCTACGGCATAAGTTGAAAAAGAAAGTAGTGCCAAAAAAATAAAACTAAAAATACGGTTCATCAACGAGATCCTTGTATAAATTAAAACTGATTTTTGAAGTTAGCTTATGAGGTTTCAAAATTTCAGAGAATGGACTCCTGCCTAATAAGAAAGGTTCAAAGATAAAAGAGTTAGATTCAATTACAGCACAGGGTTTTATTGCAAGATCTGGCCCTACAAATGGATAATAAAAAATGCAAAGTGGACACATTAGATAAATGCTGACTATACTCTGATTGCCCTCTAACCTATTGTCACAAGGACGTTTACAACTATGTTACCCTTCAAAACCTATAATACATTATCGGACAAAGTGTCCGATAATCCCTAGTTATGCATAAGGAAATAATGTGACTGCTTCAGAAACTGAGCATGGAAGGCTAGCCTTAGAATTCGCTAATGCTTTAGTGAAAGGCGATTACTCCTTTGCCCAATCCTTGATTAACTTGAAGGAAGAGATAAATCTCGAAACAGAGTTCCTGGAGATGATTGAATATGGAGATGGACCTGTTACCTACGTAGAAGTAATGAATGAAATGGTATCTTGGCCTGCAAAGCAAGAGGGTGACATTGGCTGGGCCTATGTTGCTCTTGCTGGAGAGGGGTTTTCTGAGGCTGTGGCTGTTGTCATATCAAAACTTAATGGTTCAGTAAAAGTCACTGACATTGAGTGGGGGCGCCCATAATGCATAACAAGTTTGTCAACGATCGCCCTTCGGGCTGGACCGCTAAAAGCGTGCCTTCGCCACAATGCGGCCCGTTACAAAGGCGTTATGAGAATTTGAAATGATAGAGCTATATTTCGCGATTTCCGTACTAATAGGATGCATAGTTGCCTTTGATGGTTATGTTCTCTTAAAGAATCACGGTAAAGCAAACAAAACGAGCGCTATAACTAGTACGGTTGAGTTTATTTGGGTATTTATTTCTGTTGGTGCAGTCCTAAAATTATCATTCACTAACTATCAAATTTTAGTTCCCCTTTTATACCTTACACATAATGTACTTGGCTGGTTATATGCTGCTGCATTCATGAAAGTTGACCCTGACAAGCCAATGGATATAGAAATACCAATTTGGTATGTATGTTTTGGTTTATCTGTAGGTATTGTTTTTACTATTTCTAGCATCATGGCCTTAGTCTATGTATTCTCATAACAAGGCAAGGCTTGAGAACAAAAAAGCCTACGGCTTTCCTGTCCCCAGCTTGCGACGTTAGGTGAGAAAAAGCAATGGATGAACAAGCACTTGAACTCCAACTGAGCGTAGAACTTGAAAAGCATTCTAGGCATGCTTCAAAAGCAATTTCGGATGTTATTGATTTGCTCCCAGAAAAAGCAATTCAATTGAATCTTGAAATTTTCACATCGCAGGATGGTGATGGTTTCTTTTCGATTCGCGCAAACCTTGAGGGTCCAGACCTATATGTACTTAACAAAGCCATAGATAAAGTTGCTGATATATTCGATCCTAAATATGTTGATGGTGTATTAACAATCGAAATCCCAATCACTAAGAAGGGAAAAGAAATCTCATTAGATTAACGATTTCTAGCCGCTACAAATATTCCCATTATTGCTGCAGACGCAATCATTCCAATTATTCCAAGTGTTTCGTTTGATTGGAATAAGAATGCAGAGCCAAAAAACACGGCGCCAGACAAAATGCTTCCTGACAATAATGTATTCGAACCATGCTTATTTTTTTGCTGCAGAACACGGTTCTCATCCATGAATTTTTTTATTTCAGGTGCAATTGTAAGAGTATCGTCAAGTGTTTTTGCAAATCTTTTGAATGAATGTTTAATCTCTTCAATGTATGCATCCTTGATCAAGTGTTCCTCTTCTAAAATTTCTCTTAGAACCTTGATGAACTTAAAATCAACCTTGTGTGTATGGTAAATTCCTTCTATGATGGTTGACATTCTAAGATACAGTGCAAGATGTTTCGGAAGTTTAAACGGAAACTTTGACATCGTCCTGTTGGCAAGAGCCATCAGCGCTTCAACTTCCATCTCGTCTGGCTTTTTGCCATACATTGATTTTATGGACATGTCAATTCCTTGCTCTATTACTTGTCGGTTAAAGTCAGGTGCGAGCATTCCAAGCTCATCCATTGCGTTTACAGTCCTTGGTGGGTTTTTTTCCACAAGAGCAAGATAAAGGCGTACAAGACGCAGTCTAGTTTCATTGTTTAATCTTCCAATCATTCCAAAGTCATACAGGATTAATGTTCCATCATCCTTGACTGATATGTTTCCTGGATGTGGGTCTGCATGAAAGATGGAATGTCGCAAAAGCATCGTAAAGAAGACCTTGTGTACATCGATGACTAGTTTTTGCCTGTCAATTCCCTTTTTGTCAAGCTCCTCAATGTTGGTAATCTTGATTCCTGGAATGTA
>ENA-ORXI01002399-ORXI01002399.1-sediment-metagenome-genome-assembly--contig:-NODE-2399-length-13460-cov-19.471045_pt1 | contig 13460 bp, 13 predicted proteins | sample MGYA00237861_ERZ511468 | MGnify/ENA primary metagenome ERZ511468 (study PRJEB26299, sample SAMN06266213) | sediment metagenome | isolation source: Hudson Canyon methane seep mesocosm | place... | reverse complement strand
TAATGTGACAATGTTATCACAATGTTTTGATAAAATTAATGGATATTATTAGGAGAAACCAAATGTCAAAAAGCATATTCAGGGATAATGTGACAATGTTATCACAATGTTTTGATAAAATTAATGGATATTATTAGGAGAAACCAAATGTCAAAAAGCATAAAAGAATACTCGGAAGAAAATGAGGCATATAGTGTACCGACTTCAATTAATTTAGCACCAACATCATCAATGGATATTTCATATTTATCTGAAGATGAACGGAAAGCTTTATTACTTGATTTCCAAAATGGATTACTTGATATCACTAAAAAAGCGCAAGAGTTAAATGTTGATTCCTCGGCTTTAAAAAAAACATTAGGAGATTTATCTCATACTGTGCAAGAGGTAGCAGAAAATGGAAATTCAGTCCAAGTTACTCATACACAAAATACAAGTATAGGTAGAACAGAAATAATAATGGGTAATACTCAGCAGGCGCAATCAGGAAAATTATCAAGAACGCAGTCTGGAGAAAAAGATTTTACTCCATATTACATTTTTGGAGTTATTATTGCGATCATAATAATTGCGGCAGTTTCGAGATAATAAATGAATACAAAGACAATTTCATTATCTGAAGACAGTAAATATGAAACTGTGATATCTGAATTAAACAGGTTTTTATCGAAATATGAAGATTGTTATATTGACTCACCTGAGTATAAAGATACAAAAAAAAGTATAGAACTATTTATGTCCAAATCAGAATATCTTTCTCAAACTGGGACAACTATGAATATTGAGAAGAAAATAAGTTTTAAAAACTCAATTATATTAATAGTTCTTTCATCTTCTCAAAAGATGAGCTTATTTAAAAAAATTAGAGAATTTATTATGGGAACAAAATAAGGGATTTTATGGCGAGATACTACAGAGGAAACTATAGAAGATCAAATAAAAGAAATATTGGTTTGGAACGTGCAAAACAGCATATTTTAGATGCAAAAAATCTTACACATGAGCTCGGTGGGACAGATCAAGATGTAAAAAAGTATTTATTTTCTTTATCAAAAAACCAATTAGAGCTAATCTTTGATGAATATGGGAATAAATATGGAGAAAGTGCACAAGAATATGCACAAAAGACAATTAATAAATGGCGTACAAATAAAGTTCAAATGAGTGGAACTGTTGCAGAAAGAATGTTTAATATACTTCCGCAACATATGCCTTTAAATAAAAAATACATGTTAACAGAGAGCCTTTGGGAGCATGTGAGCCCTTCATCTATTAAAACATATTGTATAGGAATAGATACTGATATAAACGATGTAGTGGAAGCAGTTAAGAGCTATTTGCACGAGATAGTTATAGAATATGCTATTCCAGAAGAAATGGAGAAAAGGTTTGAATGGTTATCTCAAGGAGATGTTCAAACAAAACAAAAATTACTTAATTATTTACGAGACCAAAATAAAAATTTTTTAGTAGAAACATTGAAAAATAAAATCCCAATACTAATAGACCACCTTAATAATAAAAATTCATACTTAACTACCTCTATTTCTCACAGTATCTCTGTCGGAAAACATGAAGTGAAAATTTATTTAGATAAGAATATTGATGGTATTGTTGAAGGTTTACCAGTAGAGGCTAAAAATGGTTCTGGATGGCTATGGATTATTTTAGCATTTGTAATTTTATTCTTTTACTTTAAAAATTAAATTGATTGAGACCTAATTTATTGAAATCCTTAATATTTATTTTATATATGTCAATACTTGTACATGGAAATTCATTCTCAAAATCAAAAAAGATACTAGTAAATAAAATTTATCACGATTACAAGGTTACTTTTTATTGTAATAATCCCTATGAAATTAAACAAGTCAAAGGTAAATACAAAACTCTTATTATTCAGGATGATAAGTACTATAGTCCTAGAAAACTATTCTATAAATCAGGAAAACCTAATACAAGAGCACAAAGAGTTGAATGGGAACATGTAATGCCTGCTCATAACTTCGGAAAGCATTTAGCTTGTTGGAAAAGTGGAGGAAGAAAAGCTTGTAGAAAAGATAAAACATTTAAAACTATGGAAGCTGATATGCATAACTTAGTTCCTGCAATCGGAGAAGTTAATGGAAATAGGTCAAACTATCGCTATGGAGCCAATAAGCCTAAAGCTACTCAATATGGCTCTTGTAATGTAGAAATAGATTTTAAAGCTAAGAGAGCCTACGTTAAAGATGATATAAAAGGTGACATTGCTCGAATATACTTTTATATGTCAGATAATTATGATGTGAAACTATCAAAACAAGAAATAAAGATGATGAGAGCTTGGAATAAATCAGACCCAGTTTCTAAATGGGAAATAATTAAAAATAAAAGAGTTGAAAAACTTCAAGGTAATAGAAATAAATTCATTCAATAAATTAAAAGCTTAGAAAGCTTCAGAATCTAGTGAATTTAGCAGTTGAACAGGCAATTCTGAAACAGCACAAAGTTTATTGGAAACTTACAACAAAGGGAAAAACAATGATTAAAAACTCCGTATTTAAAGCCATGTTACTAATACTCTTTTTCGTGCTTTCTACACATGCACAAAGTGATTTAAGTCCAAAACAAAAAGAACTAGTAAGGTCTGTTTTTAATGTTGATTTTGGTTATATAGATGAGAAACTTTATAATGATTTTTGGCAAGGTAAAAATACAAAAATTAATTCTAAAGATTTAGTTACGTTCAAAAAAATTTTGCTGTTTAGTCAAAAGCATCAACTACAAACTCAATTAGATGCTAAGAAATCAATAGCTTTAGAAAAGCCATATTTCTCTAAAACTTTGAAAAAAAGTTTAGCAGATATGAAAAAAATGAGTTACTATAAAACTGCATATGACAATACAATCAAATACATTGAACATGCAGCTTCTGGCGAACTCATGGTTGCTAATGGGCAAAAGTTTTATGTTAATATTGATGTGATAGAAAAAGTATTATCAGGATTAAATGCTTCCATTGAAAGAATAGAACTACTCTTTTCTAAAACTTGGAATCCTATTTTTAAAGAGAGAGTATTCAATAAAAACATTAATGTCCTTTGGCACTTACCTTTTAAAAAAGAAAAAGTAATAGTTGACAATTTAAATTCAACAACATATTCATCAATTATTGATTTGGATAATATTGTAAATGTAACTATAGTTGAAGGTAGTGAAAAAAGAAAGATTGATAAAATATCAACTAATAATTGTATAAAAGGAATATCATCTAAAGTAGGTAATTCAAAACCAATAATTGTTGAAAATAAATTTAGAGGGTATAAAAATTCTTCTACTTCATTTAAATTAAGTGATGCCAATGGAGGATTGTTTGTTGATGTAAAATGTATTTCATATAAAAAGACAATTCTTAGTTTAGTGACAATGAGTTCTAGTGCAATTGATGGTGGAAATATAATGGATTTAATTAGTAAGAATTTAAGATTAAAATAAATGAATGAAATCAACTGTTAGAAACCTAAAAATCTACCCTCTAGGCTCCATAAAATAACTTAGAAGACGATTCTTTTGATATTATGAAAAGCTTTATATGATGCTTTGATAACGAACTTATTATCATTCGTTTGTTTTTAAATTAAAATACATAGTAAACTAGTTATACTAATATTAATAAAATTTATGAAAAGAAAGGAGAGTATTGTTTTTAATAATCATTAGTAATTTAAAATCTTTATTCATTACATGGACAATTTTATTATTAGCTAATCAACTTTTCATTTTTGGAAGTTGTTTTGCTCCAAACTGTTTAGTTGCTGCACTTCCTCATACAGGAATTATTTCTTTAATCATTATTTATCTACTCAATAAACCCGAGGATAAAAGAACAGAAAAACAAAAAAAAGACGATTTTGAAGATGCTAAATTTATGAAAGAACTTGATAATGAAATCAAAAAAGAAGAGGAGGATATGGAAAAAAGAGATTCATATTTATTGTTAACTGTTTCTACAGTAATTGTAGCTATACTTATTCTTTTCGAATCTGTAAAATAAACTAAATAAACAGACCAATAGCTGTTTAATTACTTAGTATATTTTCCACTTCTTCACTTTAAAACTAAAACATCTTCCTTAAATATTTCAGTACCATGTGTACCAAACAAACTCTCATCTATAATTAAAAGTAAATTATATTTCTATTCTGTTTAGGTGTGTTAATTTCTTTTTATAAAGAATTTTATAATTTTATTTAGAGGGATACCTATTTGATAGTTTATTTAGAATCATATAACTCACATTAAATGTGTCACCCAACTGTACCTTAATAAAATAAATTAATTTGTGATGATAAAGAAGTATGTATATATAGTAGTTGTAGATTGGCGACCCCAGCAAGATTTGAACTTGCGTCCTCAGGAGGAAACCCTGATACTTAAAACCAGAAATATCTATACTTGATACAACGATTATTATCTAGTATCAACAATTGATAGTATCCTAAACAAAAGGAAGTGTAGGGGCTAGTAAGAAAAGTTAGTGATATGATTTGTGCTTTTTTCCTTTTAAATTCGAGTATACAGGACTTTGTCGTATTTTCTTTTAATATTTAAAAAGACTTTAATATTGGGGGCGAATAAAGAGATTAAATATTCACTTGGACAGACTAAGAGAAAAACTAAGAAAGATGTTAGATAGGTGTTTATTAAGAATTACTAGACATTCTCTGATTTATTCAGAAAATGTCTTTTTTAATTTATCAATATGTTCGATTTTATTTAAATCAAGTACATTTTTATGCACCATATGTTGATTCTTAAAATTTTGTGATATTGCAACTTTTATGATTTGAGTGTTAGTTGATATCTCATCCAAATTTGGTAAATTATTAGGATTTGTATTATCATTTACGACACAAATTATATGAGAGTACACTTTTTTGTCTATAGGTTGGTAGATCATTATGTCACTTTTTATAGAATTTTCATTTAATATATTTTTAACAAAATCTACTTCATGACCTTCTCCACAAGGGTCATTTGATAATATTAATACAATATTTTCTTTCCATAACTCAATATTATATTTAGAAGGTATTAACTCTTCTTCTTTAAAAAATATTGATACTATTTCATTAAAGAAAACTATGTTTTTAATACCAAAATCAAGATCGTTAAAGGTAAGACTTGACTTAGTGAATATATCATGATGAGCGAATAGGTTTATTTCATATCTCTTTGTTTTATTCAATTCTTGAAAATATTTAATGAATGATTTGTATTTAGTATGAAAAGTATTATATATGTAAATATGGGGTAATAGTTCTAACGCTGAATAAGGAAGCTCTTTTGCTAATTTAATATATCTTATGTAATTTTCTTTTTTGATTTTACTCTCAAGAATATTTCTATAAACATTTGCATATATATGTGCTTTCTGCCTTTCTTCATCATTGATAGATGCAGATAGAAGGGCATAATATTGATCTTCAGTAATTTTAAACATTTTTTCATATTCAATTTTTTCTTTTGTTGCTGTACCAGCTAGTAGGTGTTGGTGAAATTCATTAAAACTTTCTTGTCTTCTTTTTTCATAATAATTCATTCCTTTAGAGAGAACTGATTTATAATCACCACCTATGCCATCTGTTAATAAACCTGAAAGTTGCTCAAAAAGGTTTGGTGTATTTTTCATTTAGATTCCTAATTTTATTTATGACTATTATTTTTAAAAGAGTAATTATAATGAAATATTTAAAAAAATAAAAGAAACCGACACCTGTATAGTGTATATGGCTAAAAAAGATGAGGTGTTAAGCTGCTAATGTTCTTTAGCAGCTCTTTTAGTGGAGTGGTCGATTATACAAGTATCAATGAAGAGTTTTCCAAAATCCGTAAGGAGTAAGCTATAAGCAGTATGATAAACACTATCTCCTAATCTTTGGAGTCTCTCATTATTTTTCTTAAATTGATGGAACAAGGCATCATGAGGTTCCTTTACCCACATAGATTTTATTTCAGAATAATCAGTTAATCCCAAACGTGATAAGTTGTTAATATAAGCACTGAGGTTATCTCTATTATCAAATTTAACGCCATCACCAAAACCTACACCTTCGTCTAATAATGACACCTTTTTATAAAGTGATGTATATTCTTTTTGTAAAGTAATTGAACCATTAGCATAAATATCAAGAAAAGGTATATACCCATCTACAGATATATAATTTAATATTTTAGCTTCATCAGGGGTTAGCTGTTTAAGAATTTCAACAAAGGATGGATGCGTTTGAGCTGAAGTAGTCTTATCCATAGAGGAAGCTAAGAGGTTTGCATACAACTCTCTTAAATTGTTGTCATCACCAGCGTAACGTAAAGCTTCAAAAGCTGGACCTACTACATTTAATGGAGGAATGACAATATCTTCAGGAGGGGTATTTTTTAATTTATTATTTACATCTTCATCAACAAATTCATTAAATGCAGAGGCATTCCATACTTTTTTTCGTATAGGTTCTAATGCCATATTTAGTGCCATACCTACTGTTTGTAGAACTTTCCCAACTTCTTTAGCAGCAGGTTGTATTGCATCTTGATAGATAGGTATAACTTTGGCTAAGTTTGTGATGGAATCAATGGTATTATTGACTTTATTTTGATCTGTTTCTTCACTCACGTTCTTCCCTTTTATGAATAAATATTAGGGAGAGTATATTGAAAGAAGAATAAAGCAAATAATTAATATTTTAAAAACGGTTGCACACCAGACACAAACACTCAAACAACTGACTATATCAAACTTATTTATGATAAGCCTGACAGAATTTTATTATTCATACTACTAAATACCATAAATACAGCATTTCAATTTTGAAATAAAGTTTAAACTCTTAATTAATCATAATAAATGGAACCTTTATGTAACCAGGTTACATTGCGACTAAATTCGGTTCATGTCTTGTTTCTTTCAAGGTCTCGTTAATTTTAATATTTTCTAAATTACTATTTTTTAAAAATAAAGACTCTAACCTATCGTTCATTTTTAAACTTCGCTCCCTCTTTCGTCTCAATATACCATCGCTCCCTTTACTACTAAGATAGAATTTTTCGCTAGGACTTATATCAATAATATCAAATATTTGCCCTTTTTTAATATTGTTTGAAGAGTGTGACGAATTTATATATATTGAGTCTTCAATTTTCATAATATTTTTTTTAAATAAATATAATTTGTATTCATTATTTTCTTGAGTAACAGGGATATTACTAATCCAAGTCTTTTCATTAGTTAACTTATCAATAGTATCAATCCGTTTTACAATCCATTCTACTGTTTGTATAGCCCAAGAGTTTCCTATCGCCTTATATCTACTTGTATCTTTAGCTTTTGGTAATAATGTATAGTTATCAGGAAATCCCATTAACCTTTCACATTCAAGAGGAGTCAATCTCCTTATCTTATCATTTTGTGAAATATATAAAGAACCATTGTATGCAGCAGCATTACCATTCCATTTTGTACCATACGCGGAATACAAACAGTCCGTATAATCCCTAAAAACCTCTATTTTTTCATTTTTTATAAATCTTATATTATTAGAATCATTTTCACAATACTGTAATAAAGAAGTTTTTTTATTAACCTTCTTGGCATAAATATCATTTAAATTATTTAAAGTGACTTTCTGTTCTAAATTACATTTTTCGAATAAAAGTAACTCGGGGTTAATATCTGTATCCGTCGCAATTACATATAGTCTTTTTCTCTGCTGAGGAACACCAAAATACTTTGAATCTAAAACTCTCCAAGCAACATTTCTTTTTAATCCAAATAATACACCTGAACTAGTCCATTTCTTTACATTCTCAATTGGTTCTTTTAATCCTGCCAACCCAGCTATAAAACACCCAAAGGCATTAGTTTTGTCACGTAAAACACCTTCAACATTTTCCCACATAACAATAGATTTTTTTTGTCCATTTTTAGTTCTAATAAGGTCAATACTATCTGCAATATCTATGAATTTCAAAGTAAGTTGTCCTCTCTCATCAACTAATCCATTTTGCCAACCAGCCAATGAAAAAGCTTGACAAGGAGTTCCTCCACATAAAATTTCAGGTGCTTCAATTTTTTCATCTAAAATTAATTTAGAAAGATTGTTCATATCCCCATAATTTTTAATTGTAGGGTAATGATTAGAAAGCACAGCAGAAGGAAATTCTTCAATTTCTGAGAACCAAGATGCCTTTATATTTACAGAACCGAACGCTAATGTTGCAGCTTCAATACCAGAACAGACACTTCCAAATTTCATTTTAAACCTTTTTACTTTGTGGCATATTAACAGATTATACTTTAAGAACACTACAATTATACCTAATTTAAAGCCCCCCTAATAATTTCATTGCATATTGTAATTAAATCAATTAGCAAACCTAATTTTTTAATTGATTTAGACTCTCTCTCCATGTTGGTATGTCGTACCATCCACAGCCAATACAGCCTTTTTCTGCTTCTTTCCCAACTTTTGGTATATCATTATCCCATTCTTTACTTCCTGCATAAAAATATTCAATTCCGTAAATAATCCCTCTTTCATTTGTTTGAAAACATTTCCGACAGACCTCTCTCTTTTGCTGATTTCTTTGGTTATCCAATAATTGAAATTTACTAATAATTTCTTTATCAGTTAAGTCTTCATTATCTTCTTTTGTATCTGCATCCCATCTAATTTCAGAAAATTTGTGGTCTGGAATTAAACCATGAGTTGTTGTTTTTTTAGCTTCAAAAGCATTAATTGAACCAAGTAACTTAATTGCCTTCTTTTTAAAAGCACTACTCATAACTTCATACCCAGTAGTTCCTCCTTTGGGAACTGGAAGCAATAATATATGTGTAGATTTAGAAGAACCGTCTTTACCGACTTTATTTGTATCAGTAGCTAATGTATAACCAAATTCTTTAATGTCTTGTATTCTTCTTGCCCAATTTGGATTATTTGGCAAATCATTATCAACGCTGTTCCATTGCATATTCAAAAGAATGTCAAAAAAAGACTTGGTCGTAGTTTTGCCTGCCATTTCGTTATTCCACCTCTTTGTTTCTAATTCAATAAAGTTATTTGTATTTTCCACTGAAAAATATTGTTTTATTCCATTTAAATACTCAGCGAGTTCATTTTCCTTTTCAATAAACAACCCTGTTCTTCTATAATAATAAGGAACAGAACCCCTCCAAACAATACTTCCATTACTACAAATTTCTATATCAATATATTTCTCACTAGCTTTTCCATGCTCTCTAAATGAGATTATTTTAATATCGCTATCTAGTACTTTTTGAATATTTTCAACTATCATAATTATATTCCTTTATTATTAACTTAAATTAATCAATATTATAGCTATTAGTTTTTAAAAATAACGAACAGTTAATTTTAGAAGAAATAAATCAAATTATTGTTTTCAGAATAAGTTGAATTTTTAAGATAGTTATACTTATAATAGTTAGATAATCACAAATCTTATAACAATAAAATTACATTTGAAAAAGTTTACATTGGCATTTACACAAATTTCTAATTTAGTTAAGATTAAGAGTGTATAGATTCTAGCTAAGCACATTTAGCCTGTAAAATAAATTTGTGATCAATGACATTTTCATATTTTCCAGTAGTGATTAACTTAATTAATGATCATTCTACTTTGATGATATATTGCGATTTTCTTAAATACCTAATGACTCTTTTAATTTGCTCTTCCATTCAAGAATATCGTACCAAGGACATCCTTCACACCCAGATTCATCATCAATTGAACTTCCGGCCCAGTTTTCATTGCCTTTATAATACCATCTAATTCCCATGAAAATGCCCCTCTTTTTTTCAAATTTACATCTATCACATTCTCTTGATTTTAGTAAGTTTGTTTGATTATCCAAAAGTTGAAACTTCTTTTTTATTTCAGAATCAGACATTTCATCACTGTTGTTACTTTCTTTCTTGGTCCATCTTTGAGATGGAAATTTATGGTCAATAACTAATCCAGCTCGTGTTTTTATTCTTTCAAAAACACATTCTTTCCTATTTAACAAGGTGCATATTCTTAGATCAAGCTTTTTGGATATGGGGTTTCTAAATTGTATTTTTTGCTGATCTTTTGTAATATCTGTCATTATTAAAATATCGTGGAAAGTTTTTTTACTACAGTTATCACAATGTTTAGTTTTTGTTGCTACAAAAAAACCTTGTGTTTTTATGTCTTTAATACGTGCGGAAGATTGTGGGTTGACTTTTGCTACGGGACCACAAACTTTACATTCCCATTCTCCAGAAAACAATGCTTCAAAGACTTTATAAGTTTGAGTAGTATGTTTTTTCCACTTTTTTTTAGCTTCATCTTTCCATAATACTCTTTTACTAGGTTCCAACTTATTATAAGAATCTTCAATTTTTTCTTTAACTTCTTCAACACTGATTTCATATCCCTGTTTCTCTCCTAATAAAGGCAACACACCATCCCAAACATAATCACCATAAGTAAAAGTTACACTAATAAATTTGTCTGATGTTTTACTTATATCGAATTCTTCACCAATCACATACTTCATAAATTTTCCTAATATTATTTTATAAATATAAGCTTATCAAAACTTTGAATAAATAGACGTGAAACATCTATTTATTATTTAAATTAAAATTCATGCGCTAGAATACATACGTATAAAAAAGCCAGTTACTATATTAATACTATTAATCTAACCAAGTTATTCAAATGAGAAAGTTGAAATCATTTTATTTAGAACTAACAAAAACTAAATAAGTATGTAAAATACCAATTTTAAATAATAATTTAGTGAATTTATAATTAATGCATGATACAGTAAATTTTAGAGCATATTTTAATGATTGTTTATAAGTTAAAGATGGTTACTATACAAAATCATTGCTAAACGAATTATTGAATGTATAGATAAGGAGAAATTACCCCAAAAGTTTTAATATAATATAACTAAATGTGAATATGTTTTGTTGTGGTTGACTATTTCCTTAAGAACTTAAAACAACCATTATCTCCTATTAAAAATGACATCATTCTATTGTACACACTTGATTAAGTTGCTAGTTATAACATTTTATAAATATATTAGTAATCTACTGTATCTTTTGTTACATTAGAAGTTACATAAAATAAAAATAGTCTTCTATTCATTTAATTATAGGACTATTCAATTCTCCACATCACTACATATCATCCTTAATTAACTTAAGTGCTAAATCAGCACCTGGATAATCTGCTGTAAAATAAATAACACCTATAAACATAAGTACTGTAGCTATATAAATGATTGAATACGAAATGATATGTTGGGGTTTCATATTATAGTTAACATCCACATTGAGTTTTTTTCTATTTTTTACTTCAAAAAACAACTCTATACTTCCTATTACTATTACCAATAACAAAACCCATATCTCAAATAAATAAACTAAATAACCAGCACCTGCTAATCCCAGTGATAAAATTACAATACCAAGATTACTGTTAAGTGAGAAAGCAATAGACTTTAGTACTCTTCCTCCATCTAATGGACTAATAGGAACTAAATTAAATAAGTTTAACAATGCCATAAATGAAGCCAATCCAACGGCCAAGCTTGATTCAAAAATTACACCATAAACCAAAAAAGGAAGAAGTAATATTAACCCATACCAAGGTCCCATAAGAGAAACATATACTTCTTCTGTTCTGCTTCTAAAATTTCGACTCGGTACTGCAGCACCGCCTAAAAATGGTATTAAATATATACCTTTAGTTTTAATTCCACATTTCTTCATAGCTGTGATATGACCATATTCATGAAATACAATAGCCCCCAATAATATAGCTGCAAACTCCCAAGTAAACAGATAAGAATAAGCTATCATTGAACCAGAAGCCAAAGCAATTTTAATTAGTTTTGCTGATTTGAAAAATTTCAACAAAATAGGTGATATTTTAATGATGAATGCGATTAATCCGATATTTTTAAACATAAATTTAATTCCTTTTTTATTAAACGAGACTATATAGAATTTTTTTAAAAAAGTAACTTATAAATATATAATATAATTAAGATTAAGACCTTTATGTTAGACTGTATTCATAATCAAAAGTTTTATGTTTATAAAATTTAATGCTAGGATATAAATGACATCCATTCAATCAGAGAGATACTCGTGTACCATCATCGTCTCATAATTTCATACAAAGGCACCAACTACTTTGGCTGGCAAGACCTAGGTGCAAGTGAGCAAAAACCTACTGTGGAAGCAAGCATCTATCAGGTACTAAAAAAAATATGCAAATACCAAAGTTGTACTATTTCTGTCGCAAGCAGAACTGATGCTGGTGTCCATGCACAAGGGCAAGTGCTAAAGATTACTATCGCCCTAGCAATCCAATCAGATAAACTTTTACTTGGTATGAATTCTCTACTACCCCATGACATCCGTATTTTAGAATGCCATCCCTGTAGCGCAGAATTTAATGCTAACAAGGACAGTAAGAGTAAAGAGTATCATTATTACTTTTCTACAGATTCAATACACAACCCAATTGTATATGATATCGTTGATCATATCCCCTTTAATAACAGTGATTCAAATATAGGTTCTCTTGACATAGAACTTATGCAGCAAGCCTGTAAACTATTTATTGGAGAACACGATTTTTACAGCTTCGCAAAGCGAGATACCAACATGAACTCAACTTTACGTACTGTTTTAAGTTGTGAAATACTATTATCTCAATCTTCACTCTTGGGCAATAAAATTTACTATCTTAAAATCAGGGGTACGGGATTTTTAAGGCACATGGTTCGCTACATTGCTGGTGCTTTATTTTCACTTGGGCAAAACCAGCTAAGCCTTAGTGATATTAGTGAAGCACTAGAGAATCACAAAGAGGAAAAGATCAGTTCCAAAGCCAAAGCGAGAGGCTTACATTTGATTGAAATTTTTTATTAGATTGAAATTTAAATACTACTGCACTAATTATTTATATATATCTTGAGTAACAATTACACTGTTATCGTTATCTATTAGAGTAAGTTCATTATCAACTATATTACACTGTATATTCATTGAGCGGTTAGTGAGTAGCTCTATATCACCAGCAATGTTAAGATTTATTACTTGAAGGTTCTTAAAGCGTGTAAGTGAATTTTCTATTTGTTTGAACCAAGTGCTTGCTACACTCTCTTTGAATGTATATATTATTACTTTCTCTGAGCGTCCACATGCTTTTTTTATACGTTTTTCATCAGGCTGCCCCAAATCAATCCACACTTCGATATCTCCGCTAAGTGATTTTTGCCATAAATCAGGTTCATCATCTTCAGATATTCCTTTGCAAAACATCAATGTATCATTTGCATTTAAGATAAAGGCAATTAATCTAATCATCATTCGTAAATTATTTTCTGATGGATGTTGTGCCAG
>ENA-ORXI01002398-ORXI01002398.1-sediment-metagenome-genome-assembly--contig:-NODE-2398-length-13482-cov-6.577919_pt1 | contig 13482 bp, 12 predicted proteins | sample MGYA00237861_ERZ511468 | MGnify/ENA primary metagenome ERZ511468 (study PRJEB26299, sample SAMN06266213) | sediment metagenome | isolation source: Hudson Canyon methane seep mesocosm | place... | reverse complement strand
TTGATAGTTTATTACCTTTTATAGTAAAATCATAATTTAATGCCCACCTTAGCATATATCCATTTTCTCCACTATAAATCCTTATTTTGTGACGCTACTGTTTAATAATCAATCTATCTCCATAATTAGTTTATATCCTTTTCCTCTATTTGTTTGTATTATATTAGGATAATTATAAAAGGGTTTTTTTAACTCACTTACTAATTGTCGAAGTGGATACCTCTCTCTAATATCATTTTCCCAAACATAATTTTCTATTACATCGTAGTTAACAGTATGATTAATATTTTGTAATAAAATAGACAAAAGTCTTCTCTCTTTTTTACGAAGTTGTATAGTTTGATTGTCTATTGTTAATTCTTCATAATCCAAATCATAAGTAATATTTGGAGTAATACTAATAATTTGAGTTGTTTGTTGTTTTAGTAGGTTATTGATTCTTATTTCTAATTCATCTAAATGAAAAGGCTTTTTTATATATTCATTACAACCATTTTTGAATGCTGTTCTAAAATTGTCTACTTCTATAGATCCTGTAATCATAATAATTGGAGTTGATAAATCTTTATTTCTTATATATTTTACAATTTCCAAACCATTAATATTTGGAAGATTCACATCAATAATATATAAATCATACTTTACAGTATTAATATATTCAATAGCTTTTTCACCATCAAATAAAGGTGTTACTTGATACTTTTTAAACTGCAGAAAACTTTCAAAAGTAGTATTAAGTAGTTTATCATCTTCAAGTAGTAATACATTCATTTATTTTATTCTTTCTTTAAATATAGTATAGACATTATCATATTTAATTAAAAAAACAAATTATAAATAAAGAATGTATGATAAAAGTCATATTATAAAATTGGAATGGTAACATTAATTCAATTATATAGATAAAAGACATAATAAGATATATATGTAATACTATGTAGAATTGGAATGAGCCCAATAGGTCAATTGTTTTGTTGTAAATATTATTTTCAGTGTAATAGAAGATTAAAGAAAGATTATAATGAGAATATTATGTATTAGAAGATAATATATTATTAAATGAAATGTATGAAGGTTGTTTACTAAACAAAACTATTTAGGAAGTTAATATGAATATCTTAAAAAAAATGTTTAAAAATAGACTAGATATAAGAATAAGTGTCAGTATAGTATTTAAGGTTCTTATTATTATTGCAACTGTAGAACTATTAATTATGGTGTTTTTTCTAATGTTTGATAATAATTTAACTAATGTTCAAATGATATTTATTGATGCATTTCTTTTGTCAATTGTATCTGCCCCTTTACTTTATATATATGTAATTAGCCCTTATATAAAAAAAGAGGCTATCTCTCGTAAAGAATTAAGACGATTAAATGAAATTTTTACCACTAATGTTATTGCATCACGTACTGATTTATCTGGAGTAATTACATATGCTAGTGAAGCATTATGTCATATAAGTGGTTACACAGAAAAAGAATTAATTGGAAAACCACATAATATTTTAAGACATCCTGATACTTCGGCAAGTGCATTTAAAGATTTATGGGAAACTATACAATCAGGAAGTAAATGGAAAGGTGTTCTTAAAAATAAAAAAAAAGATGGTGGTTATTATTGGGTTACGGCATCTGTTTTACCTGAATTTGATGATGACAATAATATTATTGGTTACAGTTCTATACGACATGATATTACACTTAAAACTGAAGCATATGAGAAATTAGATAAACAGGCAGAAGTTTTGTCTAAATTAACAGAAAATATACCGGGAGCAGTATACCAGTATCAACTTCATCCAGATGGACATTCAAACTTTCCCTATTCAAGTAAGGGTATAAAAGTTATTTATGAGGTTGAACCTAAAAATATAGTCGATGATGCACAATTAGTATTTGATGTAATACATCCAGATGATTTAAATATGATTACAACTACTATTCAACATTCAGCCGAAACTTTAAATGATTGGAATGTTCAATATAGAGTTATTTTACCAAAAAGGGGTGTTCGTTGGCTTGAAGGATTCTCAAAACCAGAGAAACTTACAGATGGAAGTATCTTATGGCATGGATATATTAACGATATAACAGACAGAAAAAATGCAGAGAATATACTCAATGAACAAAAAAATATCTTAGATTATCAACATCAACTACTTGATGACATATTAAATACAACAGATACTCCTATGTTTCTTACTGATTTTAAAGATGTTAAACTATCAAACAGTAAATTTAAAGAGTTGTTAAATGCTAATACAATTAAATTAATTAATGAAAAAGAGAATCACAACATATTAGATATCTTTGAACACTCAAATGGTTATTTACATGAAGGTCTGCTCCAAGAAAAAGAATCTTTTTTTTCATTATTTAAAAGGTCAGAAGTAAAAGATAAAATTGTAATGATTTTAGATAGAGATATTAATCCAATTGCATTTCAAATTAGTATCATTAAAACTAAACAAAATAATGATTATCTAATCACCTTATCAGATATTACACAAATGAAAGAACTACAAATAGAAACGGCACATAAAGCATATATTGATGGACTTACTCAAGTATATAATAGAAATAAATTTGATGAAGTATTTAAAAACGAATTACGAGAGATAAGAAGGTATCCTAAACCATTAACTATTGCAATTATAGATATAGATAAGTTTAAAACCTTTAATGACACCTATGGACATCTTATAGGAGATGAAGTATTAATTCAAATGGCACAAACAGTAAAAGTACATGTGAGAGAGACAGATACATTTGCTAGATGGGGTGGAGAAGAATTTATAATACTTTTTAAAGAGACAACAGTAGAGGATGCAAAACTAGTATCAGAAAAGATAAAAGATAAGATACAAGACAATTTTCATCCAATAGCAGGACAAATTACAGCTAGTTTTGGTATCACTGAATATATAGAGGGAGATACAATAGAAACTATTTTTAAAAGGTGTGATGATGCTTTATATGTAGCTAAAGAAAATGGTAGGAATAGAGTAGAGATTTTATAATGGTTATAAATCAAAAGAGTTTTTTAAAAAAGAGATACTTTTAACAAATGAATTATTTAATAAGAAAATTATATAATTTTTTTGTATTCTTCACTTAATGAAAATAAGGGTGTGTAATTTAATACTTTTTCTTTTAGTTAAGTAATTTTACTTTATAAAATTATAAAGTAGTCTTTTTGTTATAATATTCCAAAGGAGTCTATTATGCCAATTTATATGGATAGACATTTTACAGAAGGTGCAACTCATCAAGCACTTACTGATGCACATGAAAAAGATTTAAATATACAAGATAAATATGATATTAAATTTATAACATATTGGTTTGATGAAATAAGAAGTACTGCTTTTTGTCTTGTTGATGCACCAAATAAAGAAGCACTACAAAATGCACATAATGAAGCGCATGGAAATGTAGCCAATGAGATTATAGAAGTTGATCCTTCAATTGTTGAAGCATTTTTAGGAAGAGTTAAGGACCCAACGCCTGTAGATAATTCTGATGAAATTCTTATTGATAGTGCTTTTCGAGTGATTATGTTCACAGATTTAAAAGATTCCACTAAGATGACAACACAATATGGTGATAAAAGTTCATTAAACTTTATACATATACATAATGTACTTACCCGTAATGAATTAAAAAAATTTGATGGAAACGAAATTAAACATACTGGCGATGGTATTATGGCTTCTTTTATAACTGTAGATAATGCTATAAAATGCGCAATAGAGATTCAAAAAGCATTTGCGCACTATAATGAAAATAATCCAAATGAAGAGTTACATTTAAAAATTGGTTTAAGTTCAGGTGAACCTATAGAAGAACATGGAGACTTATTTGGACAAACGGTGCAACTCGCTGCTAGATTGTGTTCTCATGCAAAATCAAATCAAATTTTAGTGAGTAACGATACAAAGCAGTTAATAGATGGTTCTATTTTTAAATTATTAAGTCAAGGTAAAATTACACCCAAAGGGTTTATAAATCCTATCTCCATTTTTGAAGTAAATTGGCAATCATAAAAAAGGAATAAATTATCTCTTATTACTTGAAACAAAACCTGCATTTGCAATTGCCACTTCAACTAAGAGTAATGAATCATCAATTTTTATAGAAGATTATGATTAGTTTTTTATTAAGCCTCTTTTGAATATGTCTATAAAGCGTAATTATAGACAAAAGATATATTAATCAGATATATATGTAATACTATGTAAAATAATCAATAAAATATTATTCAAAAAAGTTATAAATTATAAATTTAAGTTTTTGGGACTGTTTGGGACCGTTTCTGGGACTGATTCATTTTTAAGAGCTTATAAACGCGATATACAAAGGGGTTATAATATGCAGATAAGGGTTTATTATGAATACCTTTCTTTTCCTACTATTTCCGGAAATAGTAGGAAAAATGTAGGGGTTTGATTCAATAATTTCCTCAAAAGCAGGAAATTAAGGGAAATTGTAGGACTGTTTTTGTGAACGTTTTTTTGAGTATTTTAATTCTAAATAGTGTATGACAAAAGATGTAACGAATGAAGGTAACTAATTATCATTTAAATTAATTAACTAAAAAAACATGATTGTGCTCCACTTTTTTCGTTAAGCCACAAATATCAATTAAACTTTTTCTTCTATAAAAACGTGGATAAAATAAAAGATTAATGATGTTTTGTAGCTTTTTATATAGAGATTTTTAATGGCTAAAAATATAATGAAGTTTAAACTTTATTATATTTAAAATTTAAAAATTTACTAATTTCTCAATTAGTTCGTATATTTCCTCTTTTTGATTTAGTTTTTCAATCCACTCTGATGGAATTCCATTCTCATTTCCTCTACCATTTGATACACCAAGTACTGCACCTAATAAAATAGATCGGCCACAAGAATCTCCTCCCACATAAATATTTTTTCTTATTGCTTCAGTATAAGATTCTGATGTTATTAGATTATGTACAATAATGGGAATACCTAAAACTAAATTACAGCTTGTTCCGATTTTACTACTAACAGTTATTGTTTCTTCATCTTTATGTGATAAAACTTCATCTATTAGTTTTCTAATAGCAGGACTAGTATTTTTGTAAGAAGTTTCAATTGCATTTTTAGAGTCATCGTTTTGTATTACTGCTTCAAGTATATATGCAGCTGCTTTGCCGAATTCAACTGCAAAGTCATTATTATTTGTTACTCGTACTGAGGATTCAACAACTTCTTCTAATTCCTGTTTACCTGCGTACATACCTACTAATGCCGGTAATTTAGAGATTGCTGGTAGTTGTTCATCATTTGCACCATAGAAACCATTTACACCTTCCATTGCTTGTATTAATTTAAATGAATACTCAACCATAACATCATCATCATGAGTTGTTCTAACTGCTTCTTCTACTTTTTCATATAATTTTTGTCCTTTTACTTGTTTCATATTAGCAAGAACTTTTGTTATCATCATATGTTGTGTATTTTCATCTCCATCAAAAGGGATTTTTTTAGAATCTTCAAGTGCTTGAATCTCAGCTCTTGTAATATTATCAAGTGTATCACGTGTAGGATGATCTATATAACCTACATAAGCTCCACCATAACCAAAATGTTCTCGAAAAGAATCTTGATAGTGTGTTTTATCATATACACCATTGTTAGATACTAATGAACGTAATAAAACCATTAATTGTTCTCCATAATGTGAAAAATCCCCAACTTTTTTGTTTTTATGAGCAAAAAAACCAACACCATTTTCATAATCATTTTTGTTTGGAGCATGAAACTCAGGTGTAATTGCTTCTAAATTATTAATTTGTCTTTGATTGTATATCCAATGTAATCCAAGCGATGCTGAATCAGCAACTAGTGCACCTAATATTGCATTTTTTACGCGAATCTTTTTTTCTTCGTTCATTATAGATACCTTATTCAATGATTTATATTTATTATTTAAAATTATAATACATATTTATTAACTACTTCTTAAGATAAGATTTAATGATAAATTATATCAAGTAAGATACAAACAACGCTAAAACACTTTATTTTACACCTTTTAAGAAAATAAATTTTCAGTAAGTCAAATAAAGGTATTTCTCTAAATGGACGACTTGTCATCTCAATTATAAATATGTCTATAACCCATTATATAAACTTAAGAGATATATGTAATAATAGATAAAATATTATTCAAAAAAGTTATAAATATTTAGGTTTCTGGGAACGTATTATTTTCAGGAGCTTGTATCTACGATAAATAAAGGGGTGAGAGCATGCAGATAAGGGTTTATTATGAATACCCTTCTTTTCCTACTATTTCCGGAAATAGTAGGAAAAATGTACTGGTTTGATTCCAAAATTTCCTTAGAAGTAAGAAATTAAGGGAAATTGTAGGACTGTTTTTGGGAACGTTTTTTATATTTTAATTCCAACTACAGTAACATCATCATCATTTCTCTCTTCATCTTTTGACTTAATACATAACTACAATAAGTACTATCTGTATATTTATTTGTATTATTAGATGCAGTAAATACTATAGTATCGTGATATTATATATTATGTAAAATTTAAAGGAATGAAAATGAAAAATATTTTAATTATAAATGGACATCAAAAATATGATCAATTTGCAGAAGGTAATTTGACCAAAAGTCTTATTCATTCAGCAGAGAACTTTTTGAGTGAGAATGGTTTCATAATAAAACATAGTGTTGTAGAGAGTAAATATTCTGTTGAAGAAGAATTAGAAAAATTTAAATGGGCTGATGGTATTTTATTTCAATATCCTGTTTATTGGGCAGGATTACCGTGGCTTACTAAAAAGTATGTGGATGAAATGTTTTCATCTGGTGAAAAATCAGTTACTTTTGAGGATGATGGAAGAAGCAGAATGGATTCATCTAAAAAATATGGTTCAGGAGGATTAATGAAAGATAAAAAATATATGTTGAGTATGACTTACAATTGTCCTTCGTCTGAATTTAATAATAAGGATGGATTTTGGGAAGGCCAAAGTTTGGATCAAGTTAATATTGCTACACATAAAACGTTTAAGTTTTGTGGTGCCAGTCAGCTTGAAAGTTTTGCTATATTTGATGTTTATAAAGGGGATATGCAATTAGAAGATGAACTACTTAAGTTTAAAACAATATTATCTGATAATTTTCTAGGTAAGTAAAATCTATATCTATTTAAAAATAGATATAGAATTAGCTATTGTATTTTTATTTCAGAAGTTCACAAATAAACTTAGTTAGAAGGTTTTGTTTTACTTTTAAATAGTTCAATATATTCTAATTGAGTTTTTTTTGGAGTATGTTTAATTCCATTTTTCAAACTTTCAAGTGAAAAATAGTCTAAATATTCATCGACAAAATCAAAAAATGATTCCTTATGATTTTTATAAATATCATGAAGAATCCAACCTACAGCAGTTTTAGCAAAACGTTCTTCTCTTTTAATTAATATCTTACAGTTTTCAAAAATTAATTCTAAGTATTGTGTATCTTTAGTTAAACCAACAAAAGTAACAACACTAGCCCGAGCTTTCCAAACGTTGTTAGAATCTTTCCATTTAGAGATTTTTTCTGCTGCTTTTTTACCATGAAGTTTTATTGTATTTTTTAATACTCTGACACAAAACCAATCACAAATATTCCAATCAAAAATCAGTTTTTCATCAAAAATTCCCGAATACTGTATTAACATAAAATCTAGAGGTTTTTTATCATACAAATAGTTTTCTAAGAGTAGTACACCCGCAAGTTTATCTTCTGCTAGTTTCTGTCTGAAACATTGCATCGCTATATTAATTTGTTCTTCATATGATAGGTGAAGTAAGTGTTCTTTTACCCAGTTTTTTTGTATCTTTCTAATATCTGGAATTCCTACTCCTCTAAATTCAATTACATGTTTCATATACCTTTCCCACCACTGTTTTTTCTTTTGGTTACTAAGAGTATTTAAAATTTCTTGTAGTTTAATAATTTCATTTAAATTATTTTCACTGTTCATCAATTGTATGCCTTACTATTATATTTATAAATAATTATTTTGTAAATAATATCTTAACTTCTTTAAAGGCAATATCTCTTAGTGGTATAATTGATAAATACTCTATACTAGTAAATGCCTGAATTGCTGAGTCTTTAGAAGGAAAAGTAACAATAATTACAAAAGAGGGCATTTCATTTTGTCCAAGATTCTCATCAATAAAATATTTATTTTGGATTATACCTCCAAAAGCTTCTCGATTTATGTCCTGTCTTCTAACATATTCTACAAACTCAGCTGACTCTGTACCTTTTTCATTAAATATACCTTGGAATATTACTGTGTAATTTTCCATGTGTTTCCTTCTTAATAGATTGTGTTAACTTTTTAAAAGAACTTTTCCTACTTGTTTGTTTGATTCTAAAAATTCAAATGCTTTTTGTACATCTTTTAGTTCAAAAATATTTTTATCAAATACTGGGGATAATTTTCTCTTTTCAAATAAGGGAAGGAAATAATTTACTGCTTGATCAAAACGTTTTTTATCCATCATTAATTCATAAATAGTGTAACAAGAAATTTTGACTCCTGTATTCATCATAGAAAAAATTGGTAAATTAGTATTTTGCGATAGTACACCAAATACACACAATTCAGAACCTTGTTTTAAAGAATTAACAATATCTTCAATTCCATCTCCTCCCACTGGATCAAATGCAAAATTTGCACCACCGGAAGTAGTTGTTTTGATTTTTTCTACAGTATTATTATCTTCTGTAACAATAACTTCATCATAACCTAAATTTAGGAGTGTTTCTACTTTATCATTACTTCGTGTTAAGCCAATAGTTTTTGCACCAATATGTTTAGATACATTCATCGCTGCTAGGGATACACTGCTACTAGCAGCTCCAATTATTATCCAATCATCTTTTTTTACGTGATCTTCTTCCACAAATTTACTATAAACCGTAAGAAAAGGTACCCACGAAGTACTTGCTTCATAATCATTGAATGCTTTTGCTGTTGGTAAAAGTTTATTTTGATTTACTATATTATAATCTGCAAAATAACCACTTTCACTTTCATTCTCAGGAGCTAAAAGGTTTACTCTATCTCCTAGGTTTACGTTGGTAACAGCAGAACCAATCTTCTCTACTATTCCTACTCCTTCACTTCCTACTCTTGATGGAAATGATGCTTCCATGATGTAGTTACCTTCTCTAAATAATACATTTGCTCTGTTAATCGCAAAAGATGACATTTTGACTAATACATCGTTATCTTCTATATTTTCTTTTACATCTTCAACTTTGATATGAAGTACTTCTGACTTACCATATTTATCAAATGTAACAACTCTATTTAACATTATATCTCCTTGATATTTTTATATAAATTATGATAACATATTAAATAAAGTTTATATGAATCAAATAATACATATTTTTATGCAGTAAGTACATAACTATTGTTAAAAGGAATAAAATGGAAAAGAACGACATCAAAGATATTTTGGCAGATGTTTTAAAAGTAGGAGAGCTTGGTTCAAGAGTAGTTTGTAGACCAAAGTTACCTGCACCTTGGGGTTTACAGTTTGATCCAAAAAACCAAGCTATGTTTCATATTATTAAAGAAGGCTCTTGTCTTTTTTATGAGAATAAGGATACTGAACCTATTACATTATATCAAGGTGACTTAATTTTTATTCCTAAAAGAAATTATTATCAAATTAAAAGTTCTAATGAAGTGCCTGCTGTTAATTTGATGGATGAATTAAATCGCCTTAGTAAAATAACAGATACGAAAAATAAAGAAATGACAAATATGATATGTGGAGCCTATGAACTAAAATCAAATATGTCACTTCCTTTTTTCTCACTTTTACCAAACTACCTTCATTTTAGTGCAGAACAAATTAACTCTTCATCTGAATTATCAAGCATAGTTCAAATGTTAAGAAAAGAAGATACAAGAAAAAGTATTGGGGGAGAGTTGATTATTGCAAAACTACTTGATATTTTACTTATACTAATTGTTCGAGTTTGGTTAGATAACTCTACAGATGAGCGTATAGGTTGGTTACTTGGTACATTAGATACTGAGGTTGGTGAAGTTTTATCTATCATACATGAACGTCCACAAGATAAATTAACAATTGAAAGTCTAGCCAAAGAAACAGCAATGTCTAGAACAAAACTTTTAAATAAATTTACAAAAATTGTAGGTATTTCACCTATTCAATATCTAACAAATTGGAGAATAGACTTATCCAAACAATTATTGACAAGTACTGACTTGTCGATTTTTGAGATATCTAATTCTGTAGGATATGAATCTGAAGCTTCGTTTGGAAGAGTATTTAAAAAAATTGAAAAAATACCTCCTGGACAGTATCGAAAAAACATGTTATAAGTAGAATGTAATATATAATTATTATTAAAAATACTTAACAAACACGTCATATTTTTTTTGTACACTAAAATAAAAATAAGGAAATAAAATGATACATCTAATATGTGGTCCAATAGGTGCAGGTAAAACAACAAATGCGATAAAGATTGCAAAAGTATGTAATGCAATACGTTTTTCAGAGGATGAGTGGTTGGAAAGATTATTTGTTCCTGATGCACCAGAAGGGTTACTTAAAAAGCCAATGAATATTGTGGGAGCTTGGGCTGGTGAAAAATATCAACGATGTAGAGAACAAATTTGGCTTATATGTGATGACCTTTTAAAGCAAAATATAGATATCGTAATAGATGGATCAGCAGCAAATAAAGAACAAAGAGATTTTATTCGAAATAAAGCACTTTTATATAAGGTAGATTTCCAACTTTATTATGTAAATGAAGACAAAGATATAAGAGAAAAAAGAGTTCTAAAACGAAATAAGGAACGGGGAGAAACATATTCTTTAGAAGTGACTCCTGATATGTTTGTACATGCAGAAACGTTTTTTATAGCACCAAAAGATGAAGAATTAGAAAAAGCAATAATTCTATAAGCTCAATTGTAATTAAAGTAGGAGTAAATAAATTTGACAACACAAGATTTAGTAGAAAAATACCAACCGTTTTTATATAATTTAGCCTTGCGATTGGTGTATTATCCCAATGAAGCAAAAGACTTAACTCAAGATGTTTGGGTTAAGATTTTGACCTCAATAGATAAGTTTGAAAATAACTCTGATTTTAAAACATGGAGTTATAAAATCATGATAAATCATTTTTTAAATCAAAAAAGAAAATATACAGAGCTTACTTTTGATGATTTTGAAAATACTATGAATGGCATGGCAAATAACCAACTTACAAATGAGTATGATGAACCAGAAAAAAAGCTACTTATTAATGAAGCAAAAATCGGTTGTATGATGGGTATGCTTTTATGTCTAAATCCTGAAGAACGAGCAATATTAGTACTTGGAGATATTTTTGAAATACAAAGTACACTGGCAAGTGATATATTTAATATAAGTAAGGAAAACTTTAGAAAAAAGTTATCTAGAGCAAGATTAGATTTATATAATTTTATGAATCATCACTGTAGTTTAGTTAATAAAAAGAATTCATGTAAATGTGAACAAAAAACTAAGGCTTTAATTGAAATTGGATATGTAAATCCAAAAAATCTACTTTTTTCGAAAAATAAAGAAAATAATTTAAAAGAACAACTTCAAATTAAATCGAATAATCTTGATATTACAATGGAAAAGTTATATAAAAGTTTATATCATGAACATCCCTTTTGTAAGGCAGATGAAAAAGAATTTGCACAAAATATTTTAAAAAATAAAGAAATAAAAGAAATATTTGACTTATAGTGTCACACTCTACTTTTTCATGTGTCTAAGTATATAAGATGTAAAAATCTAAATATTTAAGTAGGAGTTATTATGACTAATTTACAAAACGTAGGACAGTTTGCAGGGATGGAGTTTGCAACATTTAAGTTAAAAGATGGTGTTAAAGAAGAACAAATGTTAGAAATCATTAAAAAAGTAGAAATGAACTTTTTACAAAAAGAAGAAGGTTTTTTAGGACATTGTACTTTAAAAGGTGAAAATGGTTTATATGCAGATGTTGTTTTTGCTATATCTCAAGAGAGATCAGAAGAAATATGTGGAAAATGGATGGCAAATGAATTTGCTCATCAATATGTAGACCTTATTGATGAGCCAAGTGTTAATATGTCTTTTTGGAATAGAATTAAATAAACTTATGCACTTAGGTGTTGAACATATACAATGAAAACAGATGTATCAATTCCTATGGTTCATTTGTTTTTTATTTTTAGATTATAGAATGGAAACAATAAAAAATTGATACAAAGATGAGTTATAAAAACAAGTTCAACAACCTGTAATATTTGGAACAAATAGATTCTATTTATATAGTTGTCAATATAATCCTATCTCACGAAGTCTACGTCTTGCCATCTCAAATTTAAAATATCTAAGATTTACATATTCTGTAGTTTTTTAGATATTAATTTTAAAAGTAAAAACACAATTACCATTTTAAAACTTTACATATTACACAGAATAGATGTCTTACCAAGTACACGACTAGCTCCCCGATTCTTATAAATCCAAACAATACTAAAATATATGTGGCAGTTCTTGTCTCCTTATTATGTCTTTGAAATCTTATTCAATGATGATACATTGATGTAAAATAGTTTTAAAAAGAATTAAATCATTAATAACCATTTAAAATAAAACTTGTAGAATACAAATAATTAATAAATGATTCAAAAAACTTATCTATAGAGATTAATAATATTTAAGTTTTGGGACTGTTTTTGGGACCGTTTAGATTTTACGTCTCCAAAAAGCCCATAAACAAAGGGGTTAGAGTATGCAGATAAGGGTTTATTATGAATACCCTTCTTTTCCTACAATTTCCGGAAATAGTAGGAAAAATGTATTGTTTTGATTCTATATTTTCCTCAAAAGTAGGAAATTAAGGGAGATTGTGGGACTGTTTTAGGGAATGTTGTTTAGCCTTATCCCAATCTTTAACTACTCAGTAAAATTACTAAAAGTATATTTTTTACTTAATACATAGTTAATTAGGTTTTATGTAGAATTTAGAATAGGTATTTATTCCTTAGGAGAATCATATGTCTAAAATAATATTATCCATGATTTTTTCAATACAAATTTTATTAGGTGATATAGTAACTAAAGTCACTTTTTCTGGTGGTGCACCATTAGACTCCTATCAACCTAAAGTTATTATTCCAATATTAAAAGAGGCATTTAAAAGAAATGGGATTATATTTCAAGCTACTTTTAAACCAAGTCTTAGATCTCTTGAAATGTCAAACTCTGGACAAACTGATGGTGAATTGCATCGTGTTTATAATTTTAAAAAAATAAGTGATGGTAAGTATCCAAATCTTATTCGAATTGAATCTAAATTATTATCAATTTGGTTGTCTGCATTTGCAACTAAAAATATA
>ENA-ORXI01002397-ORXI01002397.1-sediment-metagenome-genome-assembly--contig:-NODE-2397-length-13486-cov-4.112611_pt1 | contig 13486 bp, 12 predicted proteins | sample MGYA00237861_ERZ511468 | MGnify/ENA primary metagenome ERZ511468 (study PRJEB26299, sample SAMN06266213) | sediment metagenome | isolation source: Hudson Canyon methane seep mesocosm | place... | reverse complement strand
ACCTCAACTATATCGTCTTTTAAGCTTGAAACAAACGCAACCACATCATCGCACTCTTGTTGAGGTATCTGTAAAGCCTGCATGGTTGCACCTGCGTGTTCAAAGAACCTGTCCCAATCACTATTACTTATTTTCATTCCTACATGCGTTAGCTTCATGTCTCTACCGGTGTAATACACAGGGCCTTCGGCATTTGAACAGATGTAATCAATCAACAACTGCTTCTCTCTTTCAATACCATCATCACCACGGTTTGCCCAAAATCGACCTAGTTGATCGTCGTCTTTAAGGCGAGGCAGTAAGTTATTAACAAAACCTGTGATGCCATCATATCCACCAAGGCGTTCATAAAGTGATTTTTCAGTCATGACACATTCCTCTGAGCTATTGGGTGTGCTTGGAGTATAGTTGATAGATTAAGAAAAGAAGTTTTTTGGAAGTGAGCGCCTCTTCATTTCTGTACATTTATTGACCACCTTGTATTTTGAACTATACTTTAAATAGCGGGACAGCACTTAGACATGATGATAAATGTCTGTAGCGACAAGGGTTGTTTCACTGGGGCACACCGATACGTGCCTCGTTCAGAAGAAGGTCATCTGTTTAAGGTGGCCTTTTTTTTCGTATTAAATTAAAGGGGGAAATGCCATTCGTCATCGCTCCCTGTTAACGCATCAGCAACTATACTTAAGGAAGCGCTGATTAATGCCTAAACGATCCACCAGCACTACCGAATAGATAGGAGGTGCCCGTATGCGAGTTCAACTATTAGTCACCAAAACCGATTTTTGTATACCTAATTTAGAAAACGAATTAAGAGACGTTGGGATAAATTATGAAATAGACTACGTTGAAGAGAACCCAGATCTAGTGGCCGCCCACAATATCAGACACTCTCCAAATATATTTGTAGATGGAAAACTCGTTTTTCGTCGCCAACCGACCGAGCGAGAGCTAAAGGACTTTTTCCATATTCATTAATATCTGGCAAAACGATTAAAGCGACAATTATTCAGCTTAGTTATTTAATGGTCGCTCTTGGGCGTTAACTTTATTAGTTGACCTCGGGCACTATCAGTTAAAAGATACAACAACCCTTGGGGGCCCACTTTTACAGCCCTTATACGTTCACCCAGTGATTCTAAATATCGCTGCTCTCTCTTTACCTGTGCGCCATCCATTGTTAGATGGGCAAGTAACTTAAACTTGAGCGACCCAACCAGAAGATCTCCATTCCAGCTTTTAAATGCTTCTCCACGATAAACGGCTAAACCTGATGGAGCTATTGAAGGCACCCATTTCCAAACAGGTTGCTCCATGCCTTCTCTGTGTGTTTCATCAGTGATTGGCAGCCCGCTATATTCCCTTCCGTACGTGATGACTGGCCAACCATAGTTTGCTCCCGGCTGTAACAGATTAACTTCATCTCCTCCCTTTGGACCATGCTCGTGTAACCACAATTGCTTGGTCTCGCGATCAAAAGCCAAGCCCTGAGGGTTGCGGTGTCCATAACTATATATCTCGGGCTGTACATTCATCGTGCTAAGAAATGGATTATCTCGCGGTATTTTACCATCATCATGAATGCGCAAAACTTTGCCCGCATGGGAGGCTAGTCTCTGAGCTCTCGAACGATCCCCTCTATCCCCAACGGTGACATACAGCATTTCATTAGAGTCAAACGCTAATCGAGATCCAAAATGGCGTCCACCATGACTAATAGCATTCGTTACTAATATATCTTCGAGCTTAATGATCTTATTACCTTTCAGCTCGCCCCTAGCAACGGCTGTAGTAACACCTCGATTCACTTTTTTACTGTAGCTAAAATAAACTAAGTGGTTTTCATCAAAACGAGGATGTTTTTCAATATCTAACAGACCGCCCTGCCCCACTTGAGCAACCTTAGGCCCCCCGTTTATGTGCTTAATCATTCCATTTGAAAGAATGATTTTCTTAATGTAGCCAGGCTTCTCAGTTACTAACACCTGATCATCATTAATAAAGGTCATTCCCCATGGATAACTAAGCTGGTCAGTAATAATGGTAGTTTGGAGTGTGTCTGGGTAAGCAACACAAGCTAATGACAATAGCCAAAGCATAAGTAAGAGCCGAAGAGATAAACGCAGCATGGGTGTTCGCCTTGTATTAACCATTTATTCCCCCTTTAATAATCAAACTAAAGCAGTTTGATCATGTTAAACATTTGTTTTATCAGCGTTTCAGTTAAGGCATTGTCATCTGAGCGTTTTATATAACTACGCAGGCCAGTAAAATGAATTTGAAAATTACGTGCGTAATCGATAGGTTTAAGCCGCTTCGGTAGCTCCCCTCCCGCCTGAGCCTGCGAAAACACCTCACTAAGGTGCTGCTCAAAATCCGCCAACAATGTGCGGCTTAATGCCATTAACTCTGGGTCATCACTAGTGAATTCCGCATTAGCCTTTACCAGCATACACACTTCACAAGCCTGATCATCACGCTCTTCGATTAAAATCTTACGTACAAAGTGTTCTAAGCCATCAAGTACCGAGTCAGACTCAGCTAAACAGTGGTTGAGCTGCCCTGCCACAGTATCGACATAACAACGAAGCGCTTCGGCATAGAGCCCTTTCTTACTACCAAACGTAGCATAAATACTACCGGGACGCATATCTACAGCTTGCTGAATGTCACGTGTAGAGGTGGCGTTGAAACCTTTTTTCCAAAATAACTGACTGGCTTTTTCTACCACTTCGCTTCGATCAAATTTTACGGGATTAGCCATTACTACACCTAAAATTACACCTAAATTGAACAGTTGCTCAATATTAACTTGAACGATCGCTCAAAATCAAATAGAGTGTGTAAACACTTTAGAGAAAGTAATTGGAGAGCATGAAAATGACTGAATTTACGTTATACAACCTAGAAACAGCACCTGAAGCAGCCAAGCCTTTATTTGAAGAATCATTAAAAGCGTTTGGGATGATTCCTAATTTACATGCGGTAATGGCAGAATCCCCCGCGCTATTAGAAAGTTATCAGGCGGCTCATACGCTGTTTCAACAAACCTCGTTTAATCCCGATGAGTTAACCGTTGTATGGCAAAGCATTAATGTAGAGAACAATTGCCACTACTGTATTCCTGCCCATACGGCGATTGCGGAGATGATGGGTGTTGATAGTTCAATATGCGAATCCATTAAAAACGACACACCTCTAACAAATTCAAAATTGGAAGCCTTACGCGTTACGACACTTGCTATGATTCGTCAGCGTGGCGTCATCTCTGATGAAGAGATTCAACACTTTTTTGATGCGGGTTACAGCAATCAACAATTGCTTGAAATTGTATTGGGAATATCACAGAAAATAATGAGCAATTACACCAATCATTTGGCTAAAACGCCTATTGATGAGCCCTTTAAGAAATATATTTAAATCGTTAAATCGTTAAATCGTGAGTAATCACGGTGGCCAAGCCATGCTGAATCAATGTTGATATAAACCTAAATGCGCTAATAGCAGTGCGTTTACTTCATCGGGTTTTTCAATATGTAAGAAGTGCCCTGCTTTTACAGATTTAACTGACAAGCCTTGTTTAAAACTGGCTGTTTTAATGAGAGGCCAAGTGTCTTTATGAATGCAACCATCATCTTCACCCTGCAATAGTAATGAGGGTACGTTGATGGTTCCGTTCATCAGTTTCTTAGCTGAAGGTGAAAGAAGTGCACGATAATATCCCAGCGCAGCAGCCTTAATACGAGGGTTAGAGAACAATTGCTTTATCTCTGCTAATTGCTCCTCCGGTACAACCCAGTTTGGGCTCCAGTCACGATACAGTTTATCAATCAGTTGAAAGTTATGGCGCTGTAATGCAAGTTCTGCAATACCTCTTAGCTGAAAAAAGGCGATGTACCATGAATACACGATTTGGCGTGGAGAGTGAAATATCAGCGTATTACTGATCATGTTATAAGGTATGGTTAATGCTGTTAGTGATAGGAACAGCTCAGGTGATTTAACTGCCGCGGCATAGGCTGAAATAGCTCCCCAGTCGTGTCCGACAATATGTACTTTTTCACTACTTATTACTTTTGCCAGCGCGCTGATTTCATCGCCTAAATAATCTAAGTCATAATGATTACCAGGCTTTAGGCTAGTGAGTTCATAACCGGGAAGATAAGGACAAACAACGCGGTAGCCATTAGCTACCAATACAGGTATTTGGTGTCTAAATGAACGGTATGTGTCAGGAAAGCCATGAAGGCGCAACACCGTAGGCCCTTTTCCTGCTACCAAGGCCGTATAGTTTCGTCCGTTTACTTTAAAGCGCTCTATAGTTTGCAATCCGCTCTTTCCAGTTCCCGTCATTTTCCTGCTCGCAGCTTTCTTCTGTATCAAAGCGTATTTGCTTCTGTACATTTTTGAACTTCACGCCCACTTTTAACAAGTTACCCTGAATGAGCCTTCGAAAATACGTTTCCATTTCTTCTTCCCGCGCCTTATCGAGTGCTTCGTTGGTGTCAAAAACACAAACCACTAATAAACTACCAGGGAAACAATCATAACTTGCAGTATGGGTCAGCCATTTAAAACCATCCACACTTTCTAAGGCGGTATCACAGGCAATAGTGAGTGCCTTTCTTACATTGTTATCTATTTTTTTATCGGTGCGACGCATGGTTGTTAAATGCCTTAGTGAGTTTTTAAGTAATTTTTACGCTAATGAAAGCCTCATGATAAATGATGAGTCTATGCATTTCGAGCGGTAAAATTAAGGAAGAGAAACAGCTTAAACCGTAACCACGTCACACCAAGTTTGTGACCTGTGTGTAATATTTATACATTTAGTCTAAAGACCCTTTACCTACTGGGCTACAGAAAGATTTAAATAAGTTATCAAGGAAGTTATCCACAGTTTCTGTGAATAATTAACGAAGATTAATTGAGCAATTCGATTAATAAAACAGCACCCACTTATTCCTGTTTTTTTAATCATTCACTAGAAATATAAATCTTTTTGCACAATACTTAGTTTTACAGATAAAAATAATATTTAAGACTCTCGTAACTATGCGTAATAGATTAACCAAAAATCACTTAACCTGCCTCTGGTTTCTGTGTGCTATTTTTTGCTATACACAAGCCACATCAGCGCAAACAATCACTGTTACAACAGGTGAATGGGCGCCCTTAATTTCAGAAAAACTATCAGGCTATGGCCCTATTTCCATTATTGTTAAAGAAGCATTTTCACATAATAGTATTGATGTTGAATTTCGATTTGTTCCGTGGAAACGTGCCATGCGTGAAGTGGATATTGGTAGCTCCAATGCTAGTTCAGCCTGGCGTATTACCGATAAGAGAAAGCAGAAGTTCCTATTCAGTGAGAATGTTTATGAAAATGAAAATGTATTCTTTTATCTAAAATCCAGACCATTTGATTGGAAAACGCTTAAAGACCTCAAACCGTACCAAATAGGCGCGGTACTAGCTTATGCATACAGTGAAGACTTTGAGAATGCTGAAAAAAAAGGTGCGTTTGAAGTATATAGGGTAAATAAAGAAAAATTACTAATAGACATGCTTCTTTCGGGACGAATTCATGCATTCCCTGCTAATCGAGAAGTAGGGTTAAGTCTCATCAGATCAGAGGCACCGGAGTTCTTCAATGACTTTGCAATTCACCCTAAACCGCTTACTAAAAAACCTCTGCGTCTTATTGTCAAAAAGAACGCCAAAGGCCAAGCGCTACTTAAGAAATTCAACGCAGGACTGAAAACACTCAAGTCATCAGGTCGATTTGAAGAAATTTATGGTAAAGGGCCCACTCCGTAAACTGAGTTGAATTCCCCAAACAGCCCCCCAACTATAGTATATTATTCCTCCTCGATTTTAGTCATAAATACACCTACAGGAAAGATATGCAAGCCGAAACTAAGAACACTAAACGCCTTTCTATTCTGCTAGAGTTAAGCCGTTTTATACGTCCCTACCAAGGCACTGTAATAGCGGCAATGGTTGCGCTTATTTTTACCGCTGCAGTCATGCTTTCTGTTGGGCAAGGCGTACGAGCACTAATTGATGAAGGCTTCGCCCAACAGTCTCAAGAACAGTTACAGCAGGCTATATTCTTCATTCTGGGTATTACTGTTCTCATCGCTATAGGCACCTACTCTCGTTTTTATTTAGTCTCGTGGTTAGGTGAGCGAGTAAGTGCTGATATTCGTTTAGCTGTTTTTAACCATGTAATCACACTTCACCCCAGTTATTTTGAGACAAATGGCAGTGGGGATATTATGTCCCGTATCACAACCGATACCACACTACTCCAAAGCATCATTGGCTCTTCTTTTTCAATGGCCATGCGTAGCACGTTCATGTTTTTGGGTGCGCTGGTTATGCTGTTCGCTACCAACGTTAAACTAACACTTATTGTAATGACATCGGTTCCATTTATTTTGGTTCCTCTTTTGATTTATGGTCGTAGAGTAAGAGCGTTATCACGCAAAAGTCAGGACTCAATGGCTGATGTAGGCAGCTATGCTGGGGAAGCTATAGAACACATTAAGACCGTACAGAGCTATACCCGCGAGCCAGAAGAAAGACGCTCTTTTGCTAATGAAGTTGAAAAGTCCTTTCAGATAGGAAGAAACCGTATTAAACAGCGAGCTACATTAATCGCTGGCGTGATCATTATCGTGTTCAGTGCAATCACAGGCATGCTCTGGGTTGGCGGTAGTGATGTTATAGCAGGTAACATGACAGGAGGTGATTTGGGTGCCTTTGTGTTCTATGCCATTTTAGTTGCGACTTCTCTAGCCACCATATCTGAAGTATTTGGTCAGTTACAGCAAGCCGCAGGAGCCACTGAACGGCTGATAGAAATACTTCAGGAAGAAAGCCATATATTGCCTCCAGTTAAGAATGCAGCAAATGCGAGTAACTTAACGCCCGAGATTCAATTCGAAAAAGTTACATTTAATTACCCTTCTCGCCCTGACCAGCCAGCAACAGAAGGACTTTCTCTTACAGCAGAGCAAGGCAAAGTCTTGGCGCTGGTAGGCCCTTCAGGCGCAGGTAAAACCACTCTATTTGAGTTGATGCAACGCTTTTATGATCCTCAATCCGGTTCAATTACTCTTGGGGGTGTCGATATTCGCCAAATTAATCCTGATGACCTTCGCCAAAAAATGGCGCTTGTCCCTCAACAACCCGCGCTTTTCAGTCACGACGTATTTCATAACATTCGCTACGGAAGGCCAAATGCAAGTGATGAAGAAGTTATAGAGGCTGCAAAAAAAGCCCATGCTCACGAATTTATTATGAAACTACCTGAAGGTTACCAGAGCTTTTTAGGGGAACGTGGCGTGAGGCTATCAGGAGGTCAGAGACAGCGTATTGCCATTGCAAGGGCCATATTAAAAGACCCAGAAATTTTATTACTGGATGAAGCCACCAGCGCTCTTGATAGCGAAAGCGAACATCATGTTCAACAAGCCTTAAAAGAGCTCATGAGAGGGCGAACAACGCTGATTATTGCCCATCGCTTATCAACCATTCAACATGCCGATAAAATTGCTGTGCTCGACCATGGAAAACTTGAAGATGCAGGGACTCACCAGTCATTAATGGAGACCAGTGAGCTTTATCAGAGACTTGTTGAACTCCAGTTTAAGCACCTTCAGCAAGGGTAATAAGTTTCAACGGTGGCACACTTATGACTAAAACCCACAAAACAATTCGACAACTCATTGTTCAAGAAACAACATCTATTGTTAAGGATGTTGTTCATGTGTATATCACACTTCTGAAGATAATGGTGCCGGCACTATTGGTGGTTAAGGTTTTAGCACTTATAGGCGCTATTGGTTGGATCGCAGAACTTCTTGGCCCTGTCATGAAACTGGTTGGTTTACCGAGTAGCATGGGCATTGTATGGGCAACAACCCTGCTAACCAACATTTATGGCGGTATGGTGGTGTTCTTTGAATTAGCAGCATCGGAGACTTTAACTGTATCTCAGGTAACCGTACTCGGTTGTATGATGTTGATTGCCCACGCCCTTCCCGTGGAGGCTGCGATAGCTAAAAAAGCAGGTGTAAGGTTACGTGCGACATTAGCTATTCGTATTTTTGGGGCACTGATTTTCGGTGCCATTTTAAATCTTCTCTACAAAACAGGAGGCTACCTTCAACAACCAAATCAGTTAATCTGGCAACCAGAACTAGCTGACCTAAGTTTGCTTGATTGGGGGCTAGAACAATTAAAAACGCTATTGATGGTTTTAGTAATCATAAGTGCATTAATAACCTTGCTACGCCTGCTTAAATGGCTGCATATAGAAAGGCTAATGCACTGGCTACTTAGTCCGTTACTTTCATTACTCGGGCTAAGCAAGCACGCTTCAAACACTACGATTATAGGCATAACGCTAGGCCTGAGCTTTGGCGGAGGGCTTCTAATTAAAGAAGCCGAGTCTGGCTTACTCTCAAGTAAAGATATTTTTATTGCCATGGCACTGCTGGCTTTATGTCATAGCCTGATAGAAGACACGCTGTTGATTATGGTTCTAGGGGCACATCTTTCTGGTATATTTTGGGGAAGATTAGCTTTTTCCCTGCTCTTAACTACCATGATGTCTCGGCTTTTAAGCTGGGAAAAAGGAAGTGTAGTGCAACGGTTTGGAATGAACCGTCCAAGGGATGTTTAGGAATCAAATATCTTGCAAGAGGCAGTGAAAAAATTATATGGGCGAAAGCTCTGGCAGGTAATAACGTTCGGCATGCTCAGGGATTGCCCAACGAAGAGGCGATCGTGAGCTAGTCTCAGTCAGGAGACCTTCTTCTTTTAATTGTTGAACTAATTTTCGGGCAGTCGCCAAACTCAGGCCGCTCACTTCAGCAATTTCAGATCTTGGAAACTCTCCAAGTAAGAAAGCACGCTCTAGCAACCTTGAGGCCTCTGGACGCAAGCCGTTCACTCCTCGTATCAACCCTTTAGCTCTGTCACCAACATAAGCACGTATTCGTTTTTCCATTCCTTGTAGATCGAGCATATCGGTCATGTATTCCACCTGATCAATTGCCGTCTTGATCATATACTCACAAAAGGAAACTAGGTTACTTTCAGATAATGCACCTCGTCCATCCCGATCCCCTTGCCGAGGGTGATCGGCCAGCGCAAGTGCAGATTTATACTCTACATTCGAACGAGCAAGCCCTCGACTTAAACACCAAATACCATACCCGCCAATACCTATAGACCTCAAAAAAAGATCCGTATGGAGCCGTCCAACACGTCCATTACCGTCCAAAAAGGGATGAATCCATACAAATCGATGATGTGCAGACATTGCCGCAATAACGCGTTTTTGACCACGTAACCAGTCGAGACGATAAGCCTCCGAAAAACGCCTGATAAATAGTGAAATATCATTACAAGCGGGCGGTACATGTCTTCCTACTTGAACATCTTCAATTCGAAATTCACCTGGCATGACGTTTAATGTTTTACCCGAATCACTTACAACTTTACGTAAATTATCAGGAATGTCTGCGTAAAACATTCGATGAATATCGAGAAAGCACTCTTCTGTCAATAAGTATTCATAAGAAATATCGAGCTTATTAAGCTGTTGCTGAACATTAATATGCGCTAACGACTCTAATTGTAAATCTCGCTTTACGGGGTCTAAGTCATAATCCCCTTGCATGGCTTTACGAATTTCTCTTGGATGTGTGCTATTGCCCTCAATTAGATTTGAGTAGTAAGAATTAATTACACACATATGCCCTTCAAGAACAGCTGCGGTAGCAGGTTTTACCATTCCACTTAGCATTGCAGCCTTTCGCTCAAGATCGAGTGCCAGGTCAGGCAAATCTGATTTATCGATTGCAGAGTCAGACGGCAGCATCGGCTCCATAGCGAAAGTAGAGATCATATTTCTCAGTTTATTTATCAGTTTGATAATTTTTATATCACACTGTTATTAAAGTACTTATTTAAAAATATACTTCAATATTTTATGCAATATGACTTATATGTTCTCAGTTTATTTATCAGTTCAACAAACCATAATTTAACATCACACCTAAACCTCAGCCATATCCCCCTTCTCTTCTAACCAGCTTTTACGATCAGACGCTCTTTTCTTACCGAGCAACATATCCATAAGTTCATCGGTGCCGTCTTCGTCTTCAATGCTTAATTGCACTAAACGACGAGTATCGCGAGCCATGGTTGTTTCACGGAGTTGCAGTGGGTTCATTTCACCCAGACCTTTAAATCGGGTGACCTGAATTTTGCCTCGTTTTTTTTCTGCTGCAATTCGATCAAGTATGCCTTGTCGCTCGCTTTCGTCTAGTGCGTAAAAGACTTCTTTACCAATGTCGATTCGATACAATGGAGGCATCGCAACATATATGTGTCCTGCTGCAACCAAGGGTCTGAAGTGTTTTAGGAAAAGTGCACATAACAAGGTCGCGATGTGTAGTCCATCCGAGTCAGCATCGGCGAGTATGCAGACTTTTCCGTAGCGAAGTGATTCTAAATTAACTGCACCAGGGTCTACACCAATGGCTACAGATATATCATGTACTTCCTGAGACGCTAGAATCTGATCTGAATCTACTTCCCATGTATTTAGGATTTTACCCCGCAAAGGCATAATGGCTTGATCTTGACGGTCTCGTGCCTGCTTGGCTGAGCCTCCGGCAGAATCACCTTCCACTAAAAACAGCTCAGAACGCATAGCATCTGAGCCAGAACAGTCTGCCAATTTACCGGGTAATGCAGGGCCACTGGTTACTTTCTTACGCGCTACTTTTTTACTAGCTTTTAAACGACGCTGAGCATTAGATATGCACACTTCAGCAAGCCGCTCAGCTTCATCTGTATGCTGGTTTAGCCATAAGCTGAAGGCATCTTTTGCTACACCAGAAATAAAAGCAGCCGCCTCACGTGAAGATAATCGTTCTTTGGTTTGACCAGAGAATTGAGGTTCTTGCAATTTGGCTGATAATACGTAACAGCACTTATCCCAGATATCTTCAGGGCTTAATTTAATACCTCGAGGAAGTAAATTACGGAACTCACAGAACTCTCGCATGGCTTCCAAAAGCCCTGTACGCAGACCATTTACGTGTGTGCCGCCTTGTGCAGTCGGTATTAAGTTTACGTAGCTTTCCTGTATTTGTTCGCCACCTTCAGGTAACCACTGTACAGCCCAGTCTGCGGCTTCAGTATTTCCCTTCATAGAACCGGTAAAAGGTTCAGCCGGACAGGTTTCATATTCATTGGTTGCAAGTTTAAGATAGTCATTCAAACCATCTTCGTAATACCACTCGTCTTTGTCCCCAGTTGCTTTATTCAAAAAGGTTACGTTCAGGCCTGGGCACAATACGGCCTTGGCTCGCAGTACATGACGAAGACGACTCAGGGAGAATTTTGCGGAATCAAAGTATTTTGGGTCTGGGTGAAAGGTAACAATCGTTCCTGTGTTTCGTTTGCCTACTGTGTCGATCACTTCTAGGTCAGAGGTTTTTTCTCCATCAGCAAAGGTAATTCGATGAAGTTTAGCATCTCGCTTAATCAACACTTCCAGCTGGGTAGACAGAGCATTAACGACTGACACCCCTACTCCGTGAAGCCCGCCTGAAAAAGCATAATTGTCATTAGAAAACTTACCACCCGCATGCAAACGTGTAAGGATCAACTCTACACCGGGAACCCCTTCTTCTGAATGTATATCAACAGGCATCCCGCGTCCGTCATCAGACACCGATAACGAGCCATCCTCATAAAGAACCACATCTATTTTTGTGGAATGACCAGCCAGTGCTTCATCAACACTGTTATCGATAACCTCTTGGGCAAGGTGATTAGGCCGAGTGGTATCGGTATACATGCCAGGGCGCTTACGCACCGGATCAAGGCCACTTAATACTTCGATGGAGTCTGCGTTGTAATTGTTATCTGTCATAAGCGTTGGAAAAGGAACCCTGTTATGTCATACATATTATTAGGTGTGTAAACAGGTCTAGCTTATCGAATTACACTGAAAAGGCAACAAAGAAGCGGTAGTAATTCAGCTAAACTACTACCGAAAACAAATAGAGATAAATATCAGTTAGGTTTCGCTCTCATAAAGCTAGCAGAGAGATTCATTTTCTTCCTCTACAAATTGCAAGAATCAAACTATTAGCTATATTAAATCTTATGATTTAATTACTTTTTCGGATATTTTCGTAAAGAATTACTGGCTCAGGTCGATGTAAGGGGCTAAGAAGCTTCGTCAACTTGGCGGGCTACAACAAATTCTAGATAAGTATGGCCTAAAGGATTGGCAATAATGGTGAAAGTAACAAACTTCACCGCAGCAAGGATAAAATAATGATAAAACAGATAGAGGTTCATCTGTGAAAAACTCGCTCAGTTTTAGATTCAATTTACTCACCAGTTTACTGGTTATTGTATTGCTCGCTGTTTTTGGCGCTTATAACCAGTCAGAAACCGGCTCAGCACTGCACGCCTCGTTAGACAAACAAACAGACGCAGTAATGGGGCGCTTAACTCAAAGCCTACCTGCGACACTGTGGAACTTTGAAACGGATCAGATGATCAGCATTGTCGAATCTGAAGTGAGTGCCAGTGAAATAAAAGGCGTTTTTGTTTTTGATAACAAAAAACTAGTACTCGGGCGAATGACCGATGACTTAGGCGAAGTCGCAGATTCCGTTTTACCTGATGATTTGGGGATAGTTAAAGAACTCCCTCTAAAGTTTGATGACTCAGGTGTACTCAATAAAGTAGGGCGCGTGATTCTATTAGTTGATGATAGCGCTATTAAAGACCTGCTAGACCAAGCGTTAATGCGCACCGTGGCTCAAGTTATTATCATGGTTATTTTACTGGTCGCGACTATTACTATACTGCTTAAACAAATAGTCATCCGCCCTCTCGATGAAGTGAGTGCTGCACTGAGCGACATATCTCAAGGAGAAGGCGACCTTACTCGACGTCTAACAGCTAGAAGACAAGATGAAATTGGAGCGGTATCAAATCATTTTAATAACTTTGTAGATAAAATTCAGATTTTGGTACAGCAAGTTGTGGGCTCCATGACCAATATGTCTGAACTTATTCAAGAACTGGTAGAGGTGGCACAGAAAACCAGCCAGGGCGTTCAAACACAAAGTACTGAAACAGAGCAAGTAGCAACCGCCATTAATGAAATGAGTGCAACAGCTCATGAAGTATCTAAGAATGCAGCCGAGGCCGCTGAAGCTGCTCAGAATGCTGATGAAGAAGCATCTACCGCAAAGTCTGTAGTTGCAGATACTATTAAAGCGATTGCCCACTTGGCTAGTGAGATTGATAACGGGGCGCGTGTAATCAATGACCTTGAAAATGATGTAGGTAATATCACCTCAATGGTCGGGGTTATTCAAGGCATTGCTGAACAAACCAATTTACTGGCGCTTAATGCAGCCATTGAGGC
>ENA-ORXI01002396-ORXI01002396.1-sediment-metagenome-genome-assembly--contig:-NODE-2396-length-13492-cov-4.681252_pt1 | contig 13492 bp, 9 predicted proteins | sample MGYA00237861_ERZ511468 | MGnify/ENA primary metagenome ERZ511468 (study PRJEB26299, sample SAMN06266213) | sediment metagenome | isolation source: Hudson Canyon methane seep mesocosm | place: USA:Hudson... | reverse complement strand
AAGGCCTGTAGCGTTTTCGTTACGGGCCTTTTTTATTGACCGTAGCTAAATCGTAACCAATTGGATCATCAATTGTGCGAAGTGCTGACAGTCTATCTATTGACACACACCCCCCTAACTAGTCACAAAAATGGGTTATGTCAACTGCTTTACATTTTGAGCTTGTCCTAAGGCATCAAGGATTTTCAACAATAAAGATGACTGTGCAAATCTAGTTATGGCAGGATAAACTACTGCGAATGCCTGTACGCCGTCCTGCACAGCTTCCACTTTGACATGAGAAAAATATTCAAACTTAGCAGTCAATCGAACATTTAAATCATCCAGTTTCAAGTCTTTTAATGCTAATAGCTTAAAGTCTACAGCCAATCCGGCACATAAAAGTTTTGACATTGCTTCCTTGGCTGTCCATAGTAATGTAAGAACCGAAACCACAGGTAATTGATCCAGAGAATTCACCCATTCCATTTCAATTTCTGTCATTTGACTCGCCATGGCTTCTGTATTACGCTCGCTGATACACTCTAGATCTAAAGCCAAAGGGTAAATTTTCGAACTAGCCACTGCAACGGCTCCCTTATCTATATGACTGAGAGAAATATGAAGAGGCAAGCTTTGTTTAGTCAAACATTGAACGACAGGCTGACCAAACACCCCTGGCTCTATATGCAATGAAGACAGTTTAACCCCTGACAGACTATTTAACGCAGTTTTAGCAGCAAACCGTCCACGCAGAAAACTTAGAACTCTACGTTCTGAGGTAAACGCTTTGAAACGAATAAGCTCATCTATACTCAGAAACTCTTGAACAGATTCCTTGAGGACTTTTTCATCGTTAGCCGTAACTGCAAAGCATAAATTTACTGAATCATCATTCTTGGTATTTACTAATTCTGCGGATATCAAAGTCCAGCTTTTATCTTTCATTAAATTTTGCATGCACCTCCGCACAGTTAAAGTATAAATAAGACAACTCAACTCCCAATATTATCGATACACACCAAGCAAAGAAAATCAAAAGCTCTGCGTATACTTCGCGAGGTCACGAATGCAGAATTTACAGCGAGTTGGTTTTATCGGGGACAAGCCAACTAACTGATTCAGTACCCAATCTAACAGCAGTGGTTTATTTATTGTCTCATGGATGCCTTTAGCCCGACCTCAAGAAAGTGTTCACGTGATTTAAAACTATCGGCATACAGTCGCGAGGCTTATAGTCGGCGGTAAATGCCGCCGATGCTGTTCAGTCGGGGTAATCCCCCGACAAGCCACCAGTCTTTAGTTCGTGGTTATTAGACTCCGAGCGATCTGAAATATTCATTAAATTTAAATTAACACGGTTTTTAAATCTCGTCTCACCGAGCGTTCTAAATACACTCCTTTTCCTAAGCGAAAAAGAAATAAAGGTTCTTCCTGTTCCTTCAAATTAAAAACTTTCTTTAGATGCGCCTTTTGTTTGGGCATTTCTGTTGGATAACTGATCGGATGTACCGCTAAACCATTAGCCTGAGCATGAAGGTACACTCTTTCAATCATTCTCCCAGCAATTATTTGTGTATTTTTTTGATTATTGTTGCCATAAATCAACCCCCAAAACAAAGTCGCTTGTGAAACCCTATCAATGAAATCAATTTCGGCTTGTACAAATTCTTCACTTAATAGGTCTTCCTGAAACGAAAACAATTCCACCCATAATTTTATATATTCAGGTGCATCACTAGTGAATATGGAAATACCATCCCTTTTTGTATTCCATTCATCGCGAGTTATGCGAAACCAGTTCATAACATCACGATTCATTTGTGGATGATTAAGAAAATCACGCACTGCAGCTTGTACTGCGCCAATAGTACACGCTCTATTTTCTATATCGCCAGCCCATTTCAAGCCTAATTGTTGAAAAATATTACTCTGAATATTTTCCATAAATTGATTCGGAATCGGTTCTATGAGAAACTCAGACCTGGTTGTCTGACGTAAAAATAAACTATCAAATAAGGGATCAGATTGAACTGTGGCCTTTGTTAATTCTAAGCCAGCACAATAACCATCCTTCTTAAAACGAGCATCAGCATCAAGCATAATATTCTTAATCTGATAACCTAGCTGTCTAGCTGCAATGGTCATATTCTCAATGGCGCAACCAATAGACATCAGCATGAGTCGCCTATCAGCATCGGCAGCGCCTAGATGGCGTTCCCTATCAGCATAGAGATGAATCTGTTGTTGCTCAATTTTAAACAGCCAAGGCTGGGTATTGTGGGCATTAGCAGCAAGTGTGCCACACATAACAATGTATTGAAAATCCGTAAACTCGCCTTTCTCTTTCTGTTTCCAATAAGCATACGCCGGCGTACTAGATTCTAAATTACACCCTTGAATAGATAACAAAGGAGGAAGGAGAGGAAGGACACTAATAAGCTGTTTTGATTGTTTTAAAAATCGCCTACGCTCAATTTTGAATTCAGAATCCAAATTCATTTGCTTCCTTCCTTGTATGCTAGGTGCATTTTTTCAATAAATAAATGTGTACCAATAATATCACTGAGCATCATCCCTGAAAGATTTCGATAGCAAATAATGCCTAAGTCAATATTTTTATCAAACGCTAAAAGAAGATCATTAGCATCGGCAACCAGCACTTCAGTTTCTGTCATGGCTACCACATTAGCCGTTCTTGGAATTTTTTTTGAGAGTATGTAGTGCCCAGCACAACATTCATCAGATGCAGCCCCAATTTCTACCTTTTTCTTTGTTACAGCATTAAATAAACTAATAATGCATCGACCTTTTAAAATAAAAAAAATACCGGTCGTTAATTCATCCTGAAGTATCAAACTTTCTCCAGAATTAAAATGTTTTGGCGTATGAAGATCAACGAGTAATGCCAACTGTTCTGTACTCAGGCCATGATATAATCTGAACTTGCTCAACTGAGCAATTCTTTCATCAATTGATTGTTCAGACATACTGTAACCCTATCGCTTCAGACAGATCTGATTGCATATATTTAGCATTGATATTAACTATTTCTAAAAATAGCTTCCTGAATAGATTTTTCCTTTTCAATCAAAAAATCCACAAGTTGTTGCATTTTATCTCTTAATTCTGGATCTATATTTTTATCAATGTGGAAAAATTTCTCTTTCATTTCTGCAAAGGTTCCTGTCAAAAGTACAATACGCTGAGCGACTTGTCTTAATAATTCAAAACCCGCTGAATAATGATTTGTAAATAAATTGGAAACATTATCCACTTGCATTAAAACCGTCGGCTCTTTAACGGTGGCTGTTAGTATGGTGTCAAAAGGAACCAATGAATGGCCAACATTTAACACAGTTCCAGGTGTTGAAATATCAAATGAAAATGCCTGATCCTTCCTGGTATAAGTCACTACGCCTTGTTTTAAAGCGTAAAACTTGTCAATACATTCCCCTTCATTAAATACTATATCGCCAGGTTTTAAATTCAGTTCTACAGCTTCTTCCAAATCGGTTTCCAGTATAAATGGATACTTAGCTGCAGTTTCTTCCTGGCTATCTTTCCATTGCTTCATATAGTCATTGAAAACTGGAATCTGTGTTAAATCCAACCCAACATGTTCAGCTGTCTGCAAAAAGCTCTCTTTTAAGTGAAGCAAAAGCTCAGTCAGTAATATAAGTCTGCAAAATTCAGCTTTTGTTAATTCAAGTGAAGCTTCAATATCAGTTTCAAATAATTTAAAAACATCTGGAATCAAATAAAATTCACATGCTTCAGTTGCTCTAACAGTAGTTGTACGCTTAACATCTAATAAAGCTGATATTTCACCTATAACAGTCCCTGGAGCAGACAAACTACTAATTAACTTCTCATTTACACATATGTCCAGTTCACCCTTTATTAAAACATAAACCGTTTTTGAGTTTTCTCCCTGCACTATTATTTCTTGATTTGGAGAAAAAGATTGTTTTTCGAAATCATTGCAGTAATCTAATAAACTTGACATAGTTGACCCCTTGCAGCTGAAAATTTTTGTTAAATAACGAATACTTGTGGTTAAAAAGACTATACTTGAACACCTATACTTAAACAAGACAAAGTTAAACATCTTTTACTATAACTCGAATCCGTGACTTCAATGCGGATTCAGGTATAAAACATTTAGGAATGAGGGGGATAACTTCCAAATTTTGACTTTTTTTTGCTCTATAGACGCGTAGATAAAATACTTGCGTAGCTTGCGCAACAATTGAAATTGTTTAGTCATACGGCTGATATACTGTGGAGCAATGCAATAGCCAGCAGAGCTGTTTACCAAGAAATGGGGGTGATTAAAAGTAAAGTAAATAAAAACCAAGCAAAGAATGAAAAGAAAAGTCAACTCAAACTATAACTCTGGTGCACAGTTCTTTAGCTTGCATTTTTCATGCTTAACGATGCAGGCTAAAGCACTGCGCCCCATTGTTATTGTTGGTTCGGTTTTTTCTTCATTTTTAATCTCTCCCCCTAAAAACAATATTTCTTGATAATCTTGCTAAGTTTATTCCGTCAAATCACCTTAAACCTTCGTAATTACCATAAGCAAAAAGAAATTTTATGAATGCCCCCAAACCAAAATTACTCGAAATTACTGATAAAGACCGAACTCCTTTAGTGAATAATTTAATGGACGTCATTGCTTGGCAGGATGAGCGAATTGAAAGACTGGAAAAGGCCATTTTAGAGCCCAAGAACGAAGGAACAAAACTTAACACAATAAAAAAAGAGCAAAGCGATACGGCACCTGTTTTATTTTCTAAGCCTTTGAAAACACTTTATATTATCGCCTTACTTGCAGGGATTGGAGTAGGTACTTTTAATCCTCTGGTCTCGGTATTTTTTGAGCAGCATTCTGTTGACACGGTGCTCATTGGCGCTATAGCATCACTATTTTTTTTAATGATTGCGATAGCTGCCCCTTTGGTTGAACGCATCCTTCGGAGTTCAGGTATCCGCAGAACAATGACGATTGGCTTTGCTATCACCGGCATCTCGGCAATCATCTTTCCATTACAAAATGATATTTGGCTATGGTTTGGCATACGTTTGATCATGGGAATTGGAAGTGCTTTTTATATGATTGCTGGTCAGGCGGCACTTAATCATTATGCCAATGATAAAAACAGAGCTTTTATCAACGGTATTTACGGCTTAACTTTTGGGATTGGTATGGGTATTGGACCCATTATTGGACCGATACTGTATTCTCAAGCTCCGTTTATTGCCTTTGCCGCAGGAGGGCTTTTATTAATCAGTGGCATAGCAGTTGTTTATTGGGGCATTCCAAAATCCACCGCCACTTTAGTTCACCCTTCATCAGGATTACTCGGGCGTTTAAAAATACCATTGGCCGCCGTTTTTGCCTACGGTTTTGCAGAAGCGGCTTTATTAACCATGTATCCGGTTTATTTAATGCGTCTGAATTTTACCACTGAACAGCTAGGCTGGTCTGTAGGACTTTTTATTATTGGCGGCATGTTTAGTACCTTGCCGTTTTCTCATCTTGGAGACCGAATTGGTCATACTCGTATTTTGACCTTATCTGTTAGTCTTGGCATTATCGGACTGATCTTAATCTTATTAAGTGAAGATATTGCATATAAAATGGGCTTCTCAATGGTTGCAGGTGCAGGTTTTGGCCCTGTTTTCGTGCTTGCGTTAGCTTTACTAGGGGATATTCTGAAAAAGACTGATTTGCCAGCAGGAAGTGCTTTATTTACTGCCGTATTTAGTTTGGGATCAACTTATGGACCTTGGATTTCTTCTCTATCTTTAGAGCATTTTGGTATGCAGCATGTATTTACCCCAACAATAAGCATATTTGTCTTATTTATACTGCTGACTTTGGTAAACCAACTATGTAGCAAAAATAGCAAGCCAGCAACTTAGGAATGAGAATTAAATAACTTATAAAGCATCATATTGTCATGAACTTCATGGGGAATAATTACTGTGTTTTTCTTGTACCTACAAGTGCTTTTCAATATTATGAGCTTTAAGCCCCCACGCAAAAACACTGCCGAAGCGTTGGGTAGACAGTCGTAAACGCTGAATAGCATTAGAATAAAAATGCTTCATAATGCTGTAACCCAGATTTTGATGGCTATCTAAAAAGGTTAGTAATTTTTCGCCATTTATTACAATCAAAATCGTATCCTCAACCACACTGGCTGAAGCACTTCGTGGCGAATTATCAAGTACCGCCATTTCACCAAATATCTCGTCCACTTCCAAATCGACTATACCCGGCTGTATATGTCTGTCATCATTCAAAACCACGGTATAGGTAATCCGTACCTTGCCTGAAATGACTAGGTACAGGTTTTCAGCAGGGTCATCTTGATGAAATATCTGTACCCCAGAAGCAAATGATTGTCGATGCCAAAATTCATTTTCTTTAAATTCGGGGTGATTCAATATTTCAGTCAAAATAGATTCAGTCATAATTATTCCTTAAATTTTCTGCTGTATTGAGGTCTATACGTCATGGTTATATTTCGCATCTAAAGACAGGTGTTTTTTCGAGAGCAAGACGCACGCACACAGTCAGCCACTAAAAACTGCAATTGTGAGCACATAAAGTATATTCTTAAAACCCATACTCAAGTGCAAAATAGAGACGGTCGTTATTGCGATAAGGATGATAAAAGCTATCCTTATCGCCGACAAGAAAACCGCTAATCCCAAGAATAAGCTTTATCTCATCGGTATAAGCATAACTGCTTTCAATCTTGAACAGATTGGTCCGCTCAGTAAAATCATAGCTCCACCAAAAAGTCGGCAGCAATGTATCATGTAACATATCATGAGAAACGTATAAAGAAACCTTATGACTGCTTTCTTCATCAGCCAAATCGTCATGATGGTCTTCGATGTATTGCCCTGAATATTCAAAAACTACGCTGGTCTCATTAATACCGCTATATTCAACACCTAACATCCATTGGTCTATGCTTTTTGTCTCAAATGATTGGACATTAAAAGGGTTGCTATTAATTTGGTTAAAAATGTTGTCACTTGAACGTATAACTGGCATGCCCGTTTTCCTTGCCAAATCATATTTAAAAAGGAAACTGCTAGATACGACATTACCAAACAAACCGTAGACATTAGTTCTTTCATATACTGGGGTAAAGTGTACCACACCCGTATTTATATCAACCGAGGTCAGGTCTAAAATAGGCAGATCCTCATATACATTTGCCGCATACAGGCTAATATCACCAAGATGCCCTGAAAAAAACAGACGAGTTAAAAATTCGGTGTTACTTAGACTATCGGCTAAATCAATTTCATTATCAATAATTACCTGATTACTTCTAATAGTTATATATGGGTCAAACTCCGAACCATCCGTGCTTAATTCATGTTGCCTCATTTCATGAATGGCAATTAAATTGTATTCCCAGTTATTACCAAAAAAAGTCAGTTTACTTGCTGACACAGATTGTCTTATACTGTCTAGGTCTTGCAAACCAAGTTCGCGAAAGTTTCTAGGGTTGCCGACATCGCTGATTTGACTAATCTGAGTTTCTCCCCAACTAAAAAACTGTCGTCCAACGCGCAAGTTTAACCAATTGGTAAAATCAACATCCAAATAAAGTTCTTTGAACTCAGAATCTGTTTCATAAGTATCTAGCGTGTCTTTTGTAAAACTACTACGTCCTTGAATATGGTAGGCCGAATCATAAAAACCTACCCAATTAAATTTCAGCTTCCAAAATGAATCCGACGGGGAAACTGACAATTTTAAATTAAGTTTAGATTTTGACCCAGTAATATCCACACCTTTATGCAAATAGCTATAGGACGTTTTATGGCTTAACAAGCCACTATAACGAAAAAATGACAACCAGCTATCTTCCTTTTCTATATTTTCCTCTATAAATAAATCTTCATCACTAAACACCGAATCATCTAATGAGGAATCATTTAGAAAAAAATCTTCCCCATCCTTTTTTTCAACACTTGTATCATCAGCTATTGACAAGGTAGCAGTAATGCTTATTAAAAAAGACAAGCAAGAAAAAAGGATGTACTTTAGCACATTTGCTTTACGATTAAATTCAGCAATCATTCAGTCACATCCTTTGCCAAAAGTTCAACCTGTATATTTAAAGGTAAAGCTCACTACAAGCCTCTTTTCATTTGTTGAGTAGTAAAAAAAGAGTCATCAAGCGGTACATTATATTTTATATTACTCATCTTCATAACTGTTTGATGCTCCACTCTCTTTGCTTTGGTAGTAACCATTTGCTGTGTAACCGCTACCCAGACATCACCAATTTTTGCCGCTTCTGACACTTTAAAGTATTTAATACGTTTACCTTTCTTAATCCAGAACTTGCCTTTGACTTTCATAAAAATATCTTTTCTGACCCAGATATTAACTTTTTGATAGCCCGTTTCTCGTATCACTTTGCCTTTAATTTCTTCTCTAGGTAGACCTTCTACAACCCAGCAATCATGTCCATCAACCATATCACTTTCATTAATAACCGTATAATTCCAGAAATGACGTTTAGATGAGCCAATGTCGGTATAAGTAAAATCACTGCCTAAAAATGCATCTGATTTATCTGCCGAAGCCAGACGCTTTACTTTTTTTAATGCGGGTAAAAAAAGCCATGAATCATCATCTTTGTTCTCTTCATCCCAATCAAAATTTAAATAGGCAGTATTATTAATATCAGAAGGTGAAGTAAAAAACGTCATAGTTTTCTCATCTTTTAAATTCTCGCCAAAGTCTTTACGATATTGCTTCATTTTACGAATCCGCTTCTCTCCTCTAGCATTAATCATCACCATTGTAGAATTATTTTCCCGCGAGTCACCGTTATAGCGCTCTTCGGCATTATAAATAATGTCATAACCTGATAATTCTTCGGCATGTAGAGGTGCTTGATATAACATTGTTAATAAGACAATTTTAAACAAAGCGACTAAAGAAATTTTTTGTGATTTTTTCATCTTTTATCCCGTAATAAACTAAACCTGACACATCACGATTTTTTCATCTGCATCACCGCAGGAAGAAAAACCAAATCTGACAATAATGCAAACAATATAACCGCACAGCCCAAAAAACCTGTGTAAATGGTTGGCACAAAGGAAGACAGGCATAAAGCACTAAAACCAACAATCAAAATAATTGAGGTTGATATTAAAGCCGGGCCTGAGGTATGCATGGCAAATTCAATTGCTTTCAGGTGAGGCAATTGTTTGTTTCTGGCTTCAAGATATTGGGTGCTGATATGAATAGTGTCATCAACCGCAATCCCTAAGGTAACCGCTGCTATCATCAATGTGGAAAAATCCATATAAATATGGAACAAGCCCATTAAACCGCCTGCAATTAAAATCGGGGTTAAATTCGGAATCATCAGCATCAGCCCATATTTAACCGAGCGTAGTAATACCACAAAGCATAATGCAACAATCAATACTGCCAGACTAAAAGAAGAAATCAGCCCTTCCAATACATAAACATCCATTTTATTAAATAATACCGCACGTCCCGTAGTACTGATATTCAAGTCCTGATAATTTTTCTCAATATGCTCCAGAATTTTATTAACTCTGGCTTTTGTCACTGAAGATGGCGCAACTTCAAAATTAACCGCTACCCTCATAAACCGTCCATCAAAGGTCATTAAGTCAGACAAATCTTCTTCCGGGCCAGAATTTGAATACAATAATAAATATTGCCCCACCATATTCCGGGTTTCAGGCACTTTATAATAACTCTCATCATCATTATGCAAAACTTTATTGATTTTCAATAAATAGTTAATCATTGAATTAGCCTTACCTGAACCTTCTAAAGCGGAAACATATTGCTGAAAATTCAATGCTCTTTGCATAAATTCGGGTTCTTTAATTCCGCCTTCTTTGCCAGAGTCCAGCATAAATTCAAGCGTTAGCGACCCTTTAAAGCTTTGATCAAAATATTCTAGTCCCTGACGTAAAGTGGAGTCTTCCTTAAAATTACGTACAAAATTGGTATCAATCACAATCGTGCTGCAAAAATACAACACCGGCAGCATAAAAAACAGATAGCAATAAACTATCAGCCGATTTTTTCTTTTAACCAAATCAGTCAGTTTATGAATTGAGGTAAAGGCAAACCCTGTTTCGACTAAACGTTTCGCTTTTTCCGGTTTACCTTCGATATAACTTAAAGTTGCAGGTAAGGTAAAAACAGAAAAGAAAAAGGCCGCTAATACGCCTGCGGGCATCAATACGCCCAATTCAAAAACGGGAGCAAGCTGGCTTGTGGCCAGTGCCATAAAACCCAGCGCAGTGGTTATAGTGGTATAAAGACAAGGTTTAAAATATTTTTTTATCGTGGTAGCCGCCGCTTGCTGTGGATTATCACCTGAATTTCTGGCCGCATAAAACCCCAGCATGATATGCACCGAATCGGCCAATGCAATCACCGTCAAAATAGTGGGCATGGTCGAGTTCAACATATTCATCGGCCAGCCAGAAAAGCCTAGCAAGCCGAAAGTAAATAATGCGGTTGACAAGACCACCATATACGGAAACAGCACCCCAGCCCAAGTTCTGAAAACAATATATAAAAACACCAGTATCAAAGTGATCAGTAGAGGATAAATAATCATCTGGTCATCCATTGAACTGATAAAATAACTTTCACTGATCACCGCCGAGCCAGATAAATAAAGCTTAAAACCTTGATTTTCCAAATTATGCTGTTTCAGAAAGTCTTTAAAATCAGTGACCAGTATGTTTTTTGCAGACCCCTCGCCTTTATAAAACGCCTGCTCTACTACCCGTGCAGAAATGGCGGTATGTCTCAAATCCTTACTAAATAACAGCCCTTGAGCCATTTTTTGCTTTTTTAATATTTCTCGTATTTTATCCCATTGCTCAGGACTTAAATTAAAGTCTTCCGCTTCAATAGGGACTAAATCATCCACATATAAATAATCGTCTTTACTATGGATGTATTCAAATTTACTTAATGATGCGACTTTGGAAACCGAGGCATGTTCTTCCAGAAAATCGGTCATTTTTTCAATTGCCTGCATGGTTTTCTGCTTTAGCACATCCTTATCGCCCTCTAAAGCCTCAATCCCTACCACCAGAAATTCATTATTTTCAAAACGCTGCTTTAATTTCTGATATTCGAGTAACACAGGGTCGTCCTGCAAAAACCAAATATCGGTTGAGCCATCAAAATAAAGATTTTTCAAGCCCATCACTGACGATAACAATACGATAAGACTAAAAACCATTATCGATATACGGTGTTTTACAATCTTTATTGCTAGTGTATCAATCATCTTTTATACCTTTCTATTCTGGATACAGCGTTTTAAAACGTTGATTTAATAGTGTAGCTGTCGCCTTTAATAATTTAAATCCTATTTCATCGACATGACGATTACGCCAATCTTCCAGCTCTGTGCCTTTAACCCACTGATTAAAAGCACCTAATGCAGGCCCTGTATGGATTTGGTAATCAACTTTCTGTTCTTCACTTCCTGATAATGCTAATTGCGTGGTATGGAAAAAATACCAGCGGAACACCAAAGCCATTTTATGTTTCGGATTACGTTCGGCTTTTTCAATTTCGGCAGGATTACGCTCTAAAAAGAACTCACGGGTTTGCTGATAAATATCATCAAAACTGCGTTTAAAATATTTTTCCTCTAACTGTTTTTTACTTTTAGCATCAATCTCATCTAAGGAATTATAATGCTGATATAAATCATACAAACGATTTCCACGGGCGGGGAAAAACAGCCCTTTTTTCAACACTTGGACTTTTGCCCCCAACTCGAACATGTCTCCAGCGGGGGCATAATCAGTGTCCTGAACATTCATTTGTTGCAGTAAATCCTTGGCGAGATCGCTGGTTCCTGCTTCCACAGTACATTGGTTAATTGAGCCTGTCAGAATAAAATCAGCACCTAAAACAAATGCCGCAGCTGCTGCCTCTGGCGATCCAATACCACCAGCTGCTCCAATTCGGATAGGTGAATGATATTGATATTGCTCCATCATTTCATCACGTAAAGCTAACATTGCAGGCATTAATGTATAAGCAACACCTCTGTCTGTATGTCCACCGGAATCAGCTTCAACACATACATCATCGCTCATAGGTATTTTTTTCGCCCATTGTGCTTGCTCAGCACTCACTTTATTTTCTGCCAAAAGTTTATCAATAATGCGTTGAGGTGGTGGGATTAAAAAAGCTGCTGCCACTTCAGGTCGTGAAACTTTGGCAATAATTTTATGTTGGCAAATAATCTTACCGTCAACATCAGCTTTAAGCCCAGTCAATCGATAACGAACCAAAGCTGGTGACAGGTTTTGCATAAAAGCGGAAGCTTCCAGAAAGCGAATTCCATAACGACTATACAGATCAATAATTTTATCTTCAGTTTCCGGTTCATTAAGATTATGCAACAAATTCATGCCATAGCTTTGCCCTTGATTAAGCTCCGTCTGAATGAAGCGAATATCCTCTTCTATACGTTGCAAAGATAAACCACCTGTGCCTAAAAAGCCTAAAAATCCTGCCTTAGCCATTCTGACCACCACTTCTTTGGAAGCAATGCCACGGTACATAGAACCTGAAACATAAGCATAGCGAATACCATAATCCTTTTTAAAACTATCATTCCCTAAAGACTCTATGGTTAAGCCCACGTCTTCTGTAAATATTGCTTCCTGACTAGCAACACCCTTCTCTGCTTGCGCTGAAGTTTCAACTGATTCAATCGGCTTAGCTTTAACAGGTTCTTTTTCAGAATCTGTCTGTTCAGTAACCGTCGACAATGATAAAGGTGTCGATTCCTCTTTGATTCTGTCAACTAATTTAGATAATACCGTTCCAGGGCCGACTTCCTTAAAGATTAACGTCTCATCCCTTGCCCATAAATAACGAATCGTTTCTGTCCATTTAACCGAACCAGAAATCTGTTCCAGCAAGTTTTTTTTGATTTCATCTTGCTGATAAGGTCTGGCCGTTACATTGGCAATAATTGGAATTTTTATCTCGGAAAAAGAAACTTGTTCCAGAAAATCAGCGAATTGCTGCTGAGTCGGGGTCATATAATGTGAATGAAATGCCGCACTCACATTCAATGGCATAAAACGGGTATCAGGAAATACCTTAAATGCCTCATTAGCCTTCATAATAGCTTCTTTTCCACCCGATAAGACAAACTGTGTCGGTGCGTTGAAATTAGCAATATTGACATCGTCCAGTTCTTTTTGCTGCAAGATCTCAACCACTTGCTCCTCTGGCAAACCCAGCACAGCAGCCATACCACCACCTGATGCTTGACTCATCAACTCACCACGCTTTTGCACCAGACGCAGTCCCGTTTCCAAATCAACAATACCAGCAGCAAATAATGCAACATACTCCCCTAAACTATGTCCAGCAACAAAATCCGGTTCTCCATTGGCTTCTAATTCTTTTAAATAATGT
>ENA-ORXI01002393-ORXI01002393.1-sediment-metagenome-genome-assembly--contig:-NODE-2393-length-13505-cov-6.748883_pt1 | contig 13505 bp, 9 predicted proteins | sample MGYA00237861_ERZ511468 | MGnify/ENA primary metagenome ERZ511468 (study PRJEB26299, sample SAMN06266213) | sediment metagenome | isolation source: Hudson Canyon methane seep mesocosm | place: USA:Hudson... | reverse complement strand
GAACGGAAAAACCTTTAACAGAAGGCTTGAATGCAATGACAGATTCTAAAAAACCGTTAGGTATTACCGATGTTGTATTGCGTGACGCACACCAGTCACTCTTCGCAACCCGCATGCGCATCGACGATATGCTACCCATCGCAGAGAAGTTAGACCAAGTAGGTTTCTGGTCACTTGAATCATGGGGTGGTGCTACTTTTGATACATGTATTCGTTTTCTTGGAGAAGATCCATGGGATAGAATACGTGCTTTTAAAAAGGCTATGCCTAATACCAAACAGCAAATGTTATTGCGTGGTCAGAACCTGTTAGGTTACCGCCATTATGCAGATGATGTTGTTGAAAAGTTTGTAGAAAGAGCTGCAGTAAATGGCGTGGATGTGTTCCGTGTATTTGATGCGATGAATGACCCTCGTAATCTTGAAACAGCTCTAAAAGCCGTTAAGAAGCAAGGTAAGCATGCTCAGGGCACTATCTCTTATACTACTAGTCCAGTTCATAATACAAAGTCATGGCTTGATCTTGCCAAGCGAATCGAAGATTTGGGTGCAGACTCTATCGCGATTAAAGATATGTCTGGCATCATTTCTCCTTATGAGTGCTACGATTTAGTTTCTCTGCTTAAGAAAGAAACTGATCTTGAAGTTCAGTTACACTGCCACGCTACGGCGGGTATGTCTGATATGGCAATATTAAAGGCCATTGAAGCGGGTGTTGACCGTGTTGATACCGCTATTTCTTCAATGTCTATGACGTATGGTCACTCTGCAACAGAAACTGTTGTAGCTGCCCTGAAAGGTACGGATAGAGATACCGGCCTTGATTTAGGTTTGTTAGAAGAAATTGCTCTTTACTTCCGTGAAGTTCGTAAGAAGTATGCAAAATACGAAGGTGCTTTACGTGGTACAGATTCACGTATTCTCGTTGCTCAGGTGCCTGGCGGCATGTTGACCAACATGGAAAACCAGTTAAGAGATCAGGGCGCTTCTGACAAGTTTGATGAAGTGTTAGCTGAAATTCCTCGTGTACGTGAAGACTTAGGTCATATCCCGTTAGTTACACCAACCTCACAAATTGTAGGTACACAGGCTGTAATCAACGTACTTACAGGTGAGCGTTACAAGTCTATTTCTAAAGAGACTCAGGGTATTCTTAAGGGTGAGTACGGCGCGGCTCCGGCACCTTACAATAAAGAGCTTCAAGACCGTGTTCTTGATGGTGCAGAGGTTATTACCTGTCGCCCAGCTGATTTATTAGAAAATGAGCTTGATAAAATAGTTGCTGATGTTGAAACACTAGCGAAAGATAAAGGCTTTAAGCTTTCATCTGATGTTATTGATGATGCATTAACCTATGCCTTATTCCCACAGGTTGCTGAAAAGTTCCTTGAGAATCGTGGTAATCCTGATGCATTTGAGCCTGCACCAACAGGTAACGAAGTTAAAATTTCTTCAGGACCAGAAACCTACACTATTACCGTTGAAGGACAAGCATATGTTGTTCAGGTAGAAGAAGGTGGTGATATCTCTGCAGTTTCTCCTGTTGGCGCAGCGGCTCCAGTGGCGGGTGCTCCTGCGGCAGCGGCTCCTGTACCGGTTGGTGGCGGCGACCCTGTTGCAGCACCGTTAGCGGGAACTATCTTTAAGGTGATTGCGTCTGCGGGTCAGGCGGTTCAAGAAGGTGATGTACTTATTATTCTTGAAGCAATGAAGATGGAAACTGAAATACGTGCAGCGAAAGCAGGCACAATAGGCAGCATTAATGTAGCAGTCGGTGATGCAGTTACCGTCGGTGATACTTTGCTAACTTTAGGTTAATAGGTTCCTCTCGATGATTGATAAGATATTCACTCTCTGGACCGGAAGTGGTCTGTATAATATGAGTGGCGGACAAGTAGTGATGATTGCTGTTTGTCTGTTGCTACTCTTTTTAGCTATTCGTAAAGGCTTTGAACCTTTATTGCTGATTCCAATTGGTTTTGGTGGTGTGATGGCGAATATTCCAGAGGCAGGCTTGGCCTCCTCTGCGGTAGAAAATGCAATTCACTTTGCCGTGCCAGAAGTTATGAATGCTTTGGCAAGCGCATTGAGTGTGCCTTTTCAGGCTATAAATCCTGTTACGAATGCTTTTTCACCTGAGTTTATTCATGATCTAAAAGCGGCGTATAGTAATGCCTATAGTCTCGACCACAAGGCTTACGTTACTGCTGTTCATGCTGCTCAGGATGCGGGTTATGCTAATGGTATGTTATACAACTTCTATAGCGTATCTATTGCCAGTGGCGCAGCGCCATTGCTGATCTTTATGGGTGTTGGAGCGATGACGGACTTTGGTCCTTTGTTGGCAAATCCAAAAACATTGCTTTTAGGCGCTGCAGCTCAGTTCGGTATTTTTGGTACAGTTCTGGGTGCTGCCTTGATGACGAAGTACGGCATCATGGATTTCACTATCTTTGAAGCAGCCGCTATCGGAATTATCGGTGGTGCTGACGGCCCAACGTCAATATATGTTGCTAGCTTGCTTGCACCTCACCTGTTAGGGGCAATTGCTGTAGCGGCTTACTCTTATATGGCATTGGTTCCAATGATCCAGCCACCCATTATGAAGGCATTAACTACTGAATCTGAGCGTAAGATTACAATGGTTCAGTTGCGTCATATTGGTAAGCTAGAAAAGATCATGTTCCCTGTTGTATTGTTGTTACTGGTTGCTTTGTTCTTGCCAGATGCTGCTCCACTATTGGGTATGTTTTGTTTTGGTAACCTAATGCGTGAAAGTGGTGTTGTTGACCGTTTGAGTGACACTTCTCAAAATGCACTAATCAATATTGTAACTATTTTCCTCGGCTTGTCTGTAGGTTCTAAGCTAAGTGCTGATAAGTTCCTTGATTTTCAAACCCTAGGTATTTTGATACTTGGTTTATCAGCATTCTGTGTAGGTACTGCAACAGGTGTTTTGATGGCTAAGTTGATGAACTTGCTAAGCAAGGAAAAAGTTAACCCATTAATTGGTGCTGCGGGTGTATCTGCTGTACCAATGGCGGCTCGTGTAGCTAACAAGGTAGGTCTTGAGGCAAACCCTCAAAACTTCTTGTTGATGCATGCTATGGGGCCAAACGTAGCAGGTGTTATTGGCTCTGCTGTTGCTGCTGGTGTTATGATCAAGTTTCTTGGTTAAGCAGAATAGTTAAGCGTGAAAGATTAGTATCTGCTTAGAACGGGGTGCATAATCAATAAAAAGCCATTACTCTATGAGTAATGGCTTTTTGCGTTTTTAGGTTTAAACTTTAAGCAGGTTTACAATTTAACTGTGAGTCGAATGACACTTCATTGCGTAGCCGTGATGCAGTGCAACGGAATCAAGGGGGGACTTATGAATGAACTATTTGCAACGCTTAAAAATTTAAGCAGTGAACTAAATAATGCTTTTCAAAGTAAAGACTGGGATAAGGTTACCGAACTTGATTTAACGACTCAGTCCATTGTTACTGAAAATGTACGGTATATTAAAAATGATACAGATAAAGCAGCATTCGCTGCACTTATTGTTGAGTTGCAGTCATTTTATGATCAATTGGCAGCTGAAAACCTAGATCGACGCTCAGAGCTTGGTTCAGAGCTTAAAAAACTAAATAAGGAACATAACGCAATTAGTCAGTATCTTCAGTCATCTGGATACTAGAGGGCTCTAAATAAGCCTTTTTATCCTTTCTTGGCATGTCACAATGTGCCAAAAAAATGTTCAATTTCAATTAATGACACAAAAATGATGAAAATCACGTCATAAATTTGACCAATCCTTGTTTGCATACTTTACTGTTCATATAAGTCATAAGAGTACGTTCTAGGCTACTGATTTAAGTCGGAATTGCGCCTCTACATTGGTTGTTTATTGAGCGCTGTTGTTATCTGTTAGTGATGATTTCATGTAATTGTTTGCATAACTACGATAAGGGTTTGCTGTCCCATGCGGAAGGATATGAAAATTTTGTTAGTTCACGATGATGTTGTTCAACGTCGTGATTTAAAGGTCATTCTTGAATTTTTAGATGAAAACGTTATTGAGTGCGGAACACAAGAATGGCAATCAACTATAGATGAAAACTTTGAGTCCACTGAAGAGTTATCTCTGATTTTTACTCAATGTAAATCAGGAGAGCTACCCAATTTTTTAGCATTGGTTGATGAGTTAGATCCTGGTGTTCCTGTGCTGCTGTCAGGTGAAACATCACTTGATAAGGTCGATGAAGTATTAAAGAAAAAAGTCATTGCTCAATTAGATTCTCCTCTTAATTATAATAAAACAATCGACAGTTTATATCGCGCACAGGTTTATCGTGAGCAGTATTCAAATAGTCGGGCGCGAGGTCAGCAGCGCCAGGTTCAGTTATTTAGAAGCTTGGTAGGAACCAGTAGGGGGGTTCAGGCCGTTCGCGAGCTTATGTCACAAGTTGCGGATAAAGAAGTTAGTGTACTTATTACTGGTGAGTCGGGAACGGGCAAAGAAGTTGTTGCTCGCAATCTTCACTACAATTCTCATCGACGAAATAAACCCTTTGTTCCGGTTAACTGTGGGGCTATTCCTGCTGAATTGTTAGAGAGTGAATTGTTTGGCCATGAAAAAGGCGCATTTACAGGAGCAATTACTACCCGGGCGGGACGTTTTGAACTGGCTGAAGGTGGCACGCTGTTTCTTGATGAAATTGGTGATATGCCTCTCAGTATGCAGGTCAAAATTTTACGTGTTCTGCAGGAGCGTACCTTTGAGCGAGTAGGGGGAAACAAAACCCTTAAGGCTGATGTAAGGGTTATTGCTGCTACTCATAAAAATTTAGAAGATATGATTGTTGATGGAGGGTTTAGAGAAGACCTTTATTATCGACTGAACGTATTTCCTATTGAAATGCCTTCATTAAAAGAGCGGGTAGAAGATATACCGGTATTGATGAATGAGCTTATTTCCAGAATGGAAAAAGAGAAGCGCGGCTCAATACGCTTTAATTCAGCTGCTATTATGAGTTTGTGTCGACATGAGTGGCCTGGCAACGTAAGAGAGTTGGCCAATCTTGTTGAGCGGCTTTCTATTACACATCCCTATGATGTTATTGGTGTGAATGAGTTGCCTAATAAATATCGTCATATTGAAGATAGTGATGAAGACTTCACTATTGCCGATGGGGGTATGCCGGCTCCTCCGGTTGCTTTGGGTAGTGATGCGCCTGCTTTGCTTCCTGTTAATGGGGTTGATTTAAAAGACTACTTGGCCAACCTGGAGAAAACCTTAATTCAGCAAGCGCTTGATGAGTCTTCTGGTGTGGTTGCCAGGGCAGCAGAAAAGCTTCGTATAAGAAGGACGACCTTGGTCGAAAAGGTTAGGAAGTACGGTTTAAACAATAAAGATGATGAATAAGTCTCTTGCAATTACTCAGTTGAATAGACCGTTCTGCTGAGTAATGTTTCTCCTTTCACTCTAGTGTTATCTCAAATTCTAGCGCCATAATATTGACTCCCTGTTTTTTGTGTTACCTCTATCGCATTGAAAATAAAGAATATTTATTGTGTGGCACACAATATGCTATATCTCTTATATATCCGAATTGACGACGATTTGTCATCAGTCTAAATAAAAATAAGTTTTCTTAGTGGTTGTGTCTGAACATGACGTACGAAAGGGGAGCAGCATGAATTATCAGGAACCTATTATGTTAGCTAATGTCGCAGGTATTCCGAAAGGACATATCGTAGAGACGCTTAGTGATATTGACGATATAGATGCTTTGTTTTCGAAAACAGAGTTTTCTGGGGCTGAGTTGCCTGATACCAGTGAAGAAGCACCTGTTGAGCAAGCTTTAGAGCTGTTTAGCCGTATGTCTGTGCAATTAACAGATTCTTATAGAACCCTTGAGAAAAGAGTAAGCCAGCTTAATGGTGAGCTAACGACAGAAGTAGAGCAGCGCCGTAACGAGCTTGAAGAGAAGGAGCGAATAGCCGACAGGCTTTCAACCTTATTAGATGTGCTTCCTGCTGGTGTTGTATTGTTAGATGGTCAAGGTGTGGTGAGTGAATGCAACCCCGCTGCAACAGGCTTATTAGGTGAGCCGCTTGAGGGTGAGAGTTGGCTTAATATTATTAAGCGTTGTTTTGCTCCAAGACATGATGATGGGCATGAGGTGTCATTGAAAGATGGTCGCCGGGTGCGAATAGAAACACGGTCAATGTCAGAGGGTCCAGGTCAGTTGGTATTGTTAACTGACCTGACAGAAACAAGAGAGTTGCAAGCTAAAGTTAGTCGGACTGAGCGTCTGTCATCACTAGGTCGTATGGTTGCCTCTTTAGCTCATCAAATAAGAACACCTCTATCTACTGCAATGCTCTATACAGGGCACCTTACTCAAGCAGATATTAGTGATGAGATGAGACAGAAGTGCGCTGACAAAGTGATGTCACGACTTACGCACTTGGAACACCAAATTAGAGATATGCTTGTTTTTGCTAAAGGTGAAACACGTTTAGCAGAACGAGTGTCAGCTTCAGAATTATTTGATCAGCTTAAACAGGCTGCTGATACTCCAATCAGCAATGCTAATGCTTATGTTGAATGGGAAGACTCATCCAGAAACGTGTCACTGCTATGTAATAGAGATACCTTAATTGGTGCTTGTTTGAATTTAATTAACAACAGTCTTGAAGCAATGCCTGATGGTGCGAAGTTAAAAGTAAAAGTGGTGTCGCCAGGAGAGGGTTTCGTAAATATCGAGGTCTATGATAATGGTCCCGGTTTTTCGTCTTCACAAAAAAATAAAATTATGGATGCTTTTTATACCACTAAATCTCATGGTACAGGCCTTGGCCTGGCAGTGGTGCAAGCTGTAATTAAAGCGCATCACGGGAAATTTTACATAACGTCTAATGATGGCGGGGCTAAAGCGGTTATTACGCTGCCTGTTCATGTATAGCGGAGAGTTGAAATGACTAAGACAACGATACTTATTGTAGAAGATGATCGCGAGTTAAGAGAAGCATTAGCGACCACCTTAGAAATTGCAGATTACGAATGTATTACTGCCGATTGTGCAGAGGCTGCAATACCCTTGCTAGAAAAGCGCTTGGTCGACTTGGTTGTTAGTGATGTAAATATGCCGGGTATGAATGGCCATGAGTTGCTTAACCATATACACCGTCAGTTTCCCGGTGTACCGGCTATGTTGATTACCGCTTATGGTCAAATAAGTGACGCTGTATCGGCAATGCAGTCTGGCGCTGTAGATTATATTGTTAAGCCTTTTGAGCCTAGTGTTTTAATTGACTCGGTAAAAAGAGTGCTAGGTGATGTGAATACTTCTAAAGAAGGGCAGCCAGTGGCTGAAGATCCTTTTAGTCGTCAGTTGTTCCAGTTGGCTAGAAAGGTGGCGACATCAGACTCTACTGTTATGATCTCAGGGGAGAGTGGTACAGGTAAAGAGGTGTTGGCGCGATATATACATGCACATTCACCTAGAAAGAATAAGCCATTCATCGCACTTAATTGCGCGGCTATACCGGAAAATATGCTGGAAGCTATTTTGTTTGGCCATGAGAAAGGGGCTTATACCGGCGCTTACACTAGTGCGCCAGGAAAGTTTGAGCAAGCTAACGGTGGAACAATACTGTTAGATGAAATTTCTGAAATGGATATTGGTCTGCAAGCAAAGTTATTACGAGTTATTCAAGAGCGAGAAGTGGAACGGGTAGGGGGAAGAAAAACAATTTCTCTTGATGTTAGAGTGCTTGCGACAACGAATAGAGATTTAAAAGAGTATGTGAGTGAAGGGCGCTTTAGAGAGGATCTTTACTACCGTCTAAGTGTGTTTCCTATGCAATGGAGGCCATTAAGAGAAAGGCCTTTGGATATAGTGCCTTTGGCTGAAAGATTGTTAAATGATCATATCAGCAAAATGAAGTTGCCTTGCGTTACTCTGGATTACTCTGCCAAAACGGTCATGCAGACTTATTCATGGCCGGGTAATGTGAGAGAGTTGGATAATGCCATTCAACGAGCACTTATTTTGCAGCAGGGAAATATCATATCGAGTGCAGACCTGTGTCTTGATCTTAATGGCGAACAAGGATTTGTTGGTCAATTGCCTTCGCCTGATTTTTCCTCCGTTTCTGTTACTTACCCAGTTGATCATGAGTCAGCCAGTTTGTCCGTAGAGGGTGCTGAATCTGCAGGTATAGATGGGGCTAGCGTGCTAGGGCAAGATCTTAGGCAGCGAGAGTTTCAACTTATTATCGATATGCTTCGAAAAGAAAATGGCCGTAAAAAGCAGACAGCAGAAAAGCTGGGGATCAGCCCAAGAACGCTTCGTTATAAATTAGCCAGAATGAGAGATTGTGGTATCGACCTGGATGCAGAGTTATCTGCTGCTTAAATTTTTAAAACTGTTTCAGTCTGGGGAGCTTATGCTCCCTTTTTTTGTGTCTGTATTCCTCTTTCTTTGTAAATATCTTAATTGGCCTGCTTCGTGCATTAATTAACGTATAGAAGGGTATAAAGTTTCTGTAAGACGAGAAACTGACAAAAAGTTGACGAGTTGGTAAAGAGAGGAGGTAAGCATGTCTGGTATAGGTCAAATTACAGGCAGAGCTGATATTAATCAGGTGTTGGCAAATATGCGCAATTTGAAAGCGCAGGTTCAGCGTCCGGAAGAGCTTCGGGAGCCTTCACCATCTACTAGCGTTACTTCAGTAAAGCCAACAAATGGTACGCCTGATTTTGGTTCTTTGCTTTCTCGCGCAGTAGATGGCGTTAATGAAACTCAGCAAAAATCAAGCGCCCTTAAAACAGCGTATGAGCAAGGAGACCCTACGGTTGATATAACACGGGTAATGATTCAGGCGCAAAAAGCCACCGTTTCATTTCAGGCTTTAACTCAGGTTAGAAATAAAGTGGTTCAAGCTTACGAAGATATAATGAAGATGCCTATTTAATGGCGGATTTGATATACAAGCAAGTAGTTAAAAACAAAATGATGTTCGAAACAAAGATAATAGGTAAAAATCATGGCGAGTGTTCCTGTAGCAACTAACAGTGATCTACCTGAAGCGGGTACAGCATTAGCTAATACCGTTTCATCTGAGCCTGATAATGAAATGTTCATGGGCTTCAATAAGCTTAACTTGATGCGTCAGGTTGGCTTAATGATTGGTTTAGCCGCAAGTGTTGCATTAGGTTTGTCGGTGGTTTTATGGGCGCAGGAGCCGAACTACCAACCCGTGATGAGTAACCTCAACAACATGGATATTGGCGAGGTCGCTGACATCCTTAATCAAAATGATATAGCTTATAATATTGACCCTGCATCCGGGGTTCTTTTGGTTGAAACCAGTGAGGTTCACAAAGCACGGTTGAAGTTAGCCGCAGCAGGCATTACTGAAGATAAGCCACTGGGTTATGAGCTGTTGGACCAGGAACAAGGCCTGGGTACCAGTCAGTTTATGGAAAGCACTCGCTTTAAAAGAGGTTTGGAAGGTGAGCTGGCTAAAACAATTTCAAGCTTGAGGAATGTTAGAAGCGCGCGGGTGCATTTAGCTATCCCAAAACGTTCGGTTTTTGTTAGGGATGTAAGAAAACCAACGGCATCTGTTTTTTTAGAGGTGTTTACCGGTCGACCATTAGCAAAAGGTCAAGTTGAGTCAGTTGTGAATTTGGTCGCAGGTAGTGTGCCTGAAATGAATAAAGAAGACGTTACCGTTGTTGATCAAAAGGGTAACTTGCTATCTCGAAATGACGAAAACGTAGAAGACCGCGTGGCGTTAAGAGAGTTTGAATACTCAAGAAAAATGGAAAAAGTTCTTAATGGCCGGGTTTCCAGTATTCTTGAGCCCATTTTGGGTAGTGGTCGTTTCAGGTCAGAGGTGACTGCTGACGTAGATTTCACGGCCATCGAGCAGGCAGAAGAAATATATAACCCTGATATGCAAGCCATTCGCAGCGAGCAAACGCTAGATGAACAACGTGTTGCGGGTGCTCAGGGAGGTATTCCAGGTGCATTATCAAATCAGCCTCCTGGTGCGGCTACGGTACCTGAAGTGGCAGGTGCCGGTGCAGAGGGCGAGGCAGGAGGGATGTCTGACTTACGTAAACAAACAACGCGGAACTATGAAGTTGATAGAACAGTCAGCTACACTAAACATCAGCAAGGAACTATTAAGCGCCTGACCGTTGCTGTAGCTATTGACGATATTCGTAAAATAGATCCTGCAACCGGTGATGTTAGTTTTGTGCCCTGGACTGAAAATGAATTACAACGCCTTACCTTGCTAGTTAGAAGTGCCGTAGGCTATTCTGCTTCAAGAGGCGATAGTGTTAATGTGATTAATACTCCTTTTGCAGCAGAAGAAATTGTTCCTTTTGAAGAAAAACCACTATGGCAGCAACAGTGGTTACTCGACTTTGTGAAGCCTGTGATGGCGGGTATTGTCTTGTTGATTTTAGTGCTTGGCTTAGTTCGTCCAACACTTAAGAGTCTTGCCCAAAGTGGTCAGAATGCCAAAGAACTAGCCTTGGCGGGTGATGAAGATGGCTTGGCTGAGCTAGATCAACTAGGTGATGGTTCACCTGAAGGAAAAGTAACACTCAGCTCTACTGATGAATTTCTTTTACCTGGTGCTTCAGAGGGGTATGATAAACAACTAAATGCCCTCAAAGGACTTGTAGTAGAAGACCCTGCAAGAGTGGCACAAGTAGTAAGACAATGGGTAAATGCAGATGACTGATGAGCAGGCTGGTGGGGCAGAGAAAAAAGTAGCCAAAATTGGCCGTGTAGATGCGGCTGCTGTGCTATTAATGTCTCTGGGTGAAGCCGATGCAGCACAAATACTTAAGCATATGGGGCCAAAAGAAGTACAGCGTGTAGGTACCGCCATGACTCAGTTGGCAGATGTTACTCAAGAGCAGGTAGAAGCAGTTACCGGGCAGTTTCTTGAAGCAGTTGGTGATCAAACCGGAATGGGGATTGGTGCTGATGATTATATTCGTACCATGCTGACTCAGGCCTTGGGTGAAGATAAAGCCTCTAGTTTAATTGACCGTATTCTTATTGGTGGTAATACAACCGGACTTGATACTTTGAAGTGGATGGATGCACGAGCAGTTTCCGATATTATTCGCTACGAGCACCCTCAAATACAAGCCATTGTTATCTCCTATCTTGACCCAGACCAGGCCGCAGAAATCCTTTCCAATTTTGATGAAAAAGTCCGTCTTGATATTGTTATGCGTGTCGCGGCTCTCGATTCCGTTCATCCCCAGGCACTACAAGAATTAAATGCTATTCTAGAAAAACAGTTTTCAGGTAGCTCATCTACTAAAACCAGTAAAATCGGGGGCGTTAAACGTGCCGCAGACATCATGAACTTCTTCGACAGTACGCTTGAAGGTGAATTGATGGATAGCATCAAAGAGGCCGATGCTGATTTAGGTGGTGAGATTGAAGACTTAATGTTTGTATTTGATAACCTTAAAGAAGTTGATGATCGTGGTATACAAGCCTTGCTTCGTGAAGTCTCTTCGGATGTATTGATCATTGCCCTTAAGGGTTCTGATGAAGAAATGAAAGAAAAGATATTCAAGAATATGTCTAAGCGAGCGGCAGAGCTATTGCGGGATGACCTTGAGGCCAAAGGGCCTGTTAAGGTCAGTGAAGTTGAAGGCTCACAAAAAGATATTCTTACCATTGCTCGTCGTATGGCTGATGCTGGTGAAATATCCTTGGGTGGCTCTGGCGAAGAGATGATTTAATCATGAGCCGTTATGAGGTTCTGTGTGACTGATAAAAAAAGTAAGCGTATTCCAGCGGCTGAACTTACAGCCTATGAGCGATGGGAATTACCCTCCATGGAAATGGGGGGTAATGACATAGTGCGAACGCGGGTCTCAACGGTTGAGATGAAGATTAAGCCGCTTACCGCCGCGGATTTAGAAAAAATTCGTAAAGATGCCTATCAAGAAGGCTTTGATCAGGGTAAAAGTGAAGGGAGTGCCGCAGGTCATAAAGAAGGCTTTGACAAAGGGCATCAGGAAGGGCTGGAAAGCGGAAAACAGCAAGGCTTGGAAGAAGGGAGTGCGACGGGTCAGCAATTAAAACAGGCAGAAGTCGATGAAACTTTAAAGCAGTTGCGCGGAGTAATGGATCAGCTTCTAGACCCCATACGTATTCATGATGACGAAATAGAAGAGGCTCTACTTAATTTAGTGCTGGCCATTAGTCGGTCAGTTATCAAGAGAGAAATGTCACTCGATAGTCAGCAGATTAGTGCTGTTATCAGTGATGCGCTTGCATTACTTCCCCCTACCGCGAGTAACATCAAAATATCAATTAACCCAAGTGATATCGACAGCGTATCAGCCATAGTAGAATCTATTTCAGGTGATGCTCAGCTTATAGCATCTGACAATATTCTTCCTGGAGGGTGTAAAGTTGAAACCCTGCATAGCTTGATTGATTTCACTATTGAAAAGCGATTTCAGAAAACAGTACAGCAAATGCTGGATCGACACTCGTCAAGTGTCCCTTCAGATGAAGCGCCTGATCTTGCCGAGTCGATGGGCGATATGACAGATTTTCATCGTGAAATTCTTGAAGAGCCACTTATTGATACTAATGACTTAGTGCAGGATGCAGATGCCAGTGCTCCTGAGGCTGAAAGCTCTTCTCAGTCTATTGATGAAAGCCCTGATGAAACTATAGATAAAAGCCCAGATGAAACTAGCTGAGCGCATTAGACAATACCAAGAACAAGTCCCTCGTGACATCTTGCCCGAGGTTACTGGACGTTTAACTCGTATGGTGGGTTTAACGCTGGAGGCCGTTGGTTGCCCTATGGTAGTAGGTGAGCGCTGCCTAATTGTCGGTAGTGGTTTGAAACCGGTAGAGGCTGAAGTGGTTGGTTTTGAAGATGATCGTATGTTTTTAATGCCATTAACTGCGATTGATGGTTTAAAGCCTGGTGCGCGAGTTATTCCTATTGATAGTGCCGGGCACATTCCTGTTGGTTTTAATCTTTTAGGTCGAGTGATCAACGGAGCCGCAGAGCCTCTAGATAGTAAAGGGCCGCTATTACCTGATGCACACATTCCCTATAACGGCCAAAGTATAAACCCTCTGGATCGTGCACCGATTCGGGAGTCTATGGATGTAGGCATTCGAGCGATAAATAGCATGCTTTCAGTGGGTACAGGTCAGCGTCTTGGTTTGTTTGCAGGCAGTGGCGTAGGTAAAAGTATGCTGCTGGGCATGATGACAAAATTCACCTCTGCAGATATTACCATCGTAGGCTTGATCGGTGAACGTGGTCGAGAGGTTAAAGAATTTATTGAAGATATACTCGGCCCTGAAGGCTTGGCCAAGTCGGTGGTTGTTGCTGCGCCAGCCGATGAATCCCCATTAATGCGCCTAAGAGCCGCCATGCTAACAACACGCATAGCGGAGTATTTTAGAGATCAGGGAAAAAATGTATTGTTAT
>ENA-ORXI01002388-ORXI01002388.1-sediment-metagenome-genome-assembly--contig:-NODE-2388-length-13518-cov-3.762518_pt1 | contig 13518 bp, 4 predicted proteins | sample MGYA00237861_ERZ511468 | MGnify/ENA primary metagenome ERZ511468 (study PRJEB26299, sample SAMN06266213) | sediment metagenome | isolation source: Hudson Canyon methane seep mesocosm | place: USA:Hudson... | reverse complement strand
CCCAGGAACCGGGAGGCTAGTAGGGCCGCTTATCAAAGTAACGGTTGCCCCTCTATCTCGAGCTGCACTGGCCACTGCGTAACCCATCTTTCCAGAAGACGGATTCGTGATAAAACGAACAGGATCTAAGGGTTCATGAGTTGGTCCCGCAGTCACCAGAAGACGAAGTCCATAAAAATCATTCATAGAGTTGAATTGTTTTTTGACAGCTTCCAGGAGATTCGATGGATCAGCAAGTCTCCCTTGCCCTATAGAACCACAGGCAAGGTCACCTTGTTCCGGTTCAACAAATTCAACCCCCCTTCTCTTCATCTTTTTGATATTTTCTTTTACAGTGTTACTACTCACACCTGTTATATTTAATTTTCCAGATCCAGTTGTTGTAACAACTTCTATTCTTACAAGAGCTAAATTATCTCCATCACTTGTTGCAGTATAACAAACCCCTGGACTTAATGGTGTATTCTCTATTAGATGTGAGCCTTTTTCTTCAGGTAATCCCACAAAAAACTCTTCTTGAGTTTCTTTATCAATATATGAAAAATTAGTATCCCAAAACTCCATACCACCTATTCTTTTTAATTGTTCTTTTACTCTTCTTCTCATTTCAAGTGCAATAACAAGATATTCTTTCACATCATCTTTAGTGTATTTTCCATCAGGATGCATTAATTTTATTAAACCAGATACAGTCTTTTTTACAGGCTTTGTATCTCTTTGTTTTAAGTGACTACCTAGAGAAAAGTACTCTTCTAGAGCATCTGTATAAGTTACTCTTCTAAATGATTTTAAGCTTTCAGAAAAATAATCAGTACTAAAACCAAAATGAGTTGTAAAATGTTTAGGTGCGAACTTTATCATTTCCCAACCAGGAAGATAAAAATGGATTCTATCTAAAAAAGCCGTATCATTATTTACTTCATCAGATAAAGGACTAAAAAGATGAGATGTTTGAAGTACTGTTTCTACAGGTTGATTAATATTACCATTTAATATGATAGAAGCAACACCTGTAATTTCTCCACCGGCTCCTGCTCTAGAAAATGATCCTGATTCCATATAATCTTTCATTAAAGGAATGGCATCTTTTTCCTTAAAAATCTTATCTGTTGATTCATCAAAACAAATTGCATCCCACTGACCTACTGATCCAACTTTCCCTGAACCTCCATGTACAAATAGTTTTGCAATAGTTCCTTGTCCACCTGAAATCAATACGGCATAAGGAGTAAGTTCTTTAAATACAAATGATTTACCTGTAGATCTAGGACCCAGCTCTATAAAGTTAAAGTTTGATTCCACCATAGAAATTAATCTTGAAAGAAGTAACATCTTAACTCTTGGAGTCATACCTTCTGCTTCTGGTTCATATCCACAACTTCTAAGTAAAATATTCAACCATTCTTCATTGGTAAATTCACTTCTTCTTTCAATAATTTTACTATTATCGAAACTTGATAATTGAATAGGTTTTATCTCTTGAATTACAAAAGGAAAAATATTAGAACCTATTTTGATATTTGGATCATAATCAACATCAATGATTGCCCAAATACCTCCCATCATCATTTTATCGTGCGTATTAACTAAACTATCACTAATATTTGCATTTTTGATATTACTATTTTGTAATGTAGCCCAATACTTATCTTTTTTTGAATCAAGAGAAACAGATATTTTATCTATGATTTTATAACTACCATTTTCTCTAATTTTTTTATGGATCAAATCACTTTCTTCAGGATTTACATAATGTTCAGATAGAACCTTCTTTACATTCGTAAGACCTTCTTTTATTTTTTGTTCATCATCAGTTGAACAAGAATTTGCAATTAAATATTCTAGTACAAATACAGGAACATTTGCCCCCACTTTAACTTGTCTTACTAAATCTTTTTTTACGACATACCCTCTAAAGTTCTCTAAAAGTTTATTGTCTAAATCTGTTAGTTCAATCATAATAACCCACCTAAATCTCTATCATTCTTTTTACTCACTGTTACTTTCTCAATAAGTTCTTTTGAATTTGCATCTAATATTTGAACATCAATCTTATCATATCCATCAAACTCAAACTCTTTTTTTAATATATCTTTATTTTTCATAGTAATAATTTCACTTTTTGAAAGTTGCTTATTATTATTGAATTGTAATATTACAATCTTTCTCTCAACAGAAAAGATATCATCTAAGGAACTGTTTGCTTCAATTTTCACTTGATATAAATTACCTGTAACATTTGACAGTTCATTTCTATTTGTAATCTTGATATTTAAACTATTTATGTCTTCTCTTTCATTACTCCAACTTAAATATGGTGTAATTAGCTCTTGTGGAGATAAACCTCCATGACTAAAGCCATATTGACCTACTGTTTTAAATGGATTCATAGTATTAGAAAAATAGACATAATTATACTCACCATGCACTTGTTCTTTCTCTATAAGATTAGTTATATTTGACTGTTGTTTGGCTGTACGTATATATCGTTCCGCTTTTTTTATACTACCTTCAAAATTTACTTCTATTTTGTCATGCTCTTTTATATGCCCAGTTAAAACAAAACCATGATCTGTTATTAAATATACTTTCTTATAACCATTATTTAATAACATTTCAATCTTTGATGCAAAAGTATTTTCAGCCTCTTCAAAATACTTTAATGCTTTATTATTCATTTTATCGCCAAGTTCATCGATATCTTTATATTGGCAAACTAAATAATCATATTGGGTATCCTCATTTACATCATCAAGATAAATAAAACCAATATTCTTATCATTAAGTTCATTGGATAAAAACTTTTCTCTATCAGTTAATGTTTTAAATATAGTTCCATTTGAAACATATATTTGACTCATATTATTTTCTGTAATAGATGGAGTATCTACTAAAATATGATTGTTCTCACATTTAAACTCTGAAGATATTTTTGATGCAATATTTTGTGAAGTTTCATAAGTAACACCATCTCCAACAATTATCGCTGTTTTTTCACTATTAGATTCGATAATCTCTTTTAATTTTCCAGTTTGAGTTTGTGTATATTGATCAAAGTATTGGAACCATTTATCTAGGAATAAATTCATTAATTCTTTATAATACTCTTGATAATAACTAAGTACTGACTCATCATCAATAAACTCAGTATATAAAGACCTAATTGACTGATCTACTTTATAAAGCTTTTTAGTATAAAAATCAATACACTCATTAATTGAACTTAATTTAGTGATTTCATCTTTATTAAATTCTATTAATACTTTTACATCTTTCCAAAAAGTTATACCAATTTTATTTGCTTCTTTATTAGATACTCTTTGATTTATTCTTGGAATATACTGAGTGAGTTTAGTTTGATCATTAATATTTTTTCCTATTTCTTTTAACCACTCTATATCTATTTTTCTAAAAGGATGAGAAGGATCTAATTTCCATATATCAATATTATCTACTAATGAATATTGTTTTAAATATTTTATAAAAGACTTACCATACTCTTTAGAATCTATCCACGTAGAATAAATGCTTTTAGATAAATTGTCATCTTTATTTTCAATTAATACATTGAAAATGTAATTTACAATTTCTTTAGCTAAAGTAATAGCAGGTTTATCAATATACTGTTGTTTTAAATACTCATTGATCCTTTTATAAAACTCAATTTTTGTTGCACTATCATATTTACTTACATATTGTTCTGGATTATCAATAAACGGTAATAGCTCTTTTCCTAAATCAAATATACCAGAAGTTCCAGATATTAATCCTCTCCAATATATTTCATCTTTTCCTATACTATTTTTTGCAGCACTTAATAATTCAGAATCAGTTTTATTGATATTTTCTTTCAAGTTCTCAAATATTTTCTGTTTGATATAATTTTGAATATTAGAAATATGTATATCACCATCTATCTCACAATATTCTCTAATGAATTTCAATTTCTCTTTTGAACTATTTGTATAAATAATATATTTATTAGTATCACTATCTTCTTTTTCTATAAAATATTTTGTTTTTAGTTCTTCAATTTCATCATTTGCTTCATATTTTAAAATATCATCAGATAAACAATCTAGCAGAAACTTTGATTCGTTAGATTCATCAATCAATACAACAATATTTTTATCTTTTAAAACTTTTTCTACATCTTTTTTAAACCATTTATCAATCACAACTATTCCTCAAAAACTTTTTTTATCATATTTTTTATTGTCAAATTATTTAATTTACTAACTATTGGTGAAACATTATCATAGTTATTTTTCCAATGCATTCCATCATTGTAAATAACACCTAACAAGAAATATATATCAGATACTTCTATCCCTTTATCTTGAGCATATTGCAATTTTTTCTTTGTTCCATGCTCAAAAAGAAAGTCATTTTTAATAGTAGGGTCAGAAATTAAGGAGTATGTTTTACTTTCAATTTTAACTCTAACTCCGCAACAAACAGAAAATGCACAATAGGATCTATCATTTATATAATCATTTACTTGATTTAAAACAAAATCGTAAAAAGCGGTTGACAATCCCCAATTAGTTTGTAAACTGTACTCTGTAAATTTATCTACTAAATCTAAAGACTCTGGTTCAAAATGTAAAAAATACTTAGAAAGTTTATCTTCTTTAATCCCAGCATTCACTTCTTCAAATTTTTTCCTATTTATTATAAGTTTTTTCATATGTTGATTAATAGTTGTATTTTGATTATCTAAATAGTAAACGTGCTGATTATTAAAGGTAAAATTTCTAAAATACATGGGGTTTAAATGAGTAAGGATCAATGGATAGAATTTTTTTCCATCAGATTTCAAATCATTTATTAAATTACTAATATAGAATTGAACAGCAGTTAAATTTGCATCATCAAGGTAATCAAATACTTCATCTATTATTAATATACAATGATCTTTTTTAAAATGATTTTTTGCCTTTTGCAATAAAGCAATAAATGTCCAAACATCTCTTTGTCCATTTGAAATATGGTGTGCTTTAGGTAAAGATAAAAGTAAACTGCCATCTTTAACAGTTGGTCTTATATTTTTCCATGTTGATTTAAAAAAACTAAAAATATCTTCATATCCTTTTTTTTCAATTTCATATATTTTATATTTACAAGCTTTTTTAAAAGTGTCTTTGTCAAAATTATAAATATTACTAATTTGTATTGCTACTAAATAACTTTCACAAAGGGAGTATGTAAAAAATTGATATTCATGAACTATTTGTGCTATATCACTAATATATTCAATATTTTGAAGTTCTGAAAGTTTTTCATTTTCTATCCATCTTAATATCTCGGAAACTGTTCCTGACCTTGATGATATAATTTCCAATAAACTATCAACTTTTCTCTGCGGTGTAATATTTCTTGATCTATCCAGTATAGTAAAGTTTTGAGATAGTTTTTCTAAAAACTTATTAGAACTAAACAAATTTTCAATATTAGGCAATACAGTTTTATTATTGGATAAAATGGTTCTTGAAGAAGTTATAGAATAACTGATTGTAACCCTTGGGGGAATAGTTTGTATCAATACTATTGGATTAATTTCCATAGATGCAACGGCTCTTGAAGCACCTCCAGGCAATCTCATATTTTTAGCTTTTGCTTCAACTTTGTTGTTAATTACAAATATATCAAAAACTGCACTTATATGATTAGAAGATTCATCAGCACATAAAGTAGATGTTGAACCATTGTCATCATATTTAATTGATAAAAATGGCTGATTAGTTTCATTCTCTTGATATCTATGATTTTTATGTAGATCAATCCTATTTCCATTTAAACTATTAAAAGCTGTAGTTAATGAACTTTTACCAAATCCATTAGGTGCAACTAATATACTTGGCTTATTTGGATATATATTTAAATCAAAGCACTTTCTATTTCCAAAACCTTTTACATTCTCAATACAAATTGTTTTTATCATATTTTACCAATCCGCATTAAGATATTTTTTTAATTGTCCTGCATTTAGAACATCATAACTTATCATCTTTTTCTTTTGAAGTGGTGCGATGTTTTTTCCTACACCGTCATCTAGTTTTGGATCATATCCCTCTTCTAAAAGTTCATCAATTTTTGATTTAAATTCACTGATCTCTTTTAATTGTTTTGAAATAAGATCTTTTTCATTTTGTGCTTTTGCACTATTATCATTTTGGATATCAATCTTTCTATTTTCTAAAGCTCTTTCTCTATGTTCAATATATACTGATCTTAATCTTAAAAGATTGTCTCTACTCCATTTATATATAATAATAAATGCTTCAAACCCTTTATATTCACCACTACTTAGATGCCAAATAAATGGAGTTTTGGGTAAGTACATAAAAAGATTTAGATGATCTGTGAACTCTTTGAAAAAATAGCCCTGAATATATTCATTTATCTCTCTTCCAATAATTGAGTCAAATGAACTAAACTGAGCTTGAGAAAAACCCTTTTCAATAAATTTATCTTGAACTCTATCATAAAGTATTTTTTCACCAGCATTTGGAACAAGTGGTACAATACCATCATCATCTTCCATCAATATTTCTCTTAACATATCAGCTAAAAATTCCATAGAGATATCATTCATTCTTTGTCTTGGTAAAACTCTTGATTCTTTAAACCAATACCAAATATTTATAGGATTCACTTGATATTTAATACAAAATTCTTCAAAATCATTATTGTTTTGATACAGTGTCTCAAATTTTTCAATAATCTCATTTTTAAAACTATCATCAAAATTTTGTAAAGATAAAGAGTCTATGTAATGTTTAATATTATCTAACTTGAAGTCTTCTACTTCATCTTTTAAATAGGCATCTTTTGCTGCACTTTCTAGGGGTAAAGAACCTATACTTTTACCTTCTTTATCGAGAACCATCTGAATATCATTTTCATTTAATTCATAAATATTAAATATTTCTTCATTGATTATTGCTTCATTTATAAGTACTTGACTTAAAAGGTTATTTTCATAAGATAAATAATCTGTTATTCTTTGTTTCAAATCACTTTTATTATTAAAAATAATTGGGGACCTATTAAAGTTTATTTCAACAAATGAGTATTTTAATAAAGATTCTTTAATTAACTTATTAGTATTTGAAGCAATGGTAATTACTTCTTCTTGTAAAATGTTTGGAATTACAAAAGGTAGTCTCTTTAAATCCCATACTTGAACATTGACTGTTGGATTTAAACAATTAATTACATATGAAGTCAATTTTGAATTAAAGTATGCTAAATACGATTTAATATTAGTATATTCTTTAGGAAATATTGAAGAGCCACCTACGTCAAAAACACAATTCTCAGGTAAATATCTAAATGATGGACCCTTGGAACCAGATGCAGAATAACTTATTCCTTCTTTATAATAAAAATTTTCTGAAGTTAAATTTCCACTCTCAGTCACCTGTTTATAAGAATTTTCTTTTAAATTAATTGTCAACCATAAATTACCAAACCATTTTTCATAAGGTCCTCCTTTTGAATATAAATAATAATTATATTCATTGGGCTTTTTAGATATCTCGTTGATATTAACTTCCCACCAAAATCTTAAGAACTTATTGTTATTACCTGTCTCACAACCTCTTTGAATAAACAAAGCATCATCAACAGTTTTTAATTTAAACTTTTCTCTAAATTCGTCACTTATCCAATAAATAAAAGGGTATGACTTTATTATTTTAAGTTTTGACTGTTCAATCATAAAATATCTAGAATTTGGTCTATTACTAAGATAATCATCGTAAGCCTCAAAAAGCTTTTCTTTTTTATATTTTTCTTGAAGGTTTGTTGTAAGATTAAAATATAATCCAGAGTCATCACTTTTAGATTTTGATAAAACATAAAAAGTTGCATCAAGCAAAATTCCTGGACCAAATAAATTTACTCTATCTAATCCAAAATCAACCATAATATCAATATGCAGTTTATCAATCATAAATTTTCTAACATCTTCAAATGTTTTGATAAACATAAAAGTATGAGGATGAATCATAGCTATCTTTCCATTCTCATCAGTTAATTCATGACATCTTTTAATAAAAGTAGCATATAGATTTGTATGAAACTTATATGGTTTCTTATAATTATTTTGAATAAAATCTTTTAGATCTTTTCCAAAATCAACACTATCTGTATAAGGTGGATTTGCAGTTGCTACATCATACTTTTGACTTACAAGCTTTAAAAATGTGATTGCATCTGCAGTTTTATCTACTAAAAAGCTATTTGTATTTGATGATGCATATTTTTGAACGGCAATTTCAAGATTTTCAAAAAATCTTTGTTCAAAGAAATGATACTCTTGAATATCTACTGTATTAAAAAGATCTTGACCTTCCCTTTTAACTTTTTCGTAAATTAACTCCACTTTTGTTTGGATTTTTTCACCTATTTTAATCAAAGATCCAAATTTGTATGCATATTTTAAATCATCCCATATATCTTCAACTAGGTTTTTCTGCTCATTTGTCAGATTTGAAGTTTCGAATATCTCTTTTACTTCACTAAAATCTGGCAAAAAGAAATCTGATGATATAACATTGAACTTTACACTAGTTATTGATCTTCTGTTTTGTTTTGCTTTTATATATAAACCTAAAGTAGCAAGTTGTATTGCTCTATCATCAAGGTCTACTCCACAAATATTATTCTCAATAATCAATTTTGGGATATCTTTTTCTTCATAGTCTGCACCAAAATAATCTATTTGATCCATGTATAATTCATAAAATAGATCATATGCATATAATAAAAAGTTTCCACTACCACATGCTGGATCTATTATCTTTATTTCATGAAGAGGTTTTATTTTTCTCTCTACTGTTTTTGGAGCATTTGCTATTTTATATCTATTTTTTATATCTGAATTTGGATACATTTCAAGATATAATTTTCCTAAAGAGTTATTTACTAAAAACTCTACTACCCACTTAGGTGTATATACTTGAGACTGTAAAGATACTTTGTCATATTCAGTTTTAGCTTTACTATCTTTAAAAACTTGTTTTTTGGCATTGTTATAACTTTCATATAACCAACCTAAAACATCATCATTCTTCCAAATATTATCTTCTATTTGGGAATCTTGTTCTATGCTATTAAAAGCAATAATAATTTCATCTAATTCTATTGGATGGGGAAGAAGTGCATAAGGGTATGTTTTATCGTAAAGTGCTATATCATTTGAAAGATTATTAAAGGCATATTTTACATATTCCCTTAAACCTTCTAGCTCTTCACTTCTTTGAGACGGATTATCTTCTAACCATGCTTTATGACCAAAGGATCTATCCCCATGAATAGACTCTTTTGTAATAATCGGAGGAAAGAGTTGATGTGATTCCATTACTTTGATTGCAGCTATTCTATTAAATAGTGTAAAAGTAAACTCGTCAAGTGCCTTTTCTCTAGCACTTTCAAAAGTTCCTGTTTCACCTATATGACTTTGGATAATTTCTTCTAATTTATTTCTTTTATTATGTAATTCAGTTGGAAGCTTTTCAATATCAATTGTTTTTTTTACACCAATTCCAAGTCTTCCAAACTGTTTATCAAAAGCTTTATATATCAGTTCTCTTATAATATCTACATGATCTGCTAATTTCATATCTTCCCTTATTTTATTAGTCTATAATCTCTATTTCATCATCTTCATTTTTAGAAGCCACTTCCTGAAGTTTCGAAGCCAAATACTTTCTATACTCTTTTACATTCATTACTTTTTTATTTGTTCTAATTGAGATTTTTATAGGTTCTTTTTTCTTCTCTTCATCAGTAGAAGGCTCAACGGGAGCAACTTTTACAAAACTTGATGCTAAAACTGTAATCTCAGATTGTTTTGAAGGTATAAGTTCAATATAATTTAATATATCAGAAAGAGTATAACCTGTATTTTGACACTTTGTATGGTATTCTAACTCTAGATTTGTATCTATTTTTGATTCACAATATAATTTAAGTGAATTTAGTTTTGATATATTCAATCCATTTAATTCTAATGGATAATTTGTATTTAGATCTGTAATTAATTCATTTATTTCTTTTAATAAGTTTTTGTATGATGAAGTCATCAAATCAAAACTATCTTTCATCATATTATAATATTCATCTTTTGTACTTATTGCTAACTGTTGTAGCTGGGCAAAGTTTTTAACCATGTTTGTATTAAATAAATTATCAAACTCTTCTATATTTTCATTTATTTTTAGATTAGTTCTATTTGCTTTTTTCAATTCAGATTCAACATCATGAAAAAATCTTCTAAAACCTTTGACAGTATCAAAATTGTTTTTTATAAATTTTTGAGCTTTTAGTATTTTTGATATTGCATCACTAAAATCTTCTTTTGAAACTATAAACTGTTCTACTTTATCAATATAATTTGACTCTTGTGTTTTTGAGGTATATGCCTGTAAAACACTTTTTAATGAAGCAACTTGTGAAAATAAAGTATCAAATTTATCTACAGTGCTTTGCATTGCTGAAATCTCTGCGATAAATTGATCAGCTAATATTTTAATAGCATCTGCTAGATCAAAGTCATTTGTACTCCAATCAATTGTTTGTCCAGTATGCTTTTTATAATCCAAATCCATTAAAGTCTGTACTAAAAGATTTTTATTAGAAGATGATAATGATTTATTTAAAGATTTAAATGATGCTGATTTAAATTTCGTTGTATTTGAAAATACCTCTTGCACAGTTTTGTCTGTATAAGAAAAATAGTCTTGTCCACTATATTTAACAATTAATCTACCCGCTCTAAATAAAGAGGCTAAAGTTGTCACTATTGTTCCGAAAGTATAACCCCATGGAGCTAATGACAAATCCATTTCTAAAGACTTACCATCAATAAATCTTGAAAGTTTTGATCCTATTTCTTCAACAACTTTCAAGCTATCACCTACAAAGTTTCCATTCTTATCAAAAAATGCAAAATCACTACTTGAAAAGTATCTACTTAGTTTATCATTATTTGATTCCTTTAAAATCTTTGGAGCTAATGAATCAGCAAGTGAAGAGTTGAGTCTTTTAGTGTAGATATTCTTAATTAGTTTTCTTTGAGATTCATTTACAGAACCTTTAAAACTATCACTATTTAGAAGAATCTCATCATACATATAAATTAATGAACCATTTAAATATGCATCACTCAGCTTTGATATTAAAGATTTTTGAGCTTCCTCTTTGATAGTTGAAAATTCTCTAATGATTGATTTGATTGTATTATCACTCTCCGTAGCATACTTTTCTTCCATATGAGAGTATTTTTTGATATCACTAATTAACTTATCTATTTCTTGAAAACTATCAATATTTGGCACTAATGTAATATTATCTTTATCATATTGTGTTTGAAGTTTTAGATCCTCGACAAAGTCCTCTCTTGAACCATCCATATTAAATAAACTATATACAGTAAAGCCTAATTGTTTATTTGAAGAAGAACTAATTTCATCTTCTTGATCTGTTAAAATATTAAACTTATATGGCTGTGAATCATCATTTATAGTTGAGATTTGATTGAATATTCCAGTTTTTTTAAGATAATTAACCATATCTCTTTTTTTAATAAATAATTCAACATCAAAATCATTCATTTCTTCAAGCAGTTTACTCTCTTCATCTGAAGTAATTTTATAATTGTTATTTGTTAATAAAAGCTGTTTTTGCTCAACTAAGATATCTAATGCTTTTTGAATATCATTTTTAAACTCATAGTATGTTGTTAAATCACAGATATACCCTTTTGTGATATTTTCAACATTTGGAAAAGCAAGTTCTGATTCACTTAAAAAGTGAATTGTTTTTAAAAGTTTTATTCCATCTATTGAAGAAGAACTATTTTCAAGTATCTTTTTTGCATCATCATATTTTACACCTAATGAAGAGGGAGGCTGTGTTTGTGCCTGTGTACAAATCTCGTGTACAGTAGTAAAGTCAAATAACTCTTTATCTTTTAATTGTTTTCTTAATACATCAAAAGTAGTTATTATCATACCACGAGCTGCTATTTGACTTGCGGCTAGTGCATTTGAACTAAATAAAAATTTCTGAAGTAAGTTAAATTGGTATTTATGAAATGGATAATATGTTGCAAATTCATCTGCATTAGATGTTTTTGTTGGAAATGAAGATTTTAGATTAGTTGCATCAGATATTAACCCATCATTTTTCTTATGATACTCAACTAAAGAATTGTAATATTCATCTTTTTTCTTTAAAAGTCTAGATTTTATAATTACATCTACTTCTGTAGCTTCCAAATGTAACTTAGTTTTAAATCTATCTGTTACTTTTATAATTTCACTTTTTCTTGCTCCTGCATTAGTTATTACTGTATCAAGTTTTTCTTGAGCAATTGCTATAGTCCATACTTTTGAGCCTAAACTTGAGTTTGAGAAAGATTCACTAATACCTTCTAAATCTAAAAGTGTAAACTTCTTTTGTGATATAGCTTCACTTGCTTCATCAAATACAAAAACTAAAGTTTCATTTGTTACTTTGGTTAAATATTTTTCCAGTTCATTTTGAAGTTTTGTAGCATCAAAATTATCAATTGCATCACTATATATTTTTTGAGTATCTTTATAATCATCTTCAGAATAATCAAGTGCTAAATAAATTTGTCTCATTGCACGGGCTACTTCTCTATTACTCTTTTTTAATTCATTCCATGATTTTGAAAATAACTCTTGTGCTTTTTCTTCTAAAAAATCATACTTCCCATCAATAAACATGTCATATTCCATATAACCATATAAGTCTCTTCTAAAACCAAGATTTTTTAAGAAGTTAGAAAAAAGTGTATATGCTAATCCATTATCAGTATTTTGCTTTGCAACATCAAGAAAAACAACTCTTGTATTTATGGCATCTAAACTTCTAATATCATTTTCTAAAAAGCTCTCATTTTTTACACCTTTTATTCTAGGCATAAATCTATCTCTTGCACTTGTACCATTGATAGTTGGATTATCGATAAGATATCCTAACATCTTTCCAAAGTATGATTTACCAGAACCATAAAACCCTGAAATCCAAACACCTGTTTCTTTTATATTTGAAGTATAACGGTTACAAAAAGTGCTTAGATGTGTCGATAGCCCCTCCGTAACTATATATCCCTCAATCTCTTGTTGTATTTCATCTTCTGATCTATCTTCTAAATCTATTACATTTTTAATATCTTCATTTAAATCCAGTGTTAATATTTGTGAAATTTTTGACATTATTTACCTTGTTATTTAATTACAGTACATCTGTACTTATTAGCTATTTTAAAATTTAAAAACTTGATTATTTCTCCATCAACAGATGATGGATAAAATACAATTAAGGGTATTTTGTTATTCATAATATCTTTATGTTCCATGATATTGTTGTTTTCTATCCCTGTACCAAATAAACATCCTGTTCTGATTAAAAAAGGTATTTTAGAATTCTCTAGAAATAGAACCTGGGAGAATACAGATATAAAGGATATATACTTAG
>ENA-ORXI01002386-ORXI01002386.1-sediment-metagenome-genome-assembly--contig:-NODE-2386-length-13519-cov-31.460125_pt1 | contig 13519 bp, 14 predicted proteins | sample MGYA00237861_ERZ511468 | MGnify/ENA primary metagenome ERZ511468 (study PRJEB26299, sample SAMN06266213) | sediment metagenome | isolation source: Hudson Canyon methane seep mesocosm | place... | reverse complement strand
TGGAACCTTATTGGTGGACATCTAATTTCTGCTTTAGTCGGTGTAACGTGTGCTCGCTGGATTCCCAATGAGGTGTTTGCTTCTTCAATATCGATACCAATAGCAATGTATCTTATGTATCGATGTCATTGTGTACATCCCCCTGGTGGTGCGACTGCAGTTACTGCCGTGATTGGTGGTGAGAATATTCATGCTTTGGGGTATGCATTCGTGATTGTTCCCGTATTTTTTAATGGCATTATTTTATTGTCGATAGCGATGGCAACAGCAACCTTCCGTGAAAAAAACCCCTTTGTGTAGCGTTTAAATCATCGAAATAAATCGACTAAAGCTTAAAGGTCGTGGTATTGGTGTTAGAATAATTGCAATAAATAACCATCCCCATTAGCTAATTTGTGAGTGCTTAATGCAAAAAAAGAGTGAGAAACATATTCTGCAAAAAATGTCATCTGTGATTGGCGTTCTTTGTTTTATTTCGGCCATTGGCTGTGTCTTTATATTATTTTTTTATGGCGATGACCTTACTAAAGTCTACAAAGCCAGTTTCGCCGCTTCGTCATTTTTCTTTTTCTCGGTAGGCATTGTATTAAAAGTGATTTCGGGAACTGATTTACCAAAACCACATCGTTAGAAATCAATTGAATTTAAGCCTTTTACGGCAATTATTGGGTAATATAATAATGTCTTCCGATATGTTGAAGGCCTGAATCCTGCTCTTTAATATTTATATAGCTATTAAAGAGCTTGCTCTACTTTATTGAGTGGTTAATTTAACAATCTCAACGACCGCAGGGTGTTTAATTCTTCGATCTGGCGAAATTACATAATATTGTTCTTTTATTTCTTCTGTTCGGCCAATTATCTCAACCTGATGCTGTGTCGCGATGGTGTCTTCAATTAGAGTCGGGCCGGTAAATACGCCATAACCTGCCTGTCCAAATGATTTTAGTAGTGCGCTGTCATCAAACTCAGCGACGATATTAATGTTAATGTCATTGAGCTCTAACCATGAAGAAAGGTGTTGCCTAACAATCGCTTTCTTGCCTGGCATCAAGAAAGGCTTGCCTGACAGGCAAGAGGGGAACGCTACTTTACACTGGGAAGCTAGTTGCTTTGAAGCAAAGAATGTCAGTCCGCTTTCTGTGAGTAAATGATTATATGCTTTGACGTGACTGCCAGGTTGAAGCGGTTGGTCAGTTAAAATTAAGTCGAGTCTGTTGATGGCTAAATCGGCCAATAAGCTATCTTGGTCACCCTCGTTGCAAATTAAACGAACTGGCTTTTCCATATTCAGTGCCGGGTTCAGTAATTTATATGCCAAGACCTTTGGAATAATATCAGTAATGCCTACGGTGAATGTCAGATCATGAACCAGTTCATGGGTTTTCAGTACATCTCTAAGTTCATCTCCGAGTTTAAATATCTCTTCCGCTTGCCCGTAAATTAATTGACCCATTTCAGACATGTATAGTTTCTTCCCCTTGCGCTCAAATAAATTAATGCCGGCTTGTGCTTCAAATCGGGTGATTTGACCACTAATGGTTTGGGGGGTCAGGTTTAAGCGAATACTTGCTTTTGTAATGCTGCCTTCCATAGCAACAATGTAAAAATAGTAAAGATGGTTATAATTAAGTGGTGTCATAGTTTTCTTCAGTTAATTTTCTATCATCGATTTTTTCGATCACTAGTCGAAGAATATTCGACTTTACTGAGATTTACAAATCAGTTATAAATTCGGGAATATCTTCAATATGACTTTGGGGGCTCCTAATGACTAGCCAGCAAATTACAGATTCAGTAAAAAATTTTTTTCAGCATGACTCCGCAGGTGGTATTTTACTTGTGCTGATGGCTATGATTGCTTTGCTACTGGCGAATAGTTCATTTTCTTCTTTGTACGATAGTTTTTTAGCTACCCCGGTTCAGGTTAGAGTAGGGGAACTGGACATCGCTAAACCACTTTTACTGTGGATTAATGATGGTCTAATGGCGGTATTTTTCTTTTTAGTGGGGCTGGAGATTAAACGAGAGGTGCTCGATGGACATTTGTCGTCGCCATCACAAGTCGTTCTTCCTGGTATTGCTGCGATTGCTGGTATTGCTGCACCGGCTCTGATTTATTTTGGTTTTAATCAGGCGGATGAAATTTCTGTTCGTGGTTGGGCAATTCCTTCTGCAACAGATATAGCGTTTGCTTTAGGTGTTTTTAGTCTTTTTGGCAGCCGTGTCCCCATCTCATTAAAATTATTTTTATTATCGGTAGCCATTTTTGATGACTTGGGAGCTATTTTAATTATCGCTTTTTTCTATTCAAGTGAACTGTCACTGTTATCGCTCATTATTGCTGGTGCCGGCCTTGTATTACTTTTTGTGCTTAATCGTTTATCTGTAAGAAGTCAGGCTGCTTATATTATTATTGGCGTGGTTGTATGGATCGCTGTTTTAAAATCAGGTGTTCATGCAACATTAGCAGGGTTTGCTGTTGCTTGTTTCATTCCTTTAAATGTTAAGAATCAAGATGGCCACGCTATGCTGCCGCATCTTGAGCATGCATTACATCCTTGGGTCACTTTCTTAATCTTGCCGTTATTTGCATTTGCTAATGCAGGCGTGTCCTTAACCGGTCTTTCAATGGATGCCTTACTAAACCCAATTCCTCTTGGTATTACACTAGGTTTATTTTTTGGTAAACAAGTTGGAATATTTGGTGCTTGTTGGGTGGCGATTAAGTTAGGTGTTGCAAAACTACCGGATAAAGCCACTTGGTTGCAGTTTTACGCCGTCACGGTACTTTGTGGTATTGGTTTTACAATGAGTTTATTTATTGGCTCTCTAGCCTTTGAAACGCAGAATGTTGCTTACATGGTTGATGTAAAGCTGGGTGTCTTGGTGGGGTCGTTGTGTTCAGCTATTTTGGGCTCAATACTCATTTCGCGTTCTCAACCTAAAGAATAATGATTTTCGTGGTGATTATCTAATGTTTGGTAAGGTACCTAGCATTAAGTATCACCATACTGTTTGTACTGTATTTTTATATATATGATCGATACACTAGAACTAAAGTTATTACTTAGTTGTAAGTAGCGGGTTGTATTTATTATTTTTTCTTGGAAGGAGGCTAACATTAAAATATTTTTCTTTATTGCATTTTTTATGCTGATTATTTTTGCTGCACTTATTGGCTTGGATGGCGACGCATTTACGCGTATGACTGCAATTGGTTGTTATGTGATCGGTGGTATTGGTTGTGTGTCAGTGGCAATTTATCACTTTAAAACAAACCATAAAGATACAGTTTAAAGATGAAACTGGCCTTAAAGAATTTTTTATCTCGTTAAGCTAAATAGTGAGCTTGAGTGCGATCATTGAAAGGAAGTAGCAAAAACTCTTCCATATTGATTGGTAAGCACTAGGTCGATGCCATGTGAATTGTTTTATTTTTTTCTTGGCTATATGTTTACCAAGCAAGTGTTGCGTATTCGCATAGCCAAAACGTTGTTCTAAAATATCTCTTTTATCAGACCATCTAAAAAAAATATCAAGTGTTCTGATAATAGTAAATTTCTTTCTCGGGTGTTTATTTTTAAGTGCCAGCAATGCCTCAAAAACATAGTTTGAAACAAAAACTCTAAATTCAAGATCTAATAGTGCTTCACTTTTTTCGAGGAAATTCCAGCCATCTTTTTTGTTTGCTGTTTGCGGAGAAGCAAGTGCTTGGCTAATTTGTGCGTTTAGAATAAGCCATTCAGGTTTGAAATATAAACTGATATGAAGTTTGTTTTCAGTTTTTTTTTTGACCTTTGTTTTTATATTTAAAACCTCATGAATGAGTTGATTCACTGGGTGAATATTTTCTTCCTTGTATGTTCTATTGTTCTGGGTGTCGTCGCAGCCTTTTAACGCTTGCTTATAATGTCTGTGTACTATCGTGAAGCCATCGGGGTCTTCGTCTGGTTTGTGATGCTTTAGCTTGGCTGCATAGGCTTTTTTTATTGCAAATTTATCGGATGTAGGTGCTATACCTAAGGCTTTCCAGCAATTCATGTGAAAATTCCTTGCTGTTCAAAACGGTCTAGAGCTTGTTCAAATTGATGTGTCGAAACTTTAATATCTCTGACGTTTTGTTTTTCAAGGGTTTTCTCAAACTGGCTTAGAATGCTACCGACATATTCCCTATTTTCACCTAACGCACTTTCATAATATTTTTCGGCCCTAGCGATAAGTAGTCGACTAGTAACGCTTTCTCTTGGATGAAATTTTAAGTTTGCGAGCTTTTCTTTTGAGGCTTTAATCTCTTTTTTAGACAGTGTGCCTGAGTTTTTAATTATTTTTTGGTAGGTATTTCCGGTTGAATTAACGGTAACATCAACGTCGAGTAAACCGTTCATATCATAGCTGTATCGAACATCAATAGTTTCTTTCCCTTCAGGTCCTTTAGGGACTTTAATGTCAAATTCACCGAGAAATACATTGTTTTTCACTAATCTCGACTCACCTTGGAAGATTGAAATTTTCAATTGTGTTTGGTTGTCCGAAGCCGTACAAAGGGTTTTGATGATACTGACAGGTACGATGGAATTTCTCTCAATTATCGGCATGAATAACCCCCCTTGTTGTCCACTTTCGTCACTAAGGTTGATGATTTCAGTGCCAAGCGTATAGGGGCAAACATCAGTTAAAATAACCTCATCCAAGTCGCTTTGCCTTTCTCTCAAACCCGCTTGCATTGCAACGCCCATTGTTACAACAAGGTCGGGGTCAATATTTCCTGATGGGACACGACGAAACATTTTTGAAATTAATGTACGAAACATCGGCATCCGTGTTGCTCCCCCGACGAGTATGACTTCATCAATTTCTGATGGTGAAATGCCGGCATCGTTTAAGGTTCGCTCTATTGGGCTTTGAATACGATAAAGTACAGATTTGGCAGCATTTGCAAAGTCTTCCCTGTTAATTATCCATGGCTTGTCCTGTTTTTTATAAGCGTTTTCAATGGTGATGCTTTTAGCAAAAGTCAGCTGATGTTTGGCTTTGTTAATTGAATCAATAATTAATTGTCGTTCTACCGGTGATAGCTTTTTTCCATTGATGTGATTGTCATCCAGGTATTTTTTTACCAGAATATGAAGAAAGTCTTCACCGCCTAGAAAATTATCACCAGAAGAGGCATGTACTTCTATTACACCTGAAAAATATTCCACCAATGAGACATCAAAGGTACCGCCACCCATATCTAAAATTAGAAACTGAGCACCATCATTAATTTTATGAAGACCATATACCATTGCAGCAGCGGTGGGTTCGTTAATCAAACGTTCGACTTGTAAACCAGCCAGTTCACCCGCTAGTTTAGTTGCTTTACGCTGGGCATCATTAAAGTAAGCAGGAACACTAATGACCGCTTGAGTGATTGCTTCACCCAAGTGTGTTTCGGCATCTTCTATTAGGCTACGTAAAATTAAAGACGATAACTCAACAGCATTAAAACTTCGTTTACCTAAATGACATTGATACTCAGACCCCATATAACGCTTGAAGATGGAAGTGGTTGATGAAGGGTGACTAACTAAACGTTGCTTGGCATATTCACCAACTATAATTTTTCCATGGTCATCAATACCAACAACAGAAGGGGTTAATAGTTTATTCAAACGGTTGGGGATGAGTTCTGGTTTGCCATTATTCCAAATGGAACAAGCACTATTTGTTGTCCCTAAATCAATTCCAATAATTCTCATTAATTGATGCTTCCTGCAGCGGGGCTTAAGTGACTTTTTGAGTCGTGAGCGTGATCACTAAGGGTAAAGTGACTCGCTTTTTAAGATGGATATCTCTTGTGCATAACGCGAAAACGAATTTGAAAACTGTATTGTAAATACAATTTAATAAGAACTGATGACATCCATTTGCCTTATTGTTCCAGTATTTTTTCTTCCTTGTGAAGAAATCGGGCGATTCTACCTAGTTGAAAATAATATTGCCACTGTCACTTTTCTCAGATGCATAAAACGTTTTGTTTTGCGTCGTTGCTAGCTGAATAGCTTTTTGGCCCATAAGGTTAAACCTGCAGTAACACTGCCAAAGTGGTCACCATCAACGACTTCAATATCACCAAATTGTTGCTTTACGGACTGTTGAATAACGAGTGATTTTGCCGAGCCGCCAGTAATGTAAATTAAGTCAGGTTTGCTTTCTGCCTGCTTCACCGCTTCATTCATTAAATTGGACATTCTTCCTAATGGTCGCTCAATGGCTTGAGCAAATTGATTTCGGGTTATTTGGCAGGCTAATTGTGACTCAATATAATTTAAGTCTACATGGTCGGTTATTTGTTCGGAAAGCTTGATTTTGCTTTGCTCGGCACTTCGTACAATTTGGTAGTTCTGTTTTTCTGAACGCAAGGTAAGAAAGCGCTGTAAAAGCTCAGGTTCGGTTGTGTCGCTAAGTAATTGCCGTAAGGTATTTTCCGTTTGTTGGCTGTTAAACTCTGACTGAGCGCCTGCATCGTTAGTGCTCACGGCATCCCAAAAGAATTGAGTGGGCATGGGACAGTCATTTTTCAGTAAAGACTGCATACCAAATAAGGGCATGAATTCTTTGCCAGCTAATTGGATATCTAAATCGTTACCGCCAACCCGTTCACCTGTATGGCCTAAAAAGTCGTGTGTGCGATCTGCTTTATTTCGATAATTTGGCCCCATCCTGACCATTGCACAGTCACTTGTGCCGCCGCCAATATCGACAACCAAAACAGTTTTGTCTGAATCTAGTTTTGTTTCAAAATCTAATCCTGCAGCAAGCGGTTCAAATAAAAATTCAACAGATTTGAACCCTGCTCGCTTGGCAGAAGTGCTGAGTATTTCAAGTGCTTGTTGGTTACTTTTTTCTGCATTGAAGCCTTGAAAATTTACTGGCCGACCAATAACAGTGTGGGTGATTTCATGGCCTAAGGTGAGTTCGGCTCGTTGTTTAATGCCTAACATCATCGCGGTGACAATATCTTCAAAGAAATGCACAAAAGCAGGGCGGAGACCGCTTGCACCCAAGAATGACTTTGGTGACTTAATGAAATAACCTTCACTCGGCATTTCAAGATATTGATCAAATGCTTCATGACCAAAAAACAAGCTTTGTTCATTGGCTCGGATGTCTTCATCAATACGTACTTTCTGAGCTTGTGCGAGCAAACCTCGGCGTATATGCAGGTAGTCGTCCTGAGTTTGTTTATTTGGAATATGCTGACCAACGTATTCACAAATAAGCTCACGTTCAATCGCGTAGAGCGTCGATGGCATAAAAGCGCGGCCTTGATCAAGCGGCAGCAACTTCACATCTGCCCCAGAGCTGCCCATTACACCGATTGCACAATTTGAAGTACCGTAGTCAAAACCTGCGAACATTTTCCACAACCTTTCAGAAATAATGAGGCCTTGCACGACTCAACCATTTGTCATTCCGTTTGAAAGGCACACCTCAATGAGGATGTTGCTAAGTCAGTCGGCTGTCGTGGAAAGCCCTCATTTTTAATTTACCGAGCAGTATTTGCTCAAAAAACGGCCGCGGAAGATAGCATAAATGAACTTAAAAAAGCGAGAGCTAGCGGAAATTAATGGATGAGCGTTAATATTGTTGAGAAGAACGCTGGTCTTGGCCTTTGGCTCTTTTCTGCGGGCGATTACTTTTGATGAATGCTTCAAACAGCTCTAATTGATCTTCTGATAATACGGGTTGAAGTTTTTCAACTGTTTCGGCATGAAGCGCTTTCATTGCCACGTGATTTTGCTCGCGTGATTCACGTCCCTGCTTATGGATACTTTGCCTTTTTTCGTGTTGTACTTTCATGATGGCTAAAAACTCATCTTTTTGGTTTTCTGTAATATTGATGGCTTCCATTAATTTGTGCGGCCCTTTTTTCATGTCGCAATTACCTTGTTTCCCATCGTCATTGGCAATGCTTGTGTTTGAAAATAAGGATAGGGAAATTAATGCAATAAACGCTAAATTCGAAAGTTTAAAAATTTTATGTGGTTTCATTTCAAGTTCCTCATGGATAGGTTTTGGTGACAGGTCTAGAGTACGCAGAGAATAAGGAAGAAATTTGCAAGAAACGGGCAAAAATAAAGGAGGCTCTAAATTACTTCTTCAAATTTATAACCAACACCATAGACGGAGTGGATGACTTCTTTTTCTGGTAGTACTTCAGAGATTCTTTTGCGTAATTTTTTAATGTGGCTATCAATGGTTCTGTCGCTGACAATTCGATGGTCATCATAGATATGATCCATCAACTGATCTCTGGAAAAGATACGCCCAGGATCAGATAAAAGTATTTTGAGTAATTGAAACTCTACAGAGGTAAGCGCTAATACTTCACCATTAATGCTTGCCTTATAACGTGACTCATCGAGATCAAAACCATGATGTATCACTTCGGAGGAGCTAGGTTGAACGCGTCTCAATATTGCTTTTATGCGCGCAAGGACTTCTCGTGGACTGTAGGGTTTGCATACATAGTCATCAGCACCAAGTTCCAAACCAAGTAGACGATCAATCTCTTCAATACGGGCTGTCACCATAATGATTGGAACTTGGGAGAACTGTCGGATGTCTTTACAGACTTCCATGCCGTCTTTACCGGGTAACATCAGGTCCAGCAAGAGTAAGTCAGGGTTGTTTTGTTTAACCCAGTCATTCACATTTAAACCGTTATCAATAATATATGCATCATAGCCTGCCTGAACTAAATAGTCCGATAATAACTGAGCCAGTTTTGGTTCATCTTCAATAACCAATATCTTTTTAGATGTCACGAATAAGTTATCCTGTTTGAGTCTTTAAAAGTGGCAAGGTTACGGTGATCCAAATACCGCCATAAGGGGACGCTTTTGCAGTAATTTCACCATCATGGGCTGTTGCAATATTATTGCAAATGGATAAACCCAGACCCGCCCCTCCTAATGCACGATTACGAGAGCCTTCAACACGGTACAAACGCTCAAATAATAAGCCAAGTTCTTGTTGGCTCACACCGGGTGCTGAGTCCTTAAAGTGTAGCTTAATCTCAGCGGCTGTTATTTCATGTTCGACATGTAACTCACCCGGAGTGTCTGTGTAGCGGAGTGTGTTTTTGAGTAAATTGCTAAAAAGTTGTTTTAATCGAGTTGAGTCACCATGAATAAAACTTGATTCTGAAGAGCTTGTGGGGCTGTAAACAAGCTCAATACCTTGTTGTTCGAATTCATACTTAAACAAGTCGAGTGTTGTATTTAAAATATTGAGAGGCTTCAGGTTTTCTTTCTGGTAGTTTAATGCCCCGATATCTGACATAGACAGCTCATATAAATCACCTATTAGCCGATTCAACTGTTCGACTTCTCCATGGAGCGAGTTCATCGCTTCAGGGCTAGCTTGGCGGATACCATCTTGTATCGCCTCTATTTCACCTTTTAAAACTGATAGCGGGGTTCTCAGTTCGTGCGATATGTCTGCCACCCATTGTCGGCGTGCTTTTTCGTTTTCTTTTAGGGTATTCGCTAAAGAGTTGAAGTTTTTAGATAGTTGACCTAATTCATCCTTGCTTGTGATTGGAATTGTCGTTTCATATTGACCACTTGTTAACCTCTGTGTGCCGTGCATTAGTCTCCTGATTGGTTTTACCAGATGTGCCGCGACGGGTAATGCTGCAAGCATTGAGATTAGAATCATTAAACCTGCCACTAGCATAAATGTATCACTCTGCTGCTCAACAAATGATAAATCCAGTTGGTCGGTGAGTTCCTTTTTAGGTAATTGCCCCAGATAGCCGACTACCTTCAGTTCGTCATTATTGATGACCGTAATGGGGTAAAGAATCAAGTCATGGATGGATTCAGAGCGCCCGAAAATAACAGTTTTATTCTGATCAAGCAGAAACGGCGGCTTAGGCCCTGAGGGCGGGGGTAGATGATTCTTTGGCGGGTGATTTCCAGAAAATGACCTTTGATCATTAAATGCACCGGGTTGGTCTCTTTTCTGTGGTGGCGGTCTAAAGCCTGGAGGTGGCCGTCTTGAACCGGGCGGTGGTCGTTGAAACTCAGGTGGTTGGCCTGCTGGAGGGGGGGGTAGGGAAAGACCAAAATCAGACTCTAAAAGTGAACCCCAACGACGACGGTTATCCTTTAAGTTTTGCCAGCTTCCAGAGCGTTTCCACTCATTTGCCATGACTTGAGCAAATGCTTCATGGGCTTGTTGGTCTTGCTTATTTACATAATTTAGAAAGCCTCTATCAAAACTCCATTGCATCACAAGATACATGCAAAGCACGACGCTACTCACTGCCAGTAATAGTGTTGAAAACAGCTTGGAGCGAATACTAAAAATCATAGATTAACTTATCCAAATAATATATACATATCACTATAACCTCGAACTCAGTGCATCGCAGCACATAGTGAGCAACTTCCTTGTTATTTGCACATTCACGTTTGTCTAGGCTGTATATTTCAACTAAATTAGGTGCAACTAATAATAATGCAGATAAATAACCAGAGAAACCATGCTTTGAATCATCCATCAAGTCGGAATCATGTTATCAATTATCTCTGTATTTGTTTGGGAGGATTTTTGTTAGCTAGTTGTGCTCATTCTCCACCCACCAAACTGACGCTTTCTGATTTGGGCACCCGTTTCTGGCAAGATACTTATTATTTGAGTGTCACTGGGCAGCCCTCATCTATACAGTGTGACGTTAATTCGACTTACAAAGCCCTAGATGATGTGTTTGTTCGATACAAAGGTCAGGACGCTACGGCTCTGTTCGACAGTGATGATGATTTGATCAAGATAAATGACCTGAAACAAAAGTGCTTAGATAAATCAATGATCAAAGCGGCAGCAATAAAGTGATCTTATTGATCTTGTCTTAAAACACATACTGAAGGCGAACAGATAAGGCATTGCCTTCATCTTCAACACTGTCTGAGACTTGGTTATGTAATAGGTTGGTCATGATTCTCAGGTCTTCATCGTAGTAGTAATTGACGCCAATTGTACTTGTTTTTCCTTTTACGCCTTCTTCGGCTTCGCTGGTATCCAATATGCTATATCGTGCAGTTAATTCCCAAGCGCCAGAATCTGCAAAAGGTTTAACCTTGCCAAAAATGCCTTTTTTATAATTTTTGGATTCTCCTGTCAGGAAATAACTGGACTGAACATAGTAACCATCAAAGTTAGCATCTTCGCTATTATCGACGGCATTAAGTTTTGCGCTCATATATTCAGATTGAACAGAGAAGGGGCCGCTTACCCATGCCGCTTCAATACCTAATAAATTAACCGTATCGCCATCTATTTCACCACTACTAATTACCTTGTCTGAACTGTGAACTTCCGCTCGCTCGTTTATTTCAAACTCGTCACCATCCAGATCTCGCCAAGATGCGGCGATGCCTAAGTGTAATAATTGACTATCTGACTTCAGGTTTGAAGAAATTGGTGACCAGGTAACACGCCCAGTTACTGCATAAGGATTTAAGCTTTCATTTTCTGTTTCAACATCATAAGCCCCTATGGCCCATGAGAAATGCTTGTTTACATTGGAAATCTCAATACCTTTGTTTCTGCTCGGCGCAAAGGCTTTACTGGCCATGGAACGTTCAAGGAAGGTACTGTTTTTTGAACTTGTTAAATTTTCAAGGCCGAATGATTCTTTCATTTGTCCAAATGTTAGTTCAGTTTTCTTCAGAACTCCGCTGTCAAAGCCTGTGTATTGAATATAGGCATCACCTATCTCACTACTGTTATCTTCGTCAAAACTAATTTGTAGCTTGCCGCTCCAGTCATTATTCAGGCGATGTTTTATATCAATTCTTGCACGCCTTAGTTCAGTATTGAACTCGTGTTCATCTTCTGTTTCGTTTCGATAAACACCATCAAATACGGAGTAATCAAGCATGAGTACACCACCGATTTGGGTTTCAGGTTTTGTTTCTTCTTTCTCAGCATGGGCTTGAAATGACAATATAAAAAGCGTTGCCATAAATACTATCTTAAATGGCTTAGGTTTTTGTCTAAGAGAAAAGTTTGAATACTGCATGGTGTTCTCCGCTATGGTTTTATCGTTATATTTAAGGTATTAAATTAATGGGTTCGTGTTTGTTTGAACTTGTTTTGGGTTCAGGGAATGGCAAGTGAAAAACGTGTAAACGAGCGGTATCACGTAAGAAATCGATGTCCAGTATTTCAATTTTTTGAATGTTTAATCCTGTACGATGTTTCAGGTCATTTAACAGAAGTGAATGGTTTTGAGGTTTGATGTTCTCGATTTTTTCGTATTGAATTTGTTGAACTGTTAAAGCCGTGTTTGAGAATGTTGATTCACAAACGAGTGCGGTAATATAAATGATGCAATGTAAGGCAATCAGCTCAATAGGGTTTAAATTACTAACAGCAGAAAGCAGAGACATTGCAATCACCAGAAATAAATAAGTCATTTCTTTCACTGAAATAGATTCTGTGCGGTAGCGAAGCATTGAAAATACTGCAAATAGTCCAAAGGCAAAGCCCATTGAAATTTCTACAGAGTGCAAAAGGTTTGTGACGATAAAAACGCCTACGCCAAAAAGTAAAAATGAAATAGCGTGGTCTTGATTGTTTTTGATAGATGTTTTCTTAGTACTACTGATAACAAGTTTACGCAGATAGCAGCCTAAAATTAGCGCGATGACGGAACTGGTATTGATGACGAGTTTGAGTAAGAAGCTAGAATCCAGTGTGGTAAACATAGTAATAATCCTAAAATAAATATTAAAATATGAGGCAAAAACTAGTGAAGTTGTTGTATTGCCATTAACTCAGGTTTGAATCGATTTGCTTTTAAGTTGGCATTCACTAAAGAACAGCCAATGCAGTATTTACTGAACTTGCTGGGACGAATTCCCCTGTGAGCCATTAGACGTGCAAACGGAGAGTTTGTGTCGTGGCGACTTTGTTTTAACTCTGCAATAAACATATGAGGTAAATAGATACTGGCTTGCTGGTTGTTACTAAATTGCTCACTAGGAATTGGAGCAGAGAAACTTAAATTTAGATCAAAAGTAATGCGCTCACAGCTTGCTTCATTTGCAAGTGCAATTCTCTGGTAGCTACCAAACTGAGTTGGCTTTAACTGTCTATGTGTCGGCTGGAGTTTTGATGCAAGAAACTCACTTGCTTGAGGGCTATTAATATCAGCTTTAGGTGACTGTATGCGTGACTTAATTGTTCGTCCTTTATTGTTTTTGAATTTAACTTCAAGAAATCCCGTTTTAGTGTCTACATAGTGGCGGTGCCGTACTTTATATCGGTTTAGCTTTCCTTGGTGATGGGCGTGATAAAAATGATGATCAAGGGTGTCAAAGTAGGTGTTGTGGTAAGTGAATACCCTGTTTGTTTGCATTTCCAAAGCGGAGTAGTCAGCTTTTAGTTCAGCTAAAATATAAGGTAGTTGCTGTAGAGGAATAATATATTTTGTATCCACCCGATCCATTAAAGCTGCACC
>ENA-ORXI01002385-ORXI01002385.1-sediment-metagenome-genome-assembly--contig:-NODE-2385-length-13520-cov-4.618017_pt1 | contig 13520 bp, 14 predicted proteins | sample MGYA00237861_ERZ511468 | MGnify/ENA primary metagenome ERZ511468 (study PRJEB26299, sample SAMN06266213) | sediment metagenome | isolation source: Hudson Canyon methane seep mesocosm | place... | reverse complement strand
CGATCAGCTTTATGTGTTACAGCAAGTAAAAGCCTATGCCATTGAACATAAAGTGGATGCAGTGATTATCGCGGGTGATATCTTTGATCGCTCGGTGCCGCCAGCAGAAGCCGTTGATGCGTTAAATAATTTCCTTAAACAACTCACGCTTGAATTAAGCATTCCCGTGATACTAATTTCAGGTAATCATGATAGTGCTAAGCGGCTGGGTTTTGGCGCTAAACACATGCAACACGCAGGTCTACATATTTTAAGTAACCTCACTGAAGTCACAAGGCCAATCAGGATTGATTCAGATACAGGCCCAGTCAATTTTTACGGCATTCCTTATCACGACCCTGAACAAATTCGTCATCATTACGATACCCCTGTACGAAATCATGACGAAGCGCATTCCTTTGTTATAGAACAGATAAAGCCATCAGCAGAACAAATTAACGTGCTAATTAGCCATTGTTTTGTAGATGGAGCTGAAGAGAGTGAATCTGAAAGACCTTTATCTATTGGTGGTGCAGATAGAGTCTCTTACGCGCCTATGCTCGACTTTAATTACGTTGCCTTAGGCCATCTTCATGGGCCTCAGTATCGGGGTGAAACTCATATTCGCTATTCCGGCTCCATTCTCAAATACAGTTTTTCTGAACAACATCAGAAAAAAGGCGTTACGCTAGTAGAGTTTGACGTTAATAGGTCGCCCACAATAACCCCCCTCCCCTTAAAGCCTCTGCGAGATATGCGCATACTCGAAGGGGAAATAGCCGACATAGTAGAGCAAGGGAAAACAGACCCTCATTCAAATGATTACCTAATGGTCAGACTCACGGATACCCATGCTATTTTAGACGCCATGGGTAAACTGCGGGAGGTGTATCCCAATGTACTGCATCTAGAGAAACCCGGCATTATGGCGGTAGGTGAAAAGAAGGCTATGAATCGCGAAAAGCTCAAACGCAGTGAAATAGATATGTTTCGTGACTTCTACAGTCAAGTATCAGGTGGTGTACTTTCCTCAGAACAAGATAGCGCTTTAGAGGCAGTGATCAGCAGCCTGCACAAATCGGAGGCTGAGCAATGAGACCCAATAAACTCATTATTCAAGCCTTTGGCCCTTTTGCGGAAACAGAAGAAATCAACTTTGACCAACTAGGTTCAAACCCGCTATTTCTGATTAATGGCCCCACTGGCGCAGGAAAAAGCTCAATACTTGATGCTATCTGTTTCGCACTTTACGGCCAGACCACAGGTAAAGAACGTGAAGCCTCACATATGCGTTGTGATCATGCAGAAGCGGCACTACTCACAGAGATTACTCTTGATTTCTCATTAGGTGATAAACGCTACCGCATCCGCAGAGCCCCTACGCAAGAACGACCTAAATCAAGAGGCGAAGGTACTACAACACATCAAACCGAGGCTCAGCTCTGGCAGATAAAACCTGAAGGAGATGTACTTTTAGTTCCTAAAAAAGCGCAAGAGGCAACCGAGACCATTGAGGAGTTAACGGGGCTTAGCGTTGAGCAGTTTCGCCAAGTAATGGTACTTCCCCAAGGAAAGTTTCGTGATTTTCTGATGGCCGACTCTAGCCAAAGAGAGAATATCTTCAGTAAACTTTTTCAGACTCAAATCTACAAACGCTTAGAAGATGCACTCAAAGTACGGGCATCATCTATTCGAAAAGAGGTTGAAGCACTACAACATCAGATAAAAGGGATTCTTCAGGGCGCCGACCTGAATACCGAAAACCAGGTACAAGAACAATTAGCTGAACTTGCCCCGCAACTAGCTTCTGCCCTCTTACAAAAGAACCAAGCCAGTGAAGCGCTAGCACAATCTGAAAAATCCCTTGAAGCGGGTAAATTATTATTAAAAGCGTTTCAGGCTTTAGATAATTCTCAGCAGGCACTTAACAAGCTCGAAGCTCAAAAAGCCCAAATAGATGAAAAGAAAAACCGATTAAAGCGAGCCCAAGCCGCTCAAAAAATCGAATATGTACGAGTGATGTTATCTAAACTCAGTCAATCTAAAGACTCTATTAGTAATGAGATTAACACCACAGAGAAAAACCAAGCCCAACAACAAAACAGACTAAACAGCACTCAAAACACATTAACAAAAGCTGAAACTGATTTACATACACTCGACCCACTAAAAGAGAAACTGGCCGATTTACGCAAGCTACAACCCAAAATCAACCAACTGACTGATGCTACTGCATGCACCCTGAAAGCCAAAACACTAGCCGCATCGGCAGACAAAGCATTCAATACACAACAAGATAAACTCAAAAGCATAATTGGGCGTATTACTGCCTCTGAAGAAAGAATCAGCACACTAAAAACAGCTTCAACAATCCTGCCTGAAAAACAACGTCAGCTAGATAGCTTGCTATTACTTGGGCAGCAACGCGCAAACCTAGACACACGACTTCAAGAACAAAACCAAGTACAACAAGACCATGCCAACAGAGAGCAGATATTAAGCACTGTAACAGCAACATTCTTAGCACAAGACACTCAAGTAAAAACGCTTGAATTAGCATGGCACAGCAATCAGGCTGCACTGTTAGCCGCTGAACTTAAACAAGGTGAACCCTGCCCTGTCTGCGGTAGTCAGACCCATCCATTACCTGCTAATGCATATAATCAGAACAGCCCTGTTACAAAACAAGATATTGAAGCAGCACGAACCATACTCACTAACATACAACAGCAATTAAACCATGCCCAAAACCAGATAACCCAAACCGCAACACAGTTACAAAGTATTGGAACGGCATTAATTGAGCAACAAAATGAGCTAGGTGAGAATCAATATAAATCAACCAACCAGCTACGCGAAGAGTGGAAACAGCTTAATGACGAAGTCACACGTCTTCAGGCGATGCAAACAGAGCTGAGTCAATTAGAAGCTGAGCTTCAGGTCTTATCCCAACAACGTGTAAGTACCGAGCAACAATTGGAAGTGTCCAGAGCAACGCAACAAAAGACACAACAAGAATACGCTTCAGCCACACAAGAGGAGAGCCATATTGAGCAAGCATTACCTGAAGCATATCGTCAGCCAGGAACACTTAATCGTTTAATTGAACAATCCGAAAACGATATAAAAGCACTCATACAGGCTCACGACAAAGCATTACTTGCATTCAACAATGCTAATCACGAGGTCACTCAGACCTCTGCAAAGCTGAAACAACAACAAGTACAATTTAAGACCATCACCGAAGAGCATACAGACGCAAAAAACAGCTGGGATACAGCACTAAACCAAAGCGCCTATATTGACGAAAACGATTTCCTTAATGCTCTGTTAGCAGAGTCAGAGCAACAACCCTTACATGAAGAAATAGAACACTACACCCACCAATTAAGTGGTTGCAAGGCGACGCTAGAACAACAGAAACAACAGTTGACAGGTCAGCAACAGCCTAACATGGAACAGCTTCAAATCCATCGTACAGAACTCAACATAACATCAACACAAGCTCTAGAGTTTTGGAAAAACATCGACAATCGCCACCAGCAACTAATGGATGTACAAAAGAAACTTAATAAAGCCCATGATTCGAACCAGACATTGGAAGATGAGTACAAAATATACGGCACATTAAGCGACGTTGCCAATGGCCAAACAGGCAACAAAATTAGCCTACAGCGATTTGTACTCAGTGTATTACTGGATGATGTACTCATTGAAGCCTCACACCGACTCACGGTAATGAGCAAAGGGCGTTACCTATTGGTACGTAAAGAAGAACGAGCCAAGGGCAATAAAGCATCTGGTCTGGAGCTAGAAGTAGAAGATGCCTATACCGGAAAAACACGCTCAGTAGCCACCCTATCTGGTGGAGAATCTTTTATGGCGGCACTATCACTAGCACTAGGCTTATCGGATGTTGTACAAGCCTACGCAGGAGGTATAAAGCTCGACACTCTATTTATTGATGAAGGCTTTGGTAGTCTTGATCAAGAGTCTTTAGACCTTGCTATCAAAACGCTCATAGACCTTCAGAGCAGCGGTAGAATGATTGGCATTATCTCTCATGTAAGTGAATTGCGGGAGCAGATGGCACTACGGGTTGATGTTCATAGTTCACCTGCAGGTAGCAAGATTACACACTCGGTAAGTTGATATAAAAACGGCTCCCATAAGGAGCCGGATTAGTAACTGATGATACCAGTAAAGGACTTACTTGCGACTACGAAGACCAAGCCTAACTTAACCATTCCGAAAAAACTCAAATGATTACTTTGTATATGAAATAATTTCTTGCTTCCTCCATTCCACCTCATTCCCCGGCTCAGGTTTATGTGGAACCAAACGAGCTAGCACTAATGAAGCACCCGCCATGGCCGCACCAGTAAGAAATACCGCAGCAGGGGAAACCACCCAGAGAAGACCATATGCAGCAGGTAAAACCACTGCCGCTATATGATTGATAGAAAATGCCACACCCGCTGTTTGTGCAATATCTTTAGGGTCGGCTATTTTCTGAAAATAGGTCTTCTGTGCAATGGCCATTGAAAACAACAAGTGGTCTAGAATATACAACCCTACAGCAACCCAAGGATTGGTAGTAAAGGCATAGGCAATAAAAACGACAATCAAACCAACATACTCAAAGGTCAGCGCTTTCCGTTCTCCCCAGTAGCCAATCAGTCTCCCAATTTTGGGGGCAAAAAACATATTCAGAAAACCATTTACAAGAAACATTATCGCGATTTCACCCGCTGAAAAACCGAATTTTTCAACCATTAAGAAACCGGCAAACACCACAAAAATCTGGCGGCGCGCTCCCCCCATAAACGTCAAGGCATAATAGAGCCAGTAGCGTTTACGCATAATCAGTTTTTTATGCTGCTCCACTTTCTCTGGAAAGTGTGGGAATGCCAACCAGCAAAAAAAGGCAATCACCATGGTGACACTGCCACCTAAAAGATAAACCGTTTCCATTCCGATATTCAGCTTATCCAAGGTCAGCCAAACTAAACCAAAGGAGATTAAACCAGCAAAGGAACCAACAGCCACCAGTTGGCCCATTTTATGCGCTGCGTGCTTTTTCTCAAACCATTGTAATGACAAAGACTGATTGATTGTTTCGTAATAGTGAAAGCCAATCGACATCAAAACGGTTGTGCAGTAAAGCCCAACTTCTGAAGGAAAATAACCCGTAAGTGCCGTTCCTAATCCCATTAATAATAAGGACGATAAAGCCAGTGTTTGTTCCCGTATAAATACCAACAATAGCACCGCGCCAAATGCTAAAAAGCCAGGAATTTCACGTAAAGACTGCAAAATTCCGATCTCCACACCACTAAAAGCAGCGCGCTCAATCGCAAAATTATTCAGTAGTGCCTGCCATACCCCAAAAGAAATGGGCATTGCAGTCGCCATCAAAAACAATAACATCTCGGGACGACGCCAGGTTTTCATTTCATGTACTCCTAACCAAAAATAATGAAGCAGTACTTTAAAACAACCTAAAAATGGCGTATACAAGCATATATGACAAAATATATCGCAAAACAGACAAAAAAATCTAAAATTCCAAATCTAGCCGAAATCCCCAAACATTGGATCACGCTTAACGGATCCCCCATTAAGCGAATCGAAGATATCCCACGACGAATCGTCGTACGCAAGGCCGACCACGAAGCGGGGTATTACGCACCCACTCACAGCCATGACTTGGGACAATTACTATTTATTTCGGAAGGTTTAATACAAGTATCTACAGAAAATTCTGGACACTGGGTGGTACCGCCACAACGTGCAGTTTGGATCCCAGCCTTTATTGAGCATGATGCTCGTAACGTTCATGCAGTCAAGATGCGCAATGTTTACATTTCTTCCGAAGCCTCCGCAGGCCTGCCTGATCGTTGCCGAGTGGTTACCGTCACCCCCTTACTGCGCGAACTAATTCTAGCCTTAGCAGAGCTCCCCACCTTATATAATGAAGTCGGTGCAGAAGGACGACTCGTTAGCGTTTTTCTTGATCAGCTCAAAACAACCCCAGAAACGCCTCTCTATCTACCCCACCCTAACAGTCAGTCTTTACAGAAAATCGCTACCGCTTTGCGTACAGATCCAGCAAATCAACGTTCTATGGAAGATTGGGCAACTGAACTATGTCTTAGTTCACGCACGTTAGCGCGTCGTTTTCGTAAAGAGACAGGCATGACCTTTGGTCAATGGCGACAGCAAGCTCGCCTACTGGAAGCTCTCACTCGCATTGCCCAAGGTGACCCTGTAGCTCATATAGCTCAAGACTTGGGTTACGATAGCCAAAGTGCATTTATCACAATGTTTCGTAAAGCATTAGGTAAAACACCTAGCCGGTATTTTGAAAATGATGATGGCTAACCATTTGACAAATGACCGACGGTCATATAATGTTTTTATCTGTTTACATATAAGTACTTAACGGAACATTCATTGATTCAAGGGAGAAGAACATGCCTAAACAAACCGCTTTAATAACAGGGGCATCAGCGGGAATTGGCTATGAGTTAAGCCGAGTATTTGCAAAAAACGGTTATGACTTGATTTTAGTTGCACGCAGAGAAGATAAACTAAAGGCACTCGCAGAAGAACTTAAGATTTAGTTAATAATGCAGGGCGCGGGCACTATACTAAGTTTTTGGATAATGAAGTGGCTGTAGACGAAGCAACATTACAGCTAAACATAATAACACTCACTACCTTAAGCAAACTCTTTGGGCAAGCTATGGTTGCACAAGGTGGGGGCAAGATCTTAAATATAGCATCAATTGCTACGTTTATCCCCGGACCTATGATGGCGTTATATAATGCCAGTAAGGCATACGTATTGTCTTTTTCAGAGGCACTAAATACTGAATTGAAAGACCAGGGTGTAAGCGTTACAGCGTCTTGCCCTGGCCCAACAACATCGGAGTTTATGGCTTTAGCTGCATCAGATAAGTTAGAGAACTTAAAGTACGCTCGGTTCATGGAGCCTAGTGTGGTTGCTCTTGAAGCCTATGAAGCGACTATGTCAGGCAGACAGGTGATAGTTCATGGCACGGTTAATAAGGCTATTACCCTTGCCCCAAGAATTGCGCCACGAGCAGTGGTTCCGAAGTTAGTGCAGTTTTTTATGAAGTAACCAAGCAGAGAGCCCGATTAAATATTCTTTAAACTGACATAAAAACGGCTCCAATAAGGAGCCGTTATAGTCACAATAAATAAATCACTTACGACGACTAAAACCAAGACCCAAAAGACCAAGGCCTAAAAGGAAAACTGAACTAGGTTCTGGAACGCTTCTAGCCGTTACATATACGGCATCAAGCAAATTACCTGTGGTATCACCCAAAGCATCATTAGAGGTAAAAATAATTGTTGACGTTAAATCAGTAGCTACAAACGAGCCCGAAAAAATTGACCAGCCAGCAGTAGTATGACCATCAAACAATGTGTCAGCATTAATATCTATGATTCCAGCATAAAATGACTCATCACCATTATTACGCGCTCTGTAAGCAAAGCCGTAGTCGTAAGTCTGGCCTATAGTCGTATCAAATGTTTGACGAAAGCTGTACGCCTGACCATTTTCGCCATGAGCATTCAGTTCAGCATGCTGATCCCCTTCAGCAGCTTGAACACCAAGCAATGAATCCCAAATCTCCATACCACTGCCATCATAGCTCCAACCCGGAACGCCTGCAGTATTATGACTGCTAGTATAATATTCCCAAGTATGATCACCAATATCAGGCGCTTCAAAGCCACCATTATTTAACAATGTGTCAGAAGGAAGAATGATACTTGCTTGGGCCGCAACAGAAACAAACAGACTAGACGCCAAGATAATATTTTTGAGATTCAACATACTTTAACCACTTTAATAAAATTAATAATTACTGAGAACAAAGCAGAAAACATGCCGAAAACACAAAAACCAATAAAAACAACGAAATAATGACGTGATATGCAATATTTTTCGACACTAGTGTTAAATAAATCGACAGAAATTACAGCAATAAACACAGTTTTTACATATTATGTGATTCATTAATTATAGCTAGCACTGATTAAATTTTGAACTATACTTAATACCCAGCCTTTTATTCTGAGAGGTAAACATTATGTCTAGTGAAAACTCATGGTCTTTGTCCATGCATCAAATCGAGTGCTGTAATTGTAGTCATGGCTGCGGTTGCCAGTTCGCAGGATTCCCTGATAGTGAAAACGGTAATTGTAGCGCCATACTAGGCCATCAGGTTATTAAGGGCCATTTAAACGGCCTTGATCTAAGCGGTTTAAAAATGGTCTTTGTTGCTATGTGGCCGAAGGCCATACATGAAGGCAATGGCAAAGGTGCCCTGTTTATTGATTCAGCAGCAACCAGTGAACAAGTTACCGCCCTTGCCACCATTATGTCTGGCCAAGCAGGCGGCATGCCTGTTGAAGCCATTGCCGGCACCTTTACCGAATTTGAAGGCCCAATAATTAAAGATATCCAGATGAATATTGACGAGAGAAATGCGTCGTTCTCCATTGCTGGTATTGTTGAAGCGACACAAACACCGTTAATTAACCCCATGACAAATGAAGCTCATCACGTTCATATAACCTACCCAGACGGTGGGTTCATGTGGAACGATGGCAATATCGGCACGACCAGTGCGATGTCTATGAATTATGGCAATTTAGTATTTGATCATGTGGGGCAGTTTGCGGCGAAAGCCATCGTAAACTGGCCTAATTAACTAACGGAGGCTGTGCTAACACTATGATTCCGATAGTTGGGAATATAATTGCAGATTAGCTTAAATCGTCTGGCGTTAATATTAACTCTTCTGTTAGTCATATTGTTGAGTTGGTATTACATCGTATTTGCAATGACCATGAATATGGAACCGGTAACACAGTGGTCTATTGCAGATATAGCTATTTTGTTTTGCATGTGGGCTATTATGATGGCAGGTATGATGCTGCCTTCTGCAATGCCAGTCATTTTGCTTGTTGAGCAGGTTAATAGGAAACGAAAATTAAGACGAGCAAGCTACACTCACACTCTATTCTTTGTAATCGGTTACTTACTTATTTGGGGGCTATACAGCGCGGTCATTACTATTATTCAATACACTCTTCACCACTGGGCACTTCTTAGCCCTATGATGAGCAGTGCAAATATAGCCTTTTCTAGCGCTATTCTATTGGCAGCAGGCATTTACCAACTCACCCCATTAAAACAACGCTGCTTACAACTATGTCGCTCACCATTATCTGTTATTTCTAGCCAGTGGAAAGAAGGGAAACTAGGCGCTATTCGCTTAGGCATTAATCATGGCCAATACTGCGTAGGTTGCTGCTGGATTTTAATGGCAATATTGTTTGTTACTGGGGTTATGAATTTAAAGTGGATATTATTACTTTCATTAATTGTGTTAGTTGAAAAAGTACTTCCCTACCCAGAGGTAGCAAGTAAGTTATTAGGCGGGGCTTTAATCTTACTCGCACTTAGCTACTGGGTTTAATTCATCACTACTTACTTTGCTCAACCATGTATTCAACCGTTGCTTTAATTTGCTCATCAGAACATGTTTTACAGCCACCTTTAGCTGGCATTTTGTTAACGCCCTTTATACTGAAGGTCGTCATCGCATCAACACCTTTGGCAATTAAAGGCTTCCAAATCGCCTTATCACCTAGCTCTGGCGCTCCGGTCATCCAGCCTTTGAATCCGCCGTTATGACAAGCAGCGCAACTTTGCACGTAAATTTCTTCCCCTGTGCTCGTAGCCGTTACTGATGAGTCACCAGAAGAACACCCCACCAACACACTCAAAATAGTACCAGTGAAGCTTATTTTTATAACATTCCGTAGTATCATTCTGCATTCCCCATATATCGACTCATAAGTGCGTAACTCTATTTTTAGACGCTTTTTGAAGAGCGGTTACCTGATGTTCAATCCACAGATCAATAGAAGAGCTCAACTTCTTCAAGCTTACTTCTTCCCATTCATTCTCAAGCCGTTCTTTTCCTACCATGCCAACCATTGTTTTTGCGACCACTTCGTTAGTCTCTCCATCAACAAATTCAGCCTCAACAAACAGAAGAATTTCTTCGTCCCGAGTTCCGATCAATTTAGCCATGCTGGTAATAGCTAAAAGAGAAGGCCAATACTCATAAATTTGTATCGGTTCATCTCTGGTTTCAAGGCCAGTAATAGCCACTTTAGCTCGCAAAGCTCGACCATTCTGCCGATCTGAAACACCGTAATATTCTTCAAGTTTATTAGTAAGCGCCAAGGTCATATATTGACGAATACTATTCATTGTTTTATCGGTAACCTGAAGGCTTTGCTTCACACTACGGTCAATTTTGATAGGGTCGACAACAACGGTTCGATAAGATTTTAGGTCTGCACCCGGAGCAATCCAGCCTTTTGCCGCGATAAACTCTTGTTCATCAACCTCAGCCGAATTTAAGGGCTGATAATCATCCATAAAGCCAGAATACGGACGATCAACATCCGGTGCTTTAGGCCCAAAAGTACCACAACCCACCATAACTGAGGCAGCGTAGCCTACGATCAAAAACCTTAACCATTGGTTCATCTCTGAGTCCTTCTTATAATTTTTATTATGCTTTATTTTTTTGTTTATTTGGATCAGTATTGAATGGCACTTACTTAAGCTCGTCATCCTCGCGAACGCGGGGATCCATTGGTTTTTGACCTACATTCCAACTGGATTCCCGCCTGCGCGGGAATGACAACACTGGGTGTTTATGCCTTAAGTAAGCGCCATTCGGATCAGTGCTTGAATGAATTCTAAGAGATTATGCCTGTAAATGTTGTTGCACAAGTCTAGGTTTACAGATTAAGTTAACGCCTTCTGTTTGAAGTATTTTTGCCCATGCCTCTTTGCTTGTGTCTACGCTTTTGTGCCGTTCGGGTATTTTTTCTTGAAACCTCGACCTCTTTAGTCAGGTCTGGCTCATAGCCAGGTAGCCATTGCTGTGGTAATCGAGCATCTAAAACAGCTTCTATTTCCTCTAGTAGCCAGTTTTCATCAGGGCTTAATAATGAAATAGCCAAACCGGAACCACCTGCTCGACCAGTACGACCAATACGATGGATGTAATCTTCAGCTATATGAGGAAGCTCATAATTGATCACATACTTCAGTTGATCAATATCCAAGCCTCTTGCAGCAACATCCGTAGCACACAGGGCGCGTGTTTTACCCTGCTTAAACTCTTCAAGCGCGCGCTCTCGTGCACCTTGTGACTTATCACCATGAATAGACTGCGTTTTAATACCGTCCTTACACATCTCTTTAGCTAGAAAGTCTGCACCTTGTTTTGTACGAGTAAAAATTAATACCTGATGCCAGTTTTTCGCGCCAATAAGGTGTGAAATAAGCTCTCGCTTTCTGTCAGCATCTACCGCATACACAATCTGCTCCACTTGAGTGGCGGCTGTATTTCTCTCATCAACTTCAATCAGCTTAGGGGATTTCAGTAAGGTTTTGCTTAGCTTGAAAATAGCCTCATCAAAGGTAGCTGAAAACAACAGCGTTTGACGCTCCGCAGGAACATGTCTGAGAATACGATTGATCTCACCGATAAAGCCCATATCCAGCATTCTGTCAGCCTCATCAAAAACCAGGCTTTGTACTTGCTTTAGGTCGATTACCTTCTTGAATAGAAGATCTAAAAGTCTGCCTGGGGTTGCTACTAAAATATCCGCCCCTGCTTTAAGGGCTTTAATTTGGGGGTTAAGACTCACGCCACCATAGGCAATTTCAGTGCGTAAGGAAGTATGCTTTCCATATTCTATAAAGCTATTATAAACCTGCTGCGCTAATTCTCTGGTAGGAGTAAGCACAAGCGCTTTAATCGGACGAACGGCATCATCAGCCCTATCAGGGTGTTCGCTAATTTGATGCAACAGAGGCAAAGCAAAGGCAGCCGTTTTACCTGTGCCAGTTTGAGCGCCGGCCATAATATCTTGTTTATTCAAAATGGCAGGAATAGCTTCAGCCTGAATAGGGGTAGGCTCGGTATAACCAAGCTCTGAAACGGCATTTAATAACTGTTGATTAAGGCCTAAAGAAGAGAAACTCATAACGCACCACTAGAAAAAATTTTGATTCAATTAGTCAGTGCGCGCAGTGTATCAGAGTTTATAAGTGCTATTCATTAATTCCCAAAAGAGTCACTTCAAAAATAAGAACAGAGCCAGGGCCAATTTTCCCGGCACCGCTATTGCCATAAGCCAATTCACTGGGTATAAAAAAGCGAGTTTTATCTCCAACAGCCATTAACTGTAAACCTTCAGTCCAACCTTTAATCACTTGATTTAAACCGAAATCAATAGGCTGCCCGCGTACTACAGAACTATCAAACACAGTACCATCAATAAGCGTTCCGTGGTAATGAACCCGTACACGATCTTTTGCTCCTGGGTGCTCATCTCCCTCACCCTCATTAAGCACCAGGTACTGTAAGCCTGAACCGGTCGTTTTAACCCCTTCTAGCTCACCATTATCAGCTAAAAAAGCAGCACCTTTTTCTTTGTTTTCAATAGCCGATTTTTTATTACTGGCTGACCGTCTAACAAGAAAAACAGCCAACACAATAAAAACTACAGCAATAATAATTTGTGTCATTACAAACTCCCCGAACTACAAATTAAAAGTTAATTTCTATACCTTGTTTTTTTACCTTGATACTACTGAGCGTTGGGGTAAAGGCATTACCCGTTAGCTGCTTTATATCTAACAACACGATCAGGGGTAAATCCTGCCCCACCAGTTGGGATACTTGCCTAACCAGGCTCTGATTGCTCGCAGCAGATTTGTCCGCCCAGTCAAGACTGTCTATTCTCGGTTTAATTAGTTGAAGTTGCTGCTGTTGGTTATCAAAATGAATGCCTCCACGCACCATTGCTCTGGCCTTCACTACCTGACCAGTCGTTTGGTCGTTGAGTGATATATTCAAGGTAATACCAATTTCCTGAGAGGTTTCGAAGAAATGAGGCTGAGGATCGCTCAGACTAATAGCGTTATTCCCTATACGCGTTTCATAAGGGAACGTCAGAGACAGCATATTATTAACTTGAGATTCGTTAATCAGAAAACCAAATGCCCATGCGCTGGATGCGGTGATCAAACAAAGTATTAAAATGCCAATCTGGCTATAGCGAGACTTTTTCTGGGTGTTACGTCGCATTGATAACGTCCTGTTCTAAGATATAGAAATAAGGTCTAGAGTACAGACTCCTGAACGCCTATTCTATATCTATCGATACAGACGTGTAATTGTTTACAGCATTAAAACTCAAATAAGATATTTATTGCTTTTTATCTTCAATAATCTTGCTTCTTTTTTGAGCTTCTTTAACAAAGGCATAGCCCATCCCACCCATAAGTGCGAGCATCAATGCTACTGTACCCACGCCAGCTAGTACCACTGAATCTACATACATAACATACCTCTTCTAATTTTATTTACATTCATAAACTATAACTACACATTTATACC
>ENA-ORXI01002382-ORXI01002382.1-sediment-metagenome-genome-assembly--contig:-NODE-2382-length-13542-cov-65.624879_pt1 | contig 13542 bp, 14 predicted proteins | sample MGYA00237861_ERZ511468 | MGnify/ENA primary metagenome ERZ511468 (study PRJEB26299, sample SAMN06266213) | sediment metagenome | isolation source: Hudson Canyon methane seep mesocosm | place... | reverse complement strand
TTTATTTTTGCTTTAAAAAGCAACCGATTGGTCGCTTTAAGGGAAGACGATAAGGCAAACGGTCGTTATGCCCGTATTGATTCTATTCAATGGTCAGAAGAGCCTGTGCAAGGTTGGGTTAAAGGACTGGAGTTCCCCGTCCTTTTTCACCGTCAAGTCTTTACAAACAAAGATGGCAGCACAGGCATTCTCTATCTGATCAGTAATGATTTAAGCGCGACGACAACGACCTTTGAAACAATTTACCAAAAACGGTGGAAAGTCGAGGTCTTTCATAAAAGCATAAAATCGAATACTAGCATGGCAAAATCACCCGCAAGAACAGTGAGAACGCAGAGTAACCATATATTTATGTCACTTTATGCGACCGCTCGATTAGAGATTCTCAGCGCTCAGAAAGGACTTAATAAGTTTGCTTTAAAATCGAAGCTTTATATCAAAGCTATTCGACACGCTTTTAATGAATTACAAAAATTAAAACCGGCTACTGCGTAACATCAGTCAATAATATTGAGCGCTCGCTCAACAGCCTCTTCTATTTCTGATAACAAGGATATTTTATACGCTTATCATGAGAGGCTATTTTTTTATAGCTTCTAAAGTTGAATCAGGATTCTGAAGTTCACAAACATCTACCTGATTTAATAGCTTATATACGGAGGCATTTCCCCAGCGAGGAATGTTGAGTAATGACAAGAGCAGTAATGCTTTATCCACCATAAACTGTTTCACCAATAGCAAATATACCCCCCATTTATTAGTCTTGATTGTTTTTCTCTAAAATAGGGTGGCAATTCGTGCTCCCATACAGGAGATAAAAATGAAACAGTGCCTACTAATAACCTTGATTTTTATGTTCTTTCCAGGTGATGCCAACGCAAATGAATCAACAGATAGTGAGATGAAGCAAGTAGCAATTGAGTACACAGTTGAAATCTCAGTTGCTACAGTATTCTGCGTAGCAGGAGCTATAACATTATCAGGTGGGCCCGCCTCTGTATTTTGTTTGCCTCTAATTGTTAAACCTCAAATAGATCTATCAAAAGAAATTTTAAAATTTATGCTGTTAAAGAAAGGTGAAGACAACGATTAAATTATAAATATATCAGTCTTGTATAGCCACCGCCTTAGGTGGTGGCTTAGGGAAATCGCTATGCCGTTTGTACTGTTAGTCTACTCAAACAAGAGGAAATAATTATGTGTAACGGCATTTTTTAGTTTCTAACCTGCATCGTTTATTATTCTTGGATTCAACCAATAAATAATCCTACCCCCTTAGTATAGCTAATTCAGTTGTTGAATACATAGCGTACAACAACGCTCATACTAGAATAAATAAATTTAGGAGAAAAATAATGAAAAAATCAAATAAATTGGTTGCATTTCCAACACTCTTATTCGCTGCTTTGCTATTAACTTTTGAAGCTAAAGCAGGATGCACCAATGTGGCTCACGTGAAAAATAATACGCCAGTCGAGGTGACTGTAACAGTGCATAGTACCACAAAGCGCATGAAACCGCTTGAGATGACTAATTTTAAAACGCCCTGTTTTGCTAAGTACAAAATTCATGCAAAACTGGATAATGGTGTTTATATCTTTAAAAAGACGAAATTTAAATCATGGCCATCAGATAACGATATTATGATTAATTATAATGGGGCTGATATTAAAGGTGGCGAAATCGATTTAGGCACTTTATTAACAATTGGAAAAATAGTCGTAAGCATACTCTAACCAGAATTTTATATCAGAGACAGTTTTTTAAAGAAAAGGGGAATTATATGGAAAACACTAAAAAATCAGATCGCTCGTTAATTATAGATTTTGGCGTCAACGGAAACCACGAAGCATTTAACCTACTTTATGAGCGGTATAATAGCAGGCTCCTTAAATCCATAACATTCAAAGCCAATGGTAATAAAACATTAGCGGAAGACGTCGTATCCGAAACGTGGAAGATTGTCATCGATAAAATCGATTACCATATAAATAAAGCAGAATCCAAAGAGTATTCGTTTATTGGCTTACTGTATACCACTGCCAGGAATACGCTTATAAATCATTTTAATAAAAAAGCTAATAAGGAAATATCCCTTGATTCAATGCTAGAACTATCAGCTAATAACAGTCAATCTGACAACAAAGAAGAATTTGATGATCGAAAACCTTCCGGCTTTATTAGTCCTGAAGGAAATGTAGTACTTCACGATGTAATCTATGCTATTAACAAATTAACACCTCAGCAAAAGAGCGTTTTTCTAATGCAATTTGCAGGCTTGAGTTATGCTCAAATTGCCAACGAAAAAGGGATCGGTATTCATACCGTTGCAGAGCATTTGTCCAACGCTCGTCACCGATTACGCGTAGCACTTAGCTAGAATTGCGCAGATCATTAGATGAATAAAACAGATTTGGAATAATAAAATGACAATACAAAAAACAAACGAATTAAACGATGAACAGTTCATCCAAAACTATATTGACTCGATTAAAGTTGAAATGCCGGAAGAGCTTGAAAAGCAGATTAAAGCTCATGCTTACCGTAAAGCTATAGAAATCAAACAAGCTTCAACTCAAGCGATAAAAATAAAGGAAACACCGGTAACTAATTTTCTGGTTGAAATTTTTCAACCACTGGCTGCAGCGTCTAAAGGATCTGATAAAAAAGCCATTGAGAGAACTAGTTCTGGCGGGGAATTTTGCTACAAAATTTTGCCTAAAAATAATCAGCTCTTTGTAACTATCAAAATCCTTGTAGAAGAGAAAGAAAATTTTGAAAATCGATTAGCAACAATAAAAATAGGAACCGATGTCGTTTTATCTGAAAAAATTGAAGATGGATTTGTGGACGCAATACTCGATATAAGTATAGACTTAAATCAGCCAATTAGCGTTACGATTAAATAAAGAGGAAAATCAACATGGCAAAGGTAAAGGTGTTTGGGCTAATCTGTAATACCTTTACCAAAAAGGCATTTACCTTACCGATTAAAGCAATTCTTTTTTTTGGAGTACAAGGTTCAGTAAATAGCCAAATCGCGTTGATAAATCGCAAGAGATTGACTACTGAACTCAACGAATCAGCTTTGAGTAGTGCTAAATATCTGGAAAATTTACTGCTCGAAAGTAGTAAACTTTTGTATTCGGTAGAGCTAAGGTTTCATGTCGAGCATGTTGGTATAAATTCCATCGATGGTCGCAGTATGGACCTAGCCTTTGCTTTAGCTTTTGCCGTTGAGTTTGTCAACTACAAGCAACAAACTTTCAAAAAAAATTTTGCTGCAACAGGTGAACTCAATTCAGAAGGGAAAATAGAAGGCATTAAGCATATCAATGAAAAAATTATAGCCGCTCTGGAGGATCTATCTCTTACCCATGGTGACCTAATTTTTTACCCCAAAGACAACCATAAGGAAATTAAACGTGAAGTAAAAATAAAAGCCGGTTTACGAGGAATAAACCTCATCAGCGTCGATAATTTGCCAATAGCTCTACGTAATTTAGGATTGAAGATACCGATACCTTACTCAGGAGAACCTTACCTCGGGCTAGAGACATATAAAAATAAGCATTCTGCAGTTTTCGCAGGACGTGACGATGATATTAAAAGGATACTTAACAAATTATTTAAACGCATAAAATCCAGACAATTAAACTTGCTTATTGTAGGGTCTAGTGGCAGCGGAAAGTCCTCGTTAGTCTATGCTGGTCTTATCCATAGGATGGAACAAGGAATTTCGGGGTTAACAGATACTTTTGAATTGAGCCACTCTACAGATTGTCTTTGGTCAAATTGGTACCCACGAGGTATCAGTTCAATAGATTCGACAGGTAACCAGAAACTACTCGCCCTGATCCAATCGATTCTTCTCGGTTGGGGTAAAATCCACGGAATTGATTGCGAGTACTTAAAGAAATCCTCGCCTGACAATACGGAAGAGGCCGTTAAGATAACGCCTAATGATCTCTCTAATATATTAGAAAGTTCCCTGCCAAGGCATAATAAGGATACGACTCAGATAGTTTGGGTTGTCGATCAATTTGAAGAAATCTTCACGTATAATTATCCAATAGAAATTCAGGAATGGCTTAAAGAATTAATTATTACCCTTAATAATAGGGGGGTTTGGGTAATTAGTACATTACGGAATGATTTTTTTGAGGATTATCAAAGCTCTTGCTTTAAAGGCTTATTTGGTGATGAAGGTATAGCCACCTTATCAGCCCCCAGAAACGATGCTATTAGACAAATTATATCAAACCCAGCAAAACTTGTAGGGATAACTTTTGAAGGAGAAGAGGATGATGATTGTGGTGAAAGCTTAATCGACCGAATCATTGACGATGTTGGAAGCCAAACGGATGTTTTGCCACTACTAGAACTGACACTAAAAGAACTATATAAAAAGCGAGATATAGATAGTCAAAAATTGACTTTTGATGCATACAATAGTTTAGGAAATGAAGAAGGGGCAGAAGGGGCAGAAGGTCCAGGCCAGTCTAACACTGGAAGTAGTAGGAATGGCTTATTCAATATAATCAACTATTATTCAGGTGAGATTTTTAAAAATCTTGATGAAGAAGCTAAAAATAGCTTTGCCAAATTTATTCGTCAGATAGTCTGTTTTGATTATACATCTAAAAATATCATCTCTCGCTCAATACCGCTAGAAATTGTTCATAGTGATCAGGGTTTAAAAAGGCTCATTGACCATTTTATGGTCCATCATTTGCTGATACAAAATAATGATCAGAGCAAGATACTCACTATCGTACATGATGCAGTGCTTAGTCACTGGACGCATGCGGCAAATACGATTAATGATAATAAGGAATATCTTCAAGAAGAGGCTCGGCTAAAAGTTCTGTTTAACCAATGGAAACAACAAAAAGAAAAAGCCATAAATGAAGATAATTTAAATAGTCTTCTAATCCCTGAAGGTCTACATTTGTCAGCGGCTCAACAGTTTTTAAGTCAATTTAGGACTGAATTAGAGGATGACTTTTCTGCATATATTCATGAATCAATCGAATGCGATAAACGAAAAAGACTTAGGGAAATCAGCAAGCAAAAGAAGCGTTTAAAAATACTACTTGTTTCTTCTTTGTTAATAATTACAATTTTATTGATTTTAGGTAATCAAATACAGTCAAAAAATGAACACTATAAAACATCCCAAAGTCAATATTTAATTGATCAGGCGAAGCAAGCAAATTCTCGTGGTGAATTTGACTTAGCAATGCTTTTATCACTCAATGCGTTGCCTGGAGATTATGGAGGAAATAGGCCTTATGTAAAAGGAGCTATTGAACAGGTTACAACTGCTATGGCTAATACCCAAAAGATCGCGGAGTTTATACATCGTTCAGCTGAGGCCCCATGTATAAATGATAACGGGAGCTTTATCACAATCAATAAAAAAATAGCTACACTTAGTGATAAGAATGGCCATTTAATCCGTGAATTTAGCTCGGAAGGGTTTATCAGTGCCTCTTGCTTTAGCGCTTCTGGCAATAATGTGCTTATAAGTGAAGAAAACAATATTACGATAAAATCTATTAATAGTGCTGGTCAAGAAGAGATAATGGGGTACCGTCAGCCTATTATATTTACAGGTAAAGTGTTATCCGCTTCTTTAAGCGAAGAAAATGTGCTCTCCGTGGTAACTCGCGAAATGAAAGAAAACTCTGAACCGGAATATTATATTGAATCAATTATTTTCAATAAAAATCGATTAGATGAAGATAAAAAACGAATAAAAGGAGTGAAAAAACTCATAAGAGTGATTCGTAATAAAGCTAACGATGCTCTGCTTATCATTCATAAATCTGATGACTTGATAACTAGGTGCGTTTCGTTATGGAAAAGGGATGAATTGAAGAGAGTTCAATGTAGCAAGGATAGGCATACTGTAAAGGCTAATTGGAGCTTTGACCAGAAAAATATTATGGTTGGGGCAGAATTACAGGTGTTTATATATGATTCTAAAAATATAGAATTGATAAAATCGTTTGAACACACTTTAATTCAACAAGTTATTTTTTTACCTAGCTCTTCAGGTTATGAGTATGCTTATGCTGGATCTTCAAATTTAAAAATATATTCTAATAAAAGCATAGAAAGGACAATTTCTTTTACTGACGATTTCATTCGTGATATTGATTTCAACCAACATAAATCGACTTTTGCAGTATTGCTTTCTCAGATAAAAGATTTTAATATTAATAGCAACATTCAACATATTAATGTTATTAATGAAAAAAAAATTAAATCATTGATTTCAGTAAGGGGTGAGGAAGCTATTAAAAGTATCAATTTTATCGGTAATAATATACTCGCCCAACATAACAAATATATTACCATATGGCGAAATAATACCCCAAATCGAGTCACAGTTCCATTTCAACGTCATAACTATAGCTTTCATTACAACCATAATGATCCAAGTGCTACTCTTGGTAAGCATTTAGGCGATTCTTTTTTTATAAATGATAATCATTTCAATCTTCTTGGTGTTTACTGGGCAACAGTATCTATTTTGGATAAGGATGCTAACAATACAGCTTTAGAACATGAAAAAAATGTTTATACTGCTCAATTTAGTTCCGATGGTCGTAAAATATTAACAGCCTCTAAAGATAAGACCGCCGTAATTTGGTCTAAAAATGGAGATAAAGTACACACCTTAGTTCATGATAATCCTGTTAAATCAGCATTATTTACTAAATCTAATGACGTGATAACAGCTGCAGGTAATTTTGTTTACTTGTTCCATCAAGGGGATCCAACAAAACGTAACCTTTTATTCCGTGACAGTTCAGCTATTACTCATATGGCGTTACATGGACGAATCCTCATAACAAAAAATATTAATAATCTGACATGCTTACGACGCTTGAACGGAGAATTGATACGGTGTTCTCAACATAATACGCAGTTAAGTAACAATGGACATTGGGTTGTATATCATGATTTATCAGACCTTAAAGGACCGATAAAAATCTTAAATGTGGAAACTGATCAAGAATTTTTATTAATTACTGAAAGTAAGGAATTTATCAACTCATTTTCGATTAATAATAGTCATCTAGCGCTAGGTTTTTCGAATGGCCAGGTTGATATTTATTCACTTAAAACGAAACAAAAAGCAAGGTCATTTATAGTAGATCGTTCATTCTCCGATATTCAGTTATCTCCGTTAAATACTGACTTACTTATTACATATGCTAATCATGCTGCTCTTTGGTCTTCTAAAAACGCAGAACTTACCCAAAGTTTTAGAACACTCCCCCCCCTAACGTCTGCAAAATTTATCAATAAAGGTCACAGTGTAGTCACTTTAGGCCAGGAAGCCTTTCAGGTCTGGCATGTGTATGACGACAATAACATCCTTGACTTGGCAATCAAGTCGTTACCTATAGGTCAAAAGCATTTGTCCTCTGAAAATAGACATAAATTTTATTTGGATTGACCCCCCTTATTTTCCTTTCTGAATTGTATATATTATACAACGAATAAAATAACGGTGAAGTACATGATTTTAAGAACGCTAGCAAAATGGGGGAATAAATTAATTTTAATTAGTTCTATACCGGAATATGCTTCCTTTTGCGAAGAGTATGATCCCTTTATTTATTCGTTGTATAAAGATAGTAAGTATGAAGAAGAGGTTACATGGCTAATTACAACAATACAAGAAACTCCTTATTCTTATGATAAAAGCAATCTATTAAAAAGACTAGGGTTTATATACACTGTATATTCTAAGTATGACGCTGCTAGGATCAACTTGGAAAATGCATTGTCAATAGACATATCGAATAAAGATGAAGTTGGTATTTTTAAAAGTAGAATGTTCCTATCAGATTTGTACTTAAAAAATTCTTTTTTTGGAAAAGCACATAATAACATTGAAAAGAGTTTAAAGTTGAGTAAGAAACTTTACGGTATTAACTCGCCTGAAACTGCAAAAATTTACAATTTTAAAGGAAACCTAAAATACATTAGAGGGGAGTACGAAGACGCTGGAAAACTTTTTATAGAGGCTTTAAAAATAAATGAGAATGGGTTTTGTTCGAACGATTTTGACATAATAAAAAATGTCATCGATTTATCAATGTTCTATTTATATGACGATAATTATATTCTATCTTTGTTATTGAACAATAAAGCTAAAAATATGGCTACTAAAGCATTTTCTAATAGCGGGGTTCTGATGGCTGAAATAACTCATTCACGATCAGAGTTATTATTTAATCAAGGTAAAATTCAAGAGGCGAAACTTCTTGCTTTACAAGCAATGAAGCTAAATTCCATTTTTTTTGGAAAAAATAGTCAAAATTATTATATGAGTATTTTGTTTTTAGGCCTAATTAACCTTGAACAAGGACAGTATATGGCTGCAACTGAATTAATTTCAAAAGAAAAAATAATAGCTGCGTCCTATGCACATAAAGATCATTTGGATACAGCGAACTTATCATTATTTGCTTCACTTATTTTTATTAGACATCTTTCCTAAATAAAAGTACATTTTTAAGCCAAAAATAAGCACTTTAACCGAAGATAGCGTTATTTACACAATAAAAGTCGGCAGCATTAGACCAATAGAAAAAATAGTTGTTTTGTGGTGAAGTTTTTTAGCCTTCTATACGGTGAATAATGAAAAGAGAGCTAAAATCTGCGACTCATAGTAAAAAATGCTTCATATACCCAGTTTATTTAGGAAAGATGTCTATTCATCAAAAAAACTTTGATGCGGCTAAAAAGTCGTTAGAAAATGGCATCAAAAAAATACAGAAATTGACTGGGATGAATAACCCTAATTTATTTCCTCTATTATTTTCGCGAGCATCCATTAATGTTACCGAAGGTAACATTAATCTCGCAGAGAAGTCCTTAAAAATTATTATTAAGCAGTCTAATGGAAGAAATGAGATGGCTATAGTTGATAGCCTTACAGCTTTAGCTGAAATTTATTTCAGTAAAAGTGACTATTTGAACGCTAGTATTTATTTTAAAAGGGCTTTATTGATTACTAAAAAATTTAATGGACCCAATGATATTGATGTAATCGTATTAAAAAATAAATTCGATTCAGCATTACAGTGTTTTTCAAAAATATTATATACCAACGATTGCGTAGAATTATATATACCAATTAATTTTAATATTTGTAATATAAAATATGGGATATGTATAATATAATAGAAAATTTATTTAATTATAAAAATACCAAAACAAATTGTGTATTACAAGCGTAAGTATTTATTATTAACTTGAACATTTTTTATCAGTTATAGTTAATATTTATGTTATCATTTTTCTTAAAATATTTAATATGCATAGAAAACTACATTGAAAAACACATATTTTTAATAAGGAATAATTATGTATTTTAGAACTATTACACACTTATTTTCCCCAGTATTTGAATTTATATATGAATACCCTGGAGAGACTTTCCTATTTTTTTTATTTATAATTTTAATATTGAGTTCAATATTTATAACGCTTGAAAATACCACCAAAGAAGGTAATGCTACTAATAAATCAAATAATCACATACAAAATGGGGCAAGGTTCATTGTGAGACCTGATGGGGAAATCGTCGATACCTCGGCTTCTGATGCCTCTACACTGCCTGTAAATAAAGACTTTATCACAGTAAGCGAGTTTTCAGAGTTAAAAAGTATCGATGAAGAAAAACTAATTCAGATGCTAGCAGATGGCTTCTATATTGGGAGGCTTTACCGAGGGAGCTGGTTTGTTCATAAATCTGAAGCTAACAAATAAGCCGGCTCTTCCCGATTTCGCGGGGTAAAATCAACATGTAGTTTTTCATGCAATGCACCATGCATAAATATTTCTTTAGTCAATTGATTTGATAAGGGATTTTATGGGTTATGATTTACCTAAAATATCTACTAACCCTAGATGTAGTGATCACCCCACGAAATCGGGAAGAGCCAATAAGCCTGCTCAACTTTGAATGCCTCTATTTTAGAGCAATTACAGATTCATAAAAACGACGCTTTTAAATTTTAAATGGTATGGCAGAAAAATTCTTTTTATTGAACATCATAATTTGTAATGGTCAAGTAATACATTAGGATTCAGTTTTTTAATTAACCTCGTTATGATGGAGTCAGTCATTTTAAAAATAGATGAGTACCATTTTGAAGAATGGTTTAATAATCGCCTTACAGTAGGGGCTAACCCTGAATCTTTAAAGTTTATTCAGCCATTTGAAACAATTATCAGTGTTTCAGATAGAATACCTTCGTTTTTTAATGAATTTCAGGGAAACTATTATTGGCTGCCTATGCCAGAGATAGCTAAAGGTGAAGCCATGTCCTTGACTTCAACTTTCGGTGCAATGCTTGCCATTTATCAGTCTTATAAAAAGGCTATGTCACCGTTAAGTGTGGAATTTTAAAAACATCTAATTTTTCAGTAATTTAAGAATATGCCGATATATGGTTCAAAGTCAGAGGAATCAGGCTTTCAAAAGTTATTAGTTAAATTTTCAATACTTAACGGTGACATAGCCTATAAAAATAACTCCCGTTGTTTCGTCCACTGTGAGATGGGTATTAATAGAAGCAAATTTGTCGAAAGTTGCTTCTACTACCTCGTTTTAGGTAGGCACCTTGAGTCCGAGGATGCTCGCATAATAGGCGGAAGAGGTTTCATAAACGCCCTATTCAAAAATACGGCAAAAAGCATTCCACTTCCACTCAAAAAAATGGAGTGTTTTTTAGATATTCTGGCTGAAAAGTGCTTTCATGATGACGTATCTCAAAACCTTCTCGATGATATTTTACTTGAATTAAGCCGCAGGTACCCTTGAGGGCTACATAGCAATCAAGGAGTTATCCAAAAAATGGAGTATGACATGAGCAAAAAAAGAACGGTTTATAGTGCTGAGCTTAATAAACTCGACCTAGAAACTTTAAAAATAAAAAAACTAATCCGATGCGGTGCGTAATAAATGTGTTTAATTAAAAAAAATTCTAGATTAAAAAAAGGGTTTCGATCGAAGGAATATGTCGATGATGAGAGGTTTGGTTCTGCCAATATGGCCATAAATTCGCCAGCATATTTTATTAAGGACGTTATTATTTTGGGGTGCGGAGGGAGGGACGTTATAAAAAAAGAAGAAATTAGGATTGAGAGCGCTGAATTAAAAGTGGCCGCATATAAAGCAGAACAAATTTTGAAAAATAATTTTCAGGGCAATCTTAGTGAGATGAATAGCAATCAGTTACAAGGTTTAGGTTTAGACGTAGGTGTTAATAATGTATATATGGAGGCCGAGAAACGAGCATTTTCAATTTTTCTATCTCTTGCATCAACTGAATTAGGCGGTAGGTTACAAACCATTTCTCATACGATTTGGCAGTTGTCAAAGCAGAATTATATTTTTGAACAAAATTTCTCTAGGTTGTGGATTTTAATATTTCATTTGAATGATGCTGACAAGGAAGAGGTTGCTAGCTGGGCTGTATTTTTAGATGCGGTAAGTAATGAGTGCAAACTAGATTTTGGCTCACCTAGACAATGTTTTTATCGTGTTTTATTTGCCAAAGCAGAAAAGTTGGGCGCTCTACATGGATTGGATAGCCCAAAATACTTAGAGGCGTTGACTGCGTATGATGACCTAGTCACAAATAATTGCTATTTTCCTTTAATTTACGCTTGAGTATTGACATATAAAATGGCCCTGGAAGGACTCATTCGATTTACAATTTTGTTTTTTTTAATGCGTTTTTTAATTGCTTGCTCCGTTGTGCAAGTGCCATTAAACGGAATCGAATTCGGTACGAGCATGAACTGTGAAAATGAACAAGTTATAGGGGGACAGGATAAAGCTGATGGAGAGGGGGAGCCTATTTTTACTTGTTTTCTGAGAGGGGGTTATGATGAAGCTACTCATGAAGAGGCAAAGAAATGGAGGGATTTTCAGGATTGTATTAAAATAAATATTTCTAGCCACTTAACTCCTAAAGAGAAAGATAGAAGGAAGGCTATTATTATATTAAATAATACCTGTATTAAGAAAGAGGCTCCTAGTCATTTAGCTCCTGAAGATGTAGATCGAAGGAAGGGCATCCAGATTAAGCAATACCAATATTGATCAAGCAACGTCATCTTTCCTAGGTTGGTTTCTGATTGGCGAAAAGCTGATGAAGAATATAGAGAAAAAATAATTATTCAATGACTAGAAAAAACGTATTGAACAAGCATGACAGTTATTGAATGAAATTAGCCAAAATAGATAATAAGTGGATCTTTCGAAATGTGAGTTTTTAATTATGAAAATCAAAGCTATAAAAAAAATTTTATGGACTATTTTCACGTGCTTTATCTGTTTATCTTCAGGGTTGTTGATGGCAAATGATGTTGCCTTTAGTCAGCAGTTAAAAAATGGGCAAACTATAATTCATTGTCAAGCTAATCCATATAGAGCTAACTTATGCATTGAAAATAATAAAGAGGTAACAAACCTCAGTAAACTCAAGCCTTTTAGTCGAATTCTAGAAACATTAGTGTCTGAGAGTGAGGATTATCTTGCTTTATGGTACCACCTAGAAAGACCGCCGTTAATTATTGATATTTACAGTTTGAAGAATAATGAGCGGCTGGCGAGGTTTTCTCCAGGGCTAGGTGGCGCATTAATATGGCTTAAAAATAATAAATTAATTCATATTTATGGTGGTGGAACAGGTGTGCAAGGATACAATATTTATGATACTCAAGGTAGAGATAAGACTGATAGCTTTAATGATTTTTATGGATTAAACGAAGCTGCATGGTTTGTCGATGTCTCACCTGAAGGTCGATATGTTGCCTTTATTCCAGCTAATATGTCTAGTGTAGGGCAACAGGCAATGGTAAAAGTTGTAGATACAGTATTATCAAAACAAGTTCATATAAATTTTTCTGAAGACAGTTGCCTATTTGAGGATATTCGCTGGCAAGGGACTAAGGTTTACATAGATTTTAATTGTGAAAATAGTAACGAACAATATACTGAAACTGTAAGTGGTTAGCTTAGGAAATAGTAAGTAGTATATTTGTGATATCGTTTCTGAAAAGTGCAGGTATATCATTCTTTGTGAGGGGCTAATCAAATAATTACATTTTACAGCCTTATCTCAGACTTGTATGTAAGGAGATGGGCTTTACCGGGGGAGCTGGTTTGTTCATAAATCTGAAGCTAACGAATAAGTCTGCTCAACTTTGAATAACATAGTTATGGTGGGTAGCAACTGGTTATTTTTGATTATTTATTAACTTCCCACATTCCGCACCTACAATTTCAAAATTAGGTATTTTATAATACCCTGATAACAGCCACCGTAAGCATCCTTAATTTAAAGGAGTTCTCATCGCAATTCATATCAAAACGGGTTCAATGCAAGCTCCCGCCCTCTATAAAAGCCAGAATCTGGGGCATCTCGGTTTAGTGGCCGCACTTTATGATGAATTAGGTATCGGCGATCTCATTGATACCGTGATTCCACAAGACTTTGA
>ENA-ORXI01002380-ORXI01002380.1-sediment-metagenome-genome-assembly--contig:-NODE-2380-length-13549-cov-24.245843_pt1 | contig 13549 bp, 11 predicted proteins | sample MGYA00237861_ERZ511468 | MGnify/ENA primary metagenome ERZ511468 (study PRJEB26299, sample SAMN06266213) | sediment metagenome | isolation source: Hudson Canyon methane seep mesocosm | place... | reverse complement strand
CCATAACCGACGGTAGAAATCGTAATGATTGACCAATAAAACGCATCATATAAATCACCTACTTTGCCGCCTACATTTTGGTTTTCAAACATGTAAATGGCGGTGCTGGCTATAAAGGTAATGAAGCTCATAAAAATAGCGAGCGTGGCAAGTTCAGAGTGTTTGCTGGCTAAAACGCCGGTGAACATTTTGATGCTTTGAGAGTAACGTAATAACTTGAATAAACGAAAAATAAGAAAGATACGCAAAATACGTAGTGGGCGATAGCTGGGTAAAATCGCCAGTAAATCAATAATCGCAGTCGGTGAAAAAATATAGCCTAATTTATTGCTAATAGTTAACCAGATTATTTTATGTAATTTAAAACGCGTGCCTAGATATTCATGCTTTTCGTGTTGCTTGATAATTAGTTGATGAATATCAGAATGCAGCCAGCCACGCAGGAGATATTCACAGATAAAGATAATAATGACGGTATCTTCAAATAGCATGGCTAACGGCGTAATATCATGTTCTACCTCGTATATGAGCAGTGAAACACTGCTTAATACCATGATAATCATAAATACATCAAAATAAGGCTTAATGCGGCTTTGTGGATTTTTTAATAAATCATAGAAAAAGCCTTTAAAGCCTTGATAATGCGAGGAGGATTTTAAGTGGTAAGCAAGATAGAGTGTGAATCGAGTTAGCATGATAATAAATATCCTTATTTTTGATAATGCCGATAACTAATCGTTAAATTTTTTGAATGAAATCCTGCAAAGCTTTGCCACGATGACTGAGTTGATTTTTACGAGCGGGGGATAGTTCGGCGGCACTGCTATTTTCATCGGCGACCCAAAAAACAGGATCATAACCAAAGCCATTATTACCTTGAATAGCCGTTAAAATACTACCCTCCCAAATGCCTTGAGCAATAATAGGCAAGGGGTCATCAGCATGACGTAACATGACGATGATGCAGATAAAACGGGCTTGGCGTGAATTGCTGGGTGTATCTTTTAAAGCGAGCAGTAATTTTTCAATATTATCGTGGTCATTAGCTTGTACACCTGCATAACGGGCAGAAATAATGCCCGGTGCACCGTTTAAGGCATCAACAACTAAACCGGAATCATCAGCTATTGCAGGTAAGCCGCTTTGTTTTGCGGCATTTCGGGCTTTAATTAACGCATTTTCAACAAAGGTTGAGCCTGTTTCAGGTACTTCTTGAATCGCGAAATCATGTTGTGGGCAGACATGAAAATCAGGCAATAATGCTTGAATTTCTTTGATTTTTCCCTGATTTCCACTGGCTAAGACAACTTTATTTGCGGCGCTCATGCGTTTTGTTCCAGAGCATCAGTTTGTTTTTGAAGTAAGTCACTTACACCTAGTTTAGCGAGTTCCAGCATGGCATTAAGTTCATCTTGTCTAAAGGCATGCCCTTCAGCTGTGCCTTGCACTTCGATAAAAGCACTGGCATCATTCATGACGATATTCATATCGGTTTCTGCGTTACTATCTTCTTTGTAATCTAAATCAAGGATGGCTTCACCTTCAAAGATACCCACAGAAATTGCTGCGACTTGACCAATAATAGGATTTTTTTTGATTTTCTTTTGCTTTAATAATTGCTCTACAGCTAGCGATAAAGCAACAAAGCCTCCAGTAATCGCTGCAGTACGCGTGCCACCATCCGCTTGTAAAACATCGCAGTCAACGGTGATGGTGTTTTCGCCTAATGCTGATAAATTAACCGCCGCACGTAATGAGCGTCCAATTAAACGTTGAATTTCTTGGGTACGACCGGTTTGTTTACCACGACTGGACTCACGCGCCATACGTGAATGGGTTGAACGCGGGAGCATGCCGTATTCAGCGGTTACCCAGCCTTGTTTTTTACCTTTTAAAAATCGAGGCACTGTATTGTCAACACTGGCTGTACATAACACATGGGTGTCACCACATTTTATTAACACAGAACCTTCTGCATGTTTGGTGAATCCACAGGTTAAGCTAATTTCTCTTAATTGGTTGGCTGTACGTCCGCTAGGTCTCATTAATGTTGGTCCTGTTTTAGGTAAAAAGTGAGAGAGTATACCTGATGAACCCGCATTGTTAGAGATAAAAATAAGTTAGTGGACGTGTATTGCCTTCCTCGATAGACTTTAGGCGGTGGTATCGTAAATAGAACCTTTTGGATTTTCTATCAGGGCTTCCATTAATAATGCCGTAGATTCTTGTCCGGCTTTAAAGGCTTTCACAGACGCTGAAAATTCAGTTTCAATTTCGCTGAGGCTGCTAACAGCTTGAACGAGGTCATCTGAATCGTTGCCTATTTCATCATCAGGCCGTGCCGCTTCTTCAATGTCCTCATACGCACTTTCTGCTTTTTGGTTGACTGCCTGAATACCGTTTAATGCGGCGATATTGGGCGAAGTAATCATAGACATAGTTATATCCTTATTTATATTAAGAAAAATAAAAAATACTGTTTGCTTAGTGCATTATAGTATATAAGGACTTTTTTTTGTAAAGTCTCATGTATTAATTTTTTTAAAAATTAGAAAGTGTTAGTGTGTTATTTGAACGCAGTACATCAGCAATTTAGTGCAAAATTAAGTTTTATATTTGTAATTTATAAAGAGTTGTATATAATGGGGATTCAATTAAGTAGGCGAGCGTGGCGGAATTGGTAGACGCGCTGGTTTTAGGTACCAGTATCTTATGATGTGAGAGTTCAAGTCTCTCCGCTCGCACCACTTAATAATCGAATATTTATTGGCGATAATCATCGTTAATTCTCTATAAAGAAAACCCTTCTCAGGGTTGTGTAAAACTACTAATTTTATAAATATTGAGGTAAATCAATGGAAGTTTCTGTCGAAAAGACATCAGAATTGAGCAGAAAAATGACTATTATTGTGGCTGAAGATGTTATTCAGAGCAAAATAGCGAGTCGCTTACAATCTGTTGCAAGTACTGCAAAAGTTGACGGTTTTCGTCCAGGGAAAGTGCCTAAAAGTGTTATTAAAAAGATGTATGGAACACGCGTTAGGGAAGAAGTAACAGGTGATTTAATTCAAATTAATTACTTTGCTGCCTTGAAAGAACAAGATTTACATCCTGCTGGCATGCCACACATTGATGTGAATAAAAATGGTACTGATCAAGGTCTAGAATTTACAGCGACGTTTGAAGTGTATCCTGAAATATCGTTAGATGCTATCAGTGGTATCGAAGTGACGCAGGCGACTTCAAGTGTTGGCGATAGCGATATTGAAGTCATGATTGATAAATTGAGATCACAGCGTGCTATTTTTGAAGAATCAGATCAAGCAGCAAAAGATACAGATCAAGTCACTATTTCATTTACGGGTGTATGTAATGGTGAAAATTTCACTGAAGGCACAATTGATGACTTTGGCGTGATTATTGGTTCTAATCGTATGATTGCAGGTTTTGAAGCCGAGTTGATTGGTTTAGAGACGGGTGCAAAAAAATCGTTTGATATTACATTCCCAGATGATTATGCGAATGCTGATTTATCTGGTCAAGTTGCTTCTTTTGATATCGAAGTCACAAAAGTTGAAAATTCGGTATTACCTGAAATTGATGAAGATTTCATTAAAACATACGGCGTGGAAAGCGGCAATGCCGATGATTTTCGTGCTGATGTCGTCCAAAATATGCAGCGTGAATTAAATCAAGCCTTAGAAACCAAATTTAAAAGTGTGGTAATGAATGCTTTATTTGATACGATTGAAGTAGCTTTACCGACGGCATTAATTGATCAAGAAGTTGAAAGCTTGATGAAGCCGTATAAAGAAAATCTAGATCGTCAAAATATTGAAATGGGCGATGCTGATTTACCTGCAAAAGAAGCCTTTGAAGAACGTGCGGGTCGTCGTGTTGCATTAGGTTTAATTTTATCTGAAATTAGCCAGAAAAATGAAATTACAGCCAATGCAGATAAAGTGCGTGATGTGATTAATGAAATGGCTGAAAGCTATGAAGACCCTGAAGAAGTAGTTAACTGGTATTACAGTGATAATAAGCGTTTAGAAGAAGTAGAGCAAAAAGTGCTTGAAGATTCTACGGTTGCTTGGGTGGTCGAAAGAATTAAAGTGACAGAAGAAACCGTTGCATTTAGTGATGTGTTAGAACCTGCAAAATAAAGGATTTATAACTAATGATACAAAGTCACAGTGGGTTTGGAAATATAATACAGCCTGAAGCAGCAGGCGGATTAGTGCCAATGGTCGTTGAACAAACGGCTAGAGGTGAGCGTTCGTATGATATTTATTCACGCCTTTTAAAAGAGCGGGTTATTTTCATGGTGGGTCAAGTTGAAGATTATATGGCAAACCTTATTGTGGCTCAGTTATTGTTTTTAGAGTCTGAAAATCCAGAAAAAGATATTCATTTATATATTAATTCGCCGGGTGGTTCAGTGACTGCGGGGATGGCTATTTACGATACTATGCAATTTATTAAGCCTGATGTCAGTACCATGTGTATTGGACAAGCGGCAAGTATGGGGTCTTTATTGCTAACCGGCGGAGCAAAAGGTAAGCGTTATTGTTTGCCTAATTCTCGGGTTATGATTCATCAGCCATTAGGCGGTTTTCAAGGACAGGCCTCTGATTTTGATATTCATGCACGTGAAATTTTAACGATTCGTGAAAAATTGAATAAAATTATGGCACATCATACGGGTCAGGATTTGGATAAAATTGCGAAAGACACTGATAGAGATAATTTCTTAAGTGCAACAGCTGCGATGGAATATGGCTTAGTGGATGATGTGTTGTCGGATAGAGATGCTGCGAAAGAAGTAGAGTAAAGGTTGATTGATGAGTAAAGATAAAGAAAGCGATAAAATTTTATATTGTTCATTTTGTGGTAAAAGTGAAGGTGAAGTAAGAAAATTAATTGCAGGTCCAAGTTCTTATATTTGTAATGAATGCATTGATATGTGTCATACCATCATTAAAGAAGAATTGGCTAAAGGAAATTCAGGCAATACAGAAACGCTCAATATTGAAATTGAAGCTGAAAAACCGTTGCCGAAGCCAAAAGAAATTAAAGCGTCTTTAGATGAATATGTGATTGGGCAAAGCAAAGCCAAGCGAATTTTATCAGTTGCGGTTTATAATCATTATAAGCGTTTACGAAGTCATGCTGCTTTGAGTTCTGATGGTGTGGAGTTAGGTAAAAGTAATATTTTATTGATTGGTCCGACAGGCTCTGGAAAGACCTTGTTAGCCGAAACATTAGCCAAAGTATTAGATGTGCCGTTTGCGATTGCTGATGCAACTACATTAACCGAAGCAGGTTATGTGGGTGAAGACGTTGAAAATGTGATTCAAAAAATTCTGCAAAAATGTGATTTTGACGTTAAAAAAGCCGAATCAGGTATTATTTATATTGATGAAATTGATAAAATTTCTCGAAAATCTGAAAATGTCTCGATTACCCGTGATGTTTCGGGCGAAGGTGTGCAACAAGCTTTATTGAAATTGATTGAAGGTACAGTTGCATCGGTTTCTCCACAGGGGGGGCGTAAAAATCCTCAGCAAGAATCAATACAAGTGAATACCGGTAATATTTTATTTATCGTCGGTGGTGCATTTGCTGGTTTAGATAAAATTATTAAACAGCGCTCAGAAAAAGGCGGTATTGGTTTTTCTGCAGAAGTGTCATTAAAAGATGATAGTGAAAATATCGGGGAGATTTTTAATCAAGTTGAATCCGAAGATTTAATGCGTTATGGTTTGATTCCTGAATTTATCGGACGTTTACCCGTAGTAGCAACCTTAGAAGAACTGTCAGAAGAAGCGTTAATTCAGGTTTTAACAGAGCCTAAAAATGCATTGGTTAAACAATATAAAAAATTGTTTGAAATGGAAGGCACAGAATTAGAGTTTCAAAATGATTCATTAGTGGCGATTGCTCAAAAATCCATGGAACGTAAAACGGGTGCCAGAGGATTAAGAACCATTGTTGAAAATGTATTATTAGATACCATGTATGAAATTCCTTCAGCGGAAGGGGTTGAGAAAGTGGTGCTTGATAAAACGGTGATTGATGGCGAAAACGAGCCGTTGTTTGTTTATGAGCAGCCAGATGAAAAAATTGCTTAATTAGGGCATTTATTTTTTCAGCAAAGTCATTTTTCAATTCTAAAAAAAGGCGGAGATTTTAACGAATCTCTGCTTTTTTTTTGCGTATTCACTTGTTATACCCGATAAGTCCCCCTATATTAAATAGAATAATATAAGTAAAATCTTATGACTAAAAACTCTCAGATGATAGTGTGAGAGCTTTTTAATTTTAATTTGTAAATAAAGGCAGCCAAAATGGATGAATTTGATTTTGAAATCGATGAACTAGATGAAAATGAAGGTGAGGGTTTAGTAGAGGATAATTTTATTCCTGTTTTGCCATTGAGAGATGTGGTGGTTTATCCTTATATGGTGATTCCTTTATTTGTTGGGCGTGAAAAGTCTATTGAAGCACTTGATGAGGCAATGGAGGCTAATAAGCAAATATTATTAGTGACGCAGACAGAATCGAGTATTGATGAGCCTAATTTTGAGCAATTACATAAAATTGGTACTTTAGCGAATATCTTACAGCTCTTAAAATTACCCGATGGCACGGTGAAGGTGTTAGTTGAAGGGGTTGAAAGAAGTAGCGTGGTTGAATATTACGAACACGATGCCTGTTTATTTGCAGAAATTGCATTATTAGAAGATCAATTTACTCGCCCACTACAAGAAATAAGTGCGTTAGAGCGAGCGGCAAAAGAATCATTTTCTCAATATGTAAAATTAAATAGCAAAATCCCATCGGAAGTTGTGAATGCGATTGCTGAAATTGATAATGTCAGTCGTTTAGCGGATACCATTGCTGCACATTTAGTGTTAAAAATTAATGAAAAGCAAGATTTATTGGTGTTGGCTGATATAGCAGAACGCCTAGAAAAATTAATGGTTTTTATGGAAGGTGAAGCCGATTTATTTACCTTGGAAAAAGATATTCGTACCCGCGTTAAGCAGCAAATGGATAAGAACCAACGCGAATATTATTTGAATGAGCAAATGAAAGCGATTCAAAAGGAATTGGGTGATACCGAAGAAGGTGAAAGTGAGTTAGATGAACTGACTGAGAAAATTGCTAAAGCGGGTATGTCAAAGGAAGGCAAGGAAAAAGCGACTGCCGAATTAAATAAACTTAAAATGATGTCACCGATGTCCGCAGAAGCAGCGGTGATACGTAACTATATAGATTGGATGTTAAGTGTGCCTTGGAAGAAAAAAACCAAGGTGCGTCATAATTTAGCTATGGCAGAAGAAATATTAGATGCGGATCATTTTGGCTTGGAAAAAGTTAAAGAGCGTATTTTAGAGTATTTAGCGGTACAACAACGGGTTAAGTCATTGAATGCGCCTATTATTTGTTTAGTCGGCCCTCCTGGTGTCGGTAAAACATCATTGGGTGAATCGATTGCTCGGGCAACGAATCGTAAGTATGTGCGCATGGCATTAGGTGGCGTGCGTGATGAAGCGGAAATTCGGGGTCATCGACGTACGTATATTGGTTCTATGCCAGGTAAAGTATTGCAGAATTTATCTAAAATTAAAGTCCGCAATCCGCTGTTTTTATTAGATGAAATCGATAAAATGGCAGGTGATTTTCGCGGCGACCCTGCTTCGGCATTATTAGAAGTGTTAGATCCTGAGCAAAATAAAGCGTTCGCAGATCATTATTTAGAAGTGGATTTTGATTTATCGGATGTGATGTTTGTGGCAACCGCGAATACTATGAATATTCCAGGTCCATTATTGGATAGAATGGAAGTGATTCGTTTAGCGGGCTATACCGAAGATGAAAAAATTAATATTGCCATCCGTTATTTGTTACCGAAGCAATTAAAAAATAATGGCTTATTAGAAAAAGAATTATTAGTGTCAGAAAGCGTGATACAAGATATGGTGCGTTATTACACGCGTGAAGCGGGGGTGCGTAGTTTAGAGCGTGAAATTTCTAAAATTTGTCGTAAAGTGGTGAAAGAGTTATTGCTTAAAGAAAAGAAGGGTAAAGTTGAGGTTACATCTGATAACTTAAATGATTATTTAGGGGTACGCCGTTTTAGTTATGGTTTGGCTGAAGAAAATAATCAAGTAGGACAAGTAACCGGTTTAGCTTGGACAGAAGTCGGTGGTGAGCTATTAACCATTGAAGCGGTTGCGGTTTCTGGAAAGGGTAAGCAAGCCTCTACCGGTAAATTAGGCGATGTGATGAAAGAATCTATTGATGCAGCGATGACAGTAGTGCGTTCACGTTCTGCAGTACTGGGTATTAATGATGATGCTTTTCAAAAACAAGATATTCATATTCATGTGCCGGAAGGGGCAACGCCAAAAGATGGACCTAGTGCGGGAATTGGTATGTGTACCGCGATTATTTCAGCGTTAACCCGTATTCCTGTTAAGGCAGAAGTTGCCATGACAGGAGAGATTACCTTGCGAGGTGAAGTATTGCCGATTGGCGGTCTAAAAGAGAAACTTTTAGCCGCTCATCGCGGGGGTATTAAGACCGTGGTGATCCCAGAAGAAAATGCGAAAGATTTAGAGGATATTCCTGAAAATGTTAAGCAAAATCTGGATATTATACCCGTTCGTTGGATTGACCAAGTTTTAGAATTAGCGCTACAGCATCAGCCAGAAGCGTTAATAGACGTTGAAAATAAACGTAAAACGAGCGCTATTAAAAAGGATTCAAAGTCAATTACAGCACATTAATTTGTGAGTATTAGCTGTATGTCTTGACACTCAAGGGCTGTATTGATATAAATAGACTTGGTTTAAATGAGCTATTTTTTAAACCATTTTTGTTATTAATTAAGCTATTTAATTTTCCTACGGAGAAATGTAAATGAACAAAGCAGAACTTATCGAAGCAATCGCAACAGACACAAACTTAACTAAAGCAGATTCAGGTCGTGCACTAGATGCTTTTATGGCAGCCGTTACAGCAGAATTAGAAACTGGAAATTCTGTCGCTTTAGTAGGTTTTGGTACTTTTTCAGTTAAAGATAGAGCAGAGCGTAAAGGTCGTAACCCACAAACGGGTGAAGAAATTACAATTAAAGCAGCAAAAATACCTTCTTTTAAAGCAGGTAAAGGCTTAAAAGATAGCGTTAATAAATAATATAAATTTATTTAAAAAATAGCTTGTACTTTTTTAAATTTATACTATAATAGTCTCATTAGTCGGGTGATTAGCTCAGCTGGGAGAGCATCGCCCTTACAAGGCGAGGGTCGGGGGTTCGAACCCCTCATCACCCACCATAGACTTAGGAGCGGTAGTTCAGCTGGTTAGAATGCTGGCCTGTCACGCCGGAGGTCGCGGGTTCGAGTCCCGTCCGCTCCGCCAAATTTAGAAAACCCCGACCAAATTGGTTCGGGGTTTTTTTTTGCTTAAAATAAAGCAATCTTTTTGTGAATTCTCACAGGTATTTAAATTCAATCACTTTCTATAAAAGGGCATTACTATGTTGACAACCATAAGAGAAAAAACGCAAGGGACGTTTGCGTGGGTCATTTTGTTATTAATTTGTGTACCTTTTGCATTGTGGGGGCTGCAAAATTATACGGATAATCCACAAGAAAATGCATTGATTGTTGTCGGTGATAAAGAGTTTGTACGTAATGATGTGACACAGGCATATGCTCAGTTTAAGCAGCAATATGCCGAGATGAAAGTACCTGAAGAGGTCTTGAAAAATCAAGCCATTGAAAAGTTAATCCGCGATGAATTGTTATTGCAACATGTGGTTGATGAACAATTAGCGATTTCAGATGAGACCGCGAGACAGTTTATTGCCACCTTAGATTATTTTCAAACAGAAGGGCAGTTTGATAAGAAAAAATATGAAAGCTTATTAGGTTCTCAGGGGATGACTTCAGCACAATTTGTACGACGTATTCGTAAAGCATTAGTAATGGAGCAATATCAAAAGGCAATTACGGAAACCAGTTTTGTCACCGATAAAGATATTGCCAGTTTTTTTGAAATTCAAAATCAAACCCGGGGCATTGAATATGTGACCCTTAAAAAGCAAGCTGTGACTGATATGCCTGCGAGCGAAGATATTGCAGCTTACTACAAAAAACATGAACAAAGCTATCAAACGACGGCTCAAGTGTCTGTTAAATATGTTGAATTATTGTTAAGTGATTTAATAAAAGAAATTGATCCCACGGAAGAACAAACCTTAGCCTATTACGAAGATAATAAAGATTTATACTCTAAAAAAGAACGTCGTAAAATTAGCCATATTTTATTTATGTCGAATAAAGACACCACTGAAGCACAAGCGTTAGCCAAAGCAACGGCGGCAAAAGCTCGTTTAGCGACGGATTCTTTTGCTACTTTAGCTGCAGAATTATCAGATGATACTTTAACCGCTAAATCAGGTGGCGATTTAGGATTATTTGAAGTGGGCGTGATGGAGGCGGCATTTGAAGATGCAGCGGCTAATTTGGGCTTAGGGGAAGTTTCAGCACCGGTTAAATCTGCTTTTGGGTATCATTTAATTACGGTAACAGAATTAGTGGCAGCTGAGACTAAAGCGTATATAGCGGTTAAAGCTGAAGTTAAATTGGCGGTACAGCGTGCTGAAGCGGAAACAAATTTTTATGAATTAGGTGAAAGCTTAACAGAAGAAAGTTTTGAAAATTCAGATAATTTAGCGGTTGTTGCAGAGTCTTTAGGCTTAGATATCAAGACAACACCTTTATTTAATCAGTTATCAGGCAGTGATTTAGCGAGTGAAGAAAAAGTGAGACAAGCTGCTTTTTCTGAAGCGGTTTTACAGGGTAATAATAGCGAACCACTTGAATTAAGTGAAGAACGTTTAGTGGTATTACGGTTACTTGAACATCAACCGGCAGAAACTAAGCCATTAAGTGATGTTGAAACTGAGATTACGTTGGCCATTCAAGCGGAACAAGCTGAGGGTGCTTTAAAAACATTAGCGGAAAGCATTAAACAAAGCATTTTAGACGGCAATTCTTTAAAAGAGGCGACTAAAGAGCAAGCCTTGATGATTAAAGGTATTGCTAAGTTAAGTCGTAGTAGTCAAGATATTGCATGGCAATTAAATCAAGCGGTATTTAAAGCGGCAAAACCTGTTGCAGGCAAAACCACACCGATTATCGTCGATGGCGAAAATGGTGAATTACACATTGTTAATGTGTTAGGCGTTGCTGCTGGCAGTAAAGAAGGTGAAGCAGAAAAAGCAAAATTAGCGAGAATGAATATCGCGAGAGCATTGGGACAAGCTGATTATACAGCGGCAGTAGAAGCAATGAGAGCCGATACTAAGGTATTAATTAAGCAGCCGTAGTATTTTAGAGTTGTCAGTAGGATGGGTAGAGCAGATTATTGCGAAACCCATCATTTTATTTAGTATCAAATGGATGGGTTTCATAGATACCTAAAAATAGGTACTGTATTCATTTTTTAAGAAGCTGCAATGCCTGCAATATTATAGCCGCCATCAACGTAAGTGATTTCGCCCGTAATACCCGATGCTAAATCCGAGCATAAAAAGGCAGCGGTATTACCTACTTCCATAATTGTGACATTTTTCTTGAGTGGAGCGGTATCAGCCGCTTTACTTAGCATTGATTTGAAGTTATTGATGCCAGCAGATGCTAAGGTTTTGATAGGCCCTGCTGAGACAGCATTAACACGGGTGCCTTCTGCTCCTAATGCAACTGCCATATAACGTACATTGGCTTCTAAACTGGCTTTTGCCACACCCATGACATTGTAATTAGGAATCGCACGTTCTGCCCCCAAATAACTCAGCGTGAGTAATGAGCCATTACGCCCTTTCATCATCTCACGTCCTGCTTTGGCTAAGGCGGTAAAGCTATACGAACTAATATCATGTGCGATGCGGAAATTTTCGCGGGTGGTTGCGTCCACAAAATCACCATCTAATGCTTCACGCGGTGCAAACGCAACAGAATGCACAATACAATCTAAACCATCCCACTGTTTACCCAGTTCGGTAAACACATTATCAATTTGTTCATCATGGCTGACATCGCACTCAATAGTGATATTAGAATCACATTCAGCGGCCATTTTTTCAACTCGACCTTGTAGTTTTTCATTTTGAAAGGTGAAAGCAATCTCTGCGCCTTCACGGTGCATGGCTTGAGCGATTCCCCATGCAATAGAACGATTACTGGCTAAACCTACAATTAAAACGCGTTTACCTTGCATAAAACCCATTATGATCTCTCTCTTGGATAATAAAACCGAAATACTCGGTGAATAGGGTTTTATTTTAAGCGAATCATCAGCGGATTCAAGGTTATTTTAGGGAATTAAGCTGCTGAATAAACTCAGTGAGTTGTTGCTGTTCGCGTTGGGTTTGTAAGGCTGAATTTTCACTAATCAATTGCATACTGCCGCCGATAATCAATTTCTGTTCACTGTAGCTATCAATATAGCGAATAAGAAAGTCAAAATGTATGACCGTTTCATTGGGCAAGCTCAAGCGACAGTTTTGTATTAGGTCTTCTTTGCGTAATGATGCCAGCGGAATATTCAATAATAAGGTGAGACCATTTTGTGAGATATTAATTACAATTCCCGAAGCGGAACATTGGGTGCGTTCTGAGGTGCCGATAAATTTTATTAATGCCGAATCACTGTAAGTAAATCTCGGCTGTTGGCGTCGTTGGGGGTAATAAATACGTTTAGGAAAATCGACTTTATAAAAGAGTTTTTTACCATAACGGTACTCAGGTTCTAAGTGTTCTAAGATAATAGAGCTATGAATATTGTTGAGTTGCGTAATAAGTTTTAAGGTTTTATTTTGACTGAGTAGCGGGATATTGCCTGATTCAGGACTCAGTGCGGTGAGTACCAAAACTTGATGCTCCTCATGGACTTCAATGACTTTAGTGGTGTAAACCTCATCGCTATTAGCATCGACAATACTCACCACAACCGTTTGATTTTCTAGTGATTTTAATAAAGGCTTAATCTGTTCGATGTCTGTTAAAAAAAAAGGATTTACGTGAGTGTCTGACGCATCATGATTATTTGAGGGTGTAAAAAACTTTTTTATACGGGATAACATAAGCGATACTTTATGAGGGTTTGATGTTATTTTCTAAGGATGGTGCATCAGGACTATCTTCATTTTCTTCATCTTCGTCATCATTATCAGTGTGATGAGTGGAAGGTAAATTAAGATTTTTACGGATTTCCAGAATAAATTTTAAGCCAATAGGCGATAATACACCGATACCAATACTCGGTAAATTAAGTGCAGTCATCATGGCGGCTTTTTGGAAATTAGGAAATTTACGCATGAGTAATGAGAAAATAAATAAAGTGTCCTCTTCGTTTATTTCATCATTTGTTATCATGTATTCAGCCATTTTAGTAATGGTAATATAGGCTTGTATACGTTTTTTGCGGCTAATGAAGCCAATAGAAGGCATGTTTTTTTTTAATTTTTCAAATG
>ENA-ORXI01002374-ORXI01002374.1-sediment-metagenome-genome-assembly--contig:-NODE-2374-length-13566-cov-4.765957_pt1 | contig 13566 bp, 14 predicted proteins | sample MGYA00237861_ERZ511468 | MGnify/ENA primary metagenome ERZ511468 (study PRJEB26299, sample SAMN06266213) | sediment metagenome | isolation source: Hudson Canyon methane seep mesocosm | place... | reverse complement strand
GTAGGGACAACTCATGAGTTGTCCCAAAGGAAAATAACCGAAGCAAATTGTTTTCCGGTATAGCCAGGCACGACCGGAGTCGTATTAAAATGGAGTCGACATTCCGAAGCCGACACCCACTGTTTTTTCGTAATAGTAGAGTCTACCTAATCTGTGGTTAATCCAAATAGACAAATCCAAAGTAACTTATAATCTCTAAACCTGAAAATAAAGTATTAGGTCGTGATGGTAAAGGTTTGTTCGTTTATAATTCGGGCTACAATACCTTAAAAAATAATATTATTGATACGGCTGAAATAGGTATTCACTTAACGGCAGGTTCAGAAAACATTAAAATTTACGGTAACAGTTTTATTAATAACCCCACACAAGTGAAATATGTTTCAAACAAAAAACAAGAATGGAGCAAAGAGGGGCGAGGTAATTATTGGAGTAATTACCTCGGTTGGGATATGAATAATGATGGAATAGGTGATGCTATTTTTGAGCCCAATGATGGTATCGATAAACTAGTATGGCAGTATCCTGAAATGAAAATGATTATGGATAGCCCTGCTATTTTAATTTTACGTTGGGTGCAAAAGCAGTTTCCGGTGTTAAAGCCACCCGGTGTGAAAGATAGTTACCCGTTAATGACACCTCACTTTTCTCAAGATAATCCTAGTGACAAACAAATATCGCTAGCTAGTCAGTCAAAGTCAGAGCCTTTGCAGGAAGATAAATTATGAATACCCCATTAGTCTCATTAGTTGAGGCAGGAAAAACTTATGGTCAATTAGATGCATTAAGCGCTATGACTATGTCGTTAAATGAAGGCGAAGTGCTCGGTTTGTTTGGTCATAATGGTGCCGGTAAAACGACTATGATGAAGCTGATTCTTGGTGTTATTTCACCAAGTTCAGGAAAAGTAGAAGTAATGGGCATGGCACCGGACTCAAAAGAAGCTTGGCATTGCCGAACCAAAGTAGGCTACTTACCTGAAAATGTAAGTTTTTATGAGCAATTAACTGGTTTGGAAGTATTGACTTACTTTGCAAAACTAAAAGGCTTCTCTAATAAAGACGCTAAAAAACAGGTAATAGACCTATTAGAGCAAGTAGGTATTACCCACGCGATGAAACGGCAAGTGAAAACTTATTCAAAAGGCATGCGTCAACGCCTAGGCTTAGCACAAGCATTTATTGGTGAGCCGAAATTATTATTGCTTGATGAACCAACCGTTGGTCTTGACCCTATTGCGACTAGAGATTTTTATAAAACTGTTGACCAACTTAAATCAAATGGTTCAAGTGTTATTTTATGCTCTCATGTTTTGCCGGGCGTAGAACAACATATAGACCGAGCGATGATTTTATCTTCTGGAAAACTACTGGCGATGGGAACATTGAGTGAATTACGTCAACAAGCCGCTTTACCCGTTGTTATTAAACCTTCTGGTTTAAATGGTACCGTTGCACAAGATGCAAAATTAAATGGCTTTTTAACCGGTGATTGTCAGAATACTTTAATGGTGCCTGAGCATGAAAAACTTAGCGTGTTAAAGCGGTTGCTTAGCCTTAATGGCCTTGATGATATTCATGTTGAGTCAGCTAATTTAGAGCAAGTTTATCAACACTTTCTTTTAGAGCATGAGCAATTACAACATGAACAAAACTTTGATAAATTAACCGGACTTCCTAATCAGTCACTTTTTTATGATCAAATAATTAAAGCGGTCGAGACCAGTGAGAAACAAGGCTTGTTAACGGCAATACTTGTTCTTGATATTGATTTATTTTCACAAGTAAATAATAGTTTTGGTCGCGATATCGCCGATGAAATGTTTATGGTATTAACCAATCGATTGATTGAACTATTTAACAATGACAATAGTTCTAGTCCAATTTTAAAATCAAATGATATTACGATTGCCCGCTTTAATAATGATGAAATTGGTATTTTATTAAGCAATCTAAATGGCCGAATGACCTTAACTCTTGCGGCTAAACGCATTCTAGGCATCATGTCTAATGTTGTTAACTATGATGATAAACAAGTTAATGTTAGCTGTAAGGTGGGCATTAGTATTTACCCTGAGGATGCCTCATCACCAGATGAGTTAATTGATCATGCAAGCATTGCTCGTTCTTATGCTAGGAAAAATAATGCCCTAGATGATTACCAATTCTACACTGCCAATATGCAAGAAGAATCACTGCAGCAATTACATCTTGAATCAGAAATAAGAACCGCAATAGATGAACAGCAATGGGCGCTTTATTATCAACCAAAAATGGATATTACTTCAGGTCATATTCACAGTGTAGAAGCGCTCATTCGTTGGCAACATCCTGAACGAGGGCTAGTTGGACCTATTGAGTTTGTCCCGTTGGCAGAGGAACGTGGGCTCATTACAGAAATAGGAGAATGGGTTATTCGAGAAGTCTGTAGACAAATAAAGATCTGGTCTAAAGATGGTATTGAGCTTAAAGTAGCCATTAATTTATCCACTATCCAGCTGAAACAAGTCGGCTTTTCAGACCTGCTATTAGACATGATCAAAGAAGAAGACATCGCCCCATGGCAAATTGAACTGGAAGTAACCGAAACCATCCTAATGGATAATATTGATACTGCCCTTAAGGTATTAAATCATTTCTATAGCAAAGGTATTTCTATTTCAATTGATGATTTTGGTACCGGCTACTCATCATTAAGTTATCTAAAGAAATTACCTATTTCAGCCCTTAAAATTGATCGAGCCTTTATTAAAGATATTATGACCGACAATTATGATAAAAACATCGTTAACTCGGTTATTTCAATGGCGCATGGCATGGGTTTGAGTGTTATTGCAGAGGGTGTTGAGACGCAACAACAGCTCGACCTTCTTGAACAAATGGCCTGTGATGAAATGCAAGGCTATTTATTGAGTAAGGCGGTGGATGCAGACACTGTAGTCAAACTATTAGATGAGTCGAAGGTACTTGCTAAAAGCTAGATATTTTGAATTCAAACGACAATAGTAATATCGAAACAGGGCTGCCCTATTATTTTTTGCCTAGACGATGAAATAATGGTGCATGCACTGATTCACGTGAGAACTGCCAGCAGGCAAGCACGATGGCTAGACTAGAAAAGCCTACTAATACGCTAATATCCATCATTACAGAAAAGTCTGTCGCCACATTAGGTACAGCGTGTTTTAATAAGTCGACACCATAACTAAATGGATTTACCGCCACAATATAGTGTAAATATTCAGGTAATTGATTCACTGGATATAAAGCACCGCTGAGGAAAAATACCGGGAAGATAAAGAAGTTCATAATCACAGCAAAGTTATCAATACTTTTTGACCATACGGCAATTAAGCCACCAATAGCAGCACAACACACCGCCGTTAATAATGCGGGCAGCAATAAAGCCAAGGCAATTTTCACACTGACAAGCCCCATCAATAATAATAAGATGAGTAGTAAGATGGCTTGTACCATCGCTGTTAAGGTGGCTGCAATTAACTTGGCTAGTACAATCCAGTAATGAGCTATCGGAGCAATCATCATCATTCTCATTACCCCAAACTCCTTGTCATAAACTAAGGTCAGTGCAGATAATAGGGCGGCAAATAACAAGGTCATGGCTAAAATACCCGGCACTAAAAAGGTTAAATACCCTTCTTGCTCAGCTCCTTGCAACATACTACCGACACCCGAACCTATGACCAATAACCAGATCATCGGACGTACCATTGAGCTGATTAATCGAGCTCGTTGACGAAATAATTTACTCATCTCACGGCCGACAACGGCTTTAACAGGGCGCCAACTCATTTTTTTTGTCCTTGTTCAGGACTACAAAAGGTCCACAGGTAAATATCATTTAAATTAGGTTTTCGCCATTGCATTGAGGAAATGGACTCACCCAAAGTTTGTTGTAACTGATGAAAATCAACATCATCAGCAGCAATCTTGAAACTAAGATCTTCATCTTCTTGAATAGGCAAACCAAACAGTGGCCTTAACTGTTCAATCACGTTCTCAGGCTTAGGCGTATTTACCTCGAGGATATAGGCTGCTAAGTTTTGTGTTAATTCTTTTGGCTTACCACCCTGCTGTAGTTGTCCCTGTTGAATGAAATCAACATGATCACAGGCAGCCGCTTCTTCAAGATAATGCGTGGTCAAAAAAACAGTCATGCCCTCATTGCGGCGTAACTGTTCGACAAAACGCCAAATCGAACGACGATTAGGTAAATCTAAACCAATTGTTGGCTCATCGAGAAATAATACTTTGGGTTTATGTAAAACACCCCTGGCAATATCAACGGCACGACGTTGGCCACCCGATAAAGCAACAAGCTTTTGTTTACGCTTTTCTTGCAAACCAAAGACGGATAATAACTCATCGATTCGCGTATTAGCTTCCGCTGGCGGCAAATTATACATTGCTGCTGCAAATTGCAGATTTTCATCAATCGACATGGTTCGATCAAGTGCTGAATCTTGAAATACTAAACCCACGGCACGGCGAATAGCGACAGGATCAGCAGATACTTGTTGGCCAGCAATCCACGCTTCACCTGATGTTGGCACTGTCATCGTAGTCAACATATGAATCGTTGTACTTTTACCAGCCCCATTCGGTCCGAGTAGACCATAGAACTGACCCGCTTCAATCTCTAAATCAAGATTATTAACAGCAAGGGCCTGACCATATTGCTTGGTCAGGCCCTGCGTTTTAATGGCTAAGTTAGAGGCCACTAATTTTTTTAGAATTTTTCGGGTTGCGGAATACTAACGGTTTTTGTTCTGTAATCGGTTTAGCGGCTTCAGCAATACCTGCTGCAACGGCTTCTTCAATCAAATGATGATTTGGCGATTTACTACAAACAGGATCAGTATTCGTCGCATCCCCCGTCAACATGAAGGCCTGACAACGACAGCCACCAAAGTCTTTTTCTTTTTCATCACATGAACGACAAGGTTCCGTCATCCAATCAAAACCACGGAATTTATTAAAGTCATCCGAACCATTCCAAATTTCATCAACACTCATGTCTTTAACATTTGGTAATGTCATGCCGGGTAATTCACGTGCAGCGTGACAAGGTAATGCAGTGCCATCTGGAGTCACAGTTAAGAAAATATTTCCCCAACCATTCATACATGCTTTTGGACGCTCTTCATAGTAATCAGGCACAACATAGTAGACTTTCATCTTACCTTTTTGCTCTTCCTGATAGCGATGTGCAGTTGCTTCAGCACGCACTAATTGTTCTTTCATTGGCATTAATTGATCACGGTTATGCATTGCCCAACCATAATATTGCGTTGTCGCTAATTCCACATAATCCGCTTCTAATTCAATACACAGATCTAAAATCTCATCCACTTGATCAATATTCTGGCGATGCGTTACAAAACATAACACCATAGGATAATCATTGGCTTTAACTGCTTTCGCCATTTCAATCTTATGTTTAAACGCATCAGTTCCAGCGATTAGATTATTCAAATCTTCCGAACTTGCTTGAAAACTGACTTGAATATGATCCAAACCTGCTTCTTTGAATTCAGCAACTTTAGCCGCATCCATGCCAACACCAGAGGTAATCAAGTTGGTGTAAAACCCTAAGGCTCTAGCAGCTTTAATAAGCTCAACCAAATCGGGCCGAGTTAGCGGTTCACCACCCGAGAAACCGAGTTGTGTTGCCCCCATAGCACGCGCCTGCTTAAAGACATCAATCCATTCTTCTGTGGTTAATTCTTTCTTAACCTTGGCAAAGTCCATTGGGTTTGAGCAATATGGACATTGCAATGGGCAAGAATACGTTAACTCAGCCAATAGCCAAAGTGGTTGACGGATCTGATCACGCACATTGCCAATTGAGCTACCAATACTGCCTACAGCTCTATCTGGAGTTTTATTTTCTGAGCCAGTCATGATCATATGCCTCATCTAAAAATCGATATACATCATCCGCTAAATCCGCGCCATTAAAAACGGCGCTTAGTTCAGCGATATGTTCAGCCACTGTTTGTTGTTTTTCACTAATAAGTTTTAATATTTCGCCCGCGCCACCATTAAGCTTTACCATTCCTTCTGGATAGAGCAATACATTACAGTTTTGTGCAGGTTCCCACTGAAAACGATAGCCTTGTGCCAACATTGGCACAGTATCATCATTAAATATTCGCTCACTCATCGTTACACCTCAAGGTCAAACGTGTATGGAGGGCGTTTTTCAATGTATGCCATCCACATAGCATCACACATCGTCCAAAGTACATCTAATTTGAATTGTAGAAGATCAACCGCTCGTTGCTGTTGATCACGTGTTTTATAATAATCTAATGTGATTTCCAAACCATGTTGCACATCACGACGAGCTTCAGTTAAACGCTTACGGAAATATTTGTAGCCATCTTCATCAATCCATGGGTACATATCAGGCCACTTATCTAAACGATCTTGATGAATTTTTGGTGCAAACATTTCTGTTAATGATGAACTTGCACCTTCTTGCCATGGTGCACGACGAGCAAAGTTAACATAGGCATCAACAGCAAAACGAACACCTGGTAAAACATGCTCTTCAGACCACAACTCTTCACGAGTTAGACCTACCGACTCACCTAATTGTAACCATGCTTCAATACCACCAACATCACCTTCGTGACCGTCATGATCTAAAATTCTTTGTACCCAAAGCTTACGTACTTCACGTTCAGGGCAGTTTGCCATGATTGCTGCATCTTTGACTGGAATAGCTGTTTGATAGTAAAAACGGTTTGCAACCCAACCTTGTATTTGCTCTTTGGTCATCTCACCTGAATGCATTTTTACATGTAACGGGTGACGGATATGATACAGCTCTTCTTTTGCACGTAAAACTTGTTCAAACTCTTCACGCGACCAAGGTGTTAATTCTTCTGACATAGTATTTCCTTCGTAACTTGGTATATTTATTAATTTGAGCTTACAGCTCGATATCCATTCCGTCGTAAGATACTTCGATACCTGCATCGTCAAGGATCTTACGTTGTGGTGATTCTTCATTTAAAATCGGATTGGTATTATTAATATGAATCAATACTTTTCTTGGACGTTCCATGGCATTCAAAATATCCATGATGCCGCCTTTACTTGATTGATCTAAATGACCCATTTCTTGAGCCCGTTTGTCACTAATACCTTCATGTGACATTTCATCATCTGTCCATACGGTACCGTCAACTAAAACACAATCTGAGTTAGACATATAATCGATAACATGCTCTTCAACTACACCTAAACCAGGTGCATAGAAAAGCACTTTACCGGTACGTGTATCTTCAATCTTCATACCGATATTGTCACCAGGCACCGTGTTATGACGATGGGGAGAATACGGTGGCGCTTCACTTTTAAGTGGTACAGCAGTAAATACTAGACCGTCTGCTTTTGGAATAGTAAATGTGCGTTCATCTGTCGAAATTTCATGCCAATTCACACCACGAAAATGTTCCAAAATATTAAACACAGGGAAACCCGTCGTTAAGTCACCATGAACCGCTTCAGTACAGTACACATCCCAAGGTTCAATATGTTCACGCAACATCAAAATACCAGTTGAGTGATCAATTTGTGCATCGACAATCACAATCGCAGCAATCGCTGTATCCCGGACTTTTCGTCCTGGTTGAAACGCAGGGAAATCATCCATTTGTTTCTTAATATCTGGTGAGGTATTAAATAAAATCCAATCGTCACCATTGGCACTTACGGCAATTGAAGATTGTGTGCGAGGCGTTGCTTTGACAGAGCCATCACGCACACCCTTACAATTCACACAATTACAATTCCACTGTGGAAAACCACCACCAGCACCTGAGCCTAAAACATGTACATACATATATATTTATTTCCGTTGAGTCACGATTAAATCAGATAATTCTGACAGCCAAACTTATCTGATTTAATGATGAAGCTGCTTGGGATTAAGAAAACTCAACCCCAAGCAATACATCAAAAACAGATATTATCGGTTGCAGATGTACATTGTTACTTCAAAACCGAAACGCATATCTGAATATTCTGGTGTAGTCCACATAATATTTTCTCTCTTTATAAGTTAATAATCAAAGTTGGCGGGCCTTTTATCCGCTAACGTTGAATGTCACTATACGCATGCTATTTCAAAGTGGTTAGAGGAAAAAACTCGACATCACTCAGGATTTTCCTTAGTGGCTAAACTCACCTTTAATTAGGCGTCTAATATGCCACTACGAATAGCTAATCTCGCTAGCTCAGCTGAGTTGGATACATCTAATTTTTGTTTAATATTAGTATGATGCGTACCCACCGTCTTAGGGCTCAAGCTTAATATCTCAGCAATATCATTAACGGTTTTACCCTCAGCTAATAAACGAAACACTTCAAATTCGCGTTGGCTGAGCACATCAATCACGCTATCAGAACCCGTCAGTTTCTGCATGGCAATTTGTTGTGCAATGGCAGGGTCAATACACATTTTTCCTAGGGAAACTTGTTCAACTGCGATGATCATTTCTTCTGGTGCACTTCGTTTAGGAATAAAACCTTTTGCACCCGCTTGCAATGCACGCGTGGTAAACACGCCATCTTCATGCACACTTAGTACTAAGATTCGGGCGTCTGGGTCACGCGCAATAATGCGTTCAATGGCGCCAATACCGCCAATACCTGGCATAGAAATATCCATAACAACCACATCAGGCTTCAATTTAATATAGTCCTGCACGGCTTGCTCACCACTATCTGCTTCAGCAATGACGGTAAATTTTTCACCATCTTCTAATAAGCGTTTAAAGCCCGCGCGTACTAAGGCATGATCATCCACCAGCAGTACTTTTATTTGATTAACACTCATACTATTTCATTTTTCCCTATTGGCAGTGTGATGTGAATAGAAACACCCTCACCCAAAGCACTTGTTAATTGGAACTCGCCACCCAGACTATGTGCTCGCTCTCTCATACCGAGCAAACCAAAATCAACATCAGAATGAAAGTCTTGTACCTCCATGCCTTTACCATCATCGCTAATATCGATAATTAATTGTTCATTATCATTCTGCACTGCAACGGCTATTTCAGAAGCCGCCGCATGTCTTACCGCATTAGTAATTGATTCCTGTACCACTCGAAATACAGTCATATTCATCGCTTCAGTTAAACTATTCAGTTCACCTGACAAAGTTAATTTGAAATTAATGCCTTCCTGCCTTTGTTGCCATGCCGAAATGCTTTCTTCTAAGGTGGGCACTAAACCTAAGTCATCGAGTGGACTTGGTCGCAGTCGGGTAATCATATTGTGCACCACATCATAAATATGACTCGCCACATCTATAATAGCTTGTGCACTGGTAAACACTTTAGGCTCGGTGCCTTCTGTCCGATTACGTATTAATACGGCATCGGTTTTAATGGCCGTTAAACATTGACCCAATTCATCATGAAGTTCACGAGCTAAATGGCGACGTTCTCCTTCTTGGGCTTCAGCCATATGCTGTGCCAATAAGCGTGTTTCACGTAACTGATTTTCAGCCGTTTCCATTTGTTTATGTTCAGTAATATCTCTCAGTGTACAAATAACACCTCGTACCACACCATCCACATCTAATAATGGCACGGTAGACAGTAAGATAGACCGTGTGCCACCCTCTGCTTTTAGTAGTTGTGTTTCTAAATTTTCGACAGTTTTACAATTTTCTAATACATCTCTAATCTGCTGCGTATTTTCGGTAAAGCCGATGGCAGCCAACTCATTACCAAGTAAAGAGTTAGTTTGATGATTAAGTAATGTTTCTGCAGCTGGATTACACAACATAATATGGCCAGCATGATCTAAAGAAAGAATCGCATCACCTGACTGTTGAACTAACACCGCTAACCGTCTATTTTCTTCAATACTTTGTTCTAATGTCTGACCCATTTGATTAAAAGACTGACTTATTTTATCCATTTCAGTCATTGAAAATCGTGGTAGGCGTAAATGAAAATTACCTCGCTCAAACCCCGATAGCGCTTCTAATAATCGCTCTAAAGGATTAAGGATCCAGCCCACTACCCAATAAAGAGTAAAACCAATAAATATAAATAAGCCCAAACCCAAGGCTAAAATACTGCGTATATCTAACCAGCGTTCATTAATTTCTTGTAAGGGCGCGGCATAAATCACTAAATGTCCTTGGCCAAACTGCTTGGCCAAAGGCGTCACTTTGGGCAGCAATAAATCAATAAACCATTCTGGCGGAGCCGTTTTTTTGCCTACTTTTGGTTCACCTTCAAAGAGTAAACCATCATCATTAAATAATAAAATATGTAGACTACGGATCTCACTCAAGGCAATGACAAGATCATGAAGATGTTGATACATGCCCGCTTCTTTATCCAGCGCAATGCCCCCCGATAAAGACACAGTAATGAGCTGCGCCGCAGCACTCATGGTTTCTTCCATATCTGCTTTCACGGAATGGCGTGCATTTGACACCAAAACACCGGTGCTGACAAGTAAGGACAGCAATAACAGCATGACAAAAAATAAATTAACTTTAACTCTTAGACTCATTTCACAACCGTTTCTGCTATGCCTTTAGCACCCATATTATCCACCCATCGTAGGGTGATTTTATCGCCTTGTTTGCCCCCCACTAAGTGGAATGAAAAATAAGGGTTACGTGCTGTCGCTGTACCACATTTAATTGACAGCACTTCCTCATCATTACGCCAGCAACGAATATCTTGAATAAACTCGGCCGGAATTAACTGTTCTGCCTCATTTTTTGCTCGTCCCGTATGCATTGGATGGGATAACAACACACGAACCGTTGTATCTTCAGCCTTTAATTTAGCACGAATACGATCTTTTCTAGGTAAGCCCATTAACCACAGCCTCCAATATCAACCTCAACAAAACGACTGGTTTTATAGAGTTTACCCTCAGCACGAATAATCGCTATCACCGCTGAATCCTCACGAATTTTAATCATACTTTTAATCGGTAATTTAACCGCAGGGCTTAACTCTAAACTCATTGCCAATGGGAAGGGGTTTTTCTCTACCAAAATGGCAATACGTTCAATATTTTTTAAGCGACTTTCAAGTTGAAACGGCACCGACGCACCATTAATAGCGTAACTTGGTGGCGAGCCCACTTTGAAGTTTACTTTTGAATCATCGGCAATCTCGGCTTGCCCTAATAAGGCTAATAAAGCATCTTCAACCGTTTCAGCGTTAAAAGCATCAGTTGGCCAGTGCGCTAATAATTGTCGTGGCAGCAGCAAGCCACTCGCAGCGACTAAGGCGAGTGTAGACGCTGAAATAGCCCCTTTCAAAATCGCTCTCCGTTGTTGCATATTATTCTTTGCCATTACAATTCTTCCATCTGTGCCAAGGTGATTTCTATCTCACGTAAGCGTGAACTAATTTTTGCCAATTGATACTCATCACCTTTTGCAAAGTCGGCAGCAATTCTTAATTGATCTGCCGCCTGCTCGACCCGGCCAGAGGTGTAATAATACTCTGCTAACCAAGTATGCGACTGACTTTTCTTGCCCATATTGCCTTTTGTTCGAGCTAATAGCTTATATAATTGCTGTGATGAGGCATCTAATTCTAGCTGTCTCAGCAATAATTTTTCTGCTTCCTCGGGCAAATTTGCTTGCAATAACGCGTCTACCTGCTTCAATGATAAAGCTTGGTCGTCAGGATATAATTTTTGGTTTTCCTGATATATTTCTAATGCAGCTGATAATCGTCCCACCGCTATTTCAATATCAGCCAACGCTAACTGGTAAGTCAATCGGTCATCATCATTTTCAATAAGTTTATTAATGATGGTTCTTGCCTGAGAAAAATTTCCCACAGCGGCTAGGGCCAAACTATAACCATACTGAGTCGCCGTTGAATTAACACTATTACCCACCTTTAATGCATTGGCATAATAGTGCAGCAACTGGGTTAAATTATGACTGCCCATCACCCGTAATTTCTCGCGCATTAGATAAAATAACAAATCATCATTTACTTGAGGTTCCAGAGGATAAGTCACGGCTCGCCCACGTGCCTCGGCGATACGTGACGTTGTCACTGGATGAGTTCGCAAAAACTCTGGCATGGCATTACCCGTGTAAAAACGACTCGCTTGTTGTAGTCGTTCAAAAAAAGCAGGCATCGCTAAGGCATCAAAACCAGAACGAACCAATGTCTGCATACCTAAATTATCCGCTTCAGATTCATTAGCGCGGGTAAAATTTAACCGTGACTGAAGTCCACCTGCTTGCACTGCCATAATCGCCGCTGAGCCCATTTGAGCATCTACAGCACCTAATAATGCTGCCGCGATCATCGCCACCGCCATTGGGATACTCATTTGTTGTGATTTTTCAAAACTGCGTAATAAATGGCGCTGGGTAATATGCGCTATTTCATGTGCTAATACGGAAGCCACTTCATCTTCTCGTTGACTGCTCAATATCAAGCCACTATTGACACCAATAAAACCACCTGGGGCTGCAAAGGCATTCACGCTCGAATCAGGCACCATAAAAAAAGTAAACGGTAAATGCGGTGCATCACTGTTTGTCACCAAACGATAGGCTAAGTCCTGCAAATAACTATTTATTTCAGCATCATCAATCAAATCAACGGATTGCTGTAAACGCCAATAAAAACCTAAACCAATTTGATATTCCTGTTGGGGAGAGATTAAAGCGCCCGCACTATCGCCAATTTCAGGCAAGGCAATATCGACTGCACGTGTGGCAGTAAATGGCCACAGAAGCAGCCCAAACAACGCTATTGTAATAAATTTTCTCATATCAACCATATGACAATCAGGAGCTAACAAGGGTTCCAGCAAGACAAAAAAGCTATTTAAGTTTATTATTACACGTTTATATAGACACCTTCTTTGGGAAATAACATGTCAAACTTTGATGTTGAACTTGATACATCGGGCTTAAACTGCCCTCTTCCTGTATTAAAAGCACGTAAAGCCTTATCAGAAATGGACGCTGGCCAGCGCTTGCTGCTCATCGTAACAGATGCCGGTGCAAGTCAGGACATTCCTGCATTTTCAAAAATGACAGGTAACCCATTAATTCAATCTAATGAGCAAGAAGGTAAATTGCACTTCATTCTTGAAAAAGGGGCAGAATAATGGCTAAAAAACTCGCAATTATTGCCAGCAAAGGTACGCTCGATGGTGCATACCCCCCATTTTTATTAGCTTCAACCGCTGTTGCATTAGGATTTGAAGTAAAAATATTTTTCACTTTCTATGGTTTACAGCTATTGAACAAAAACCTAGATCTCAAAGTATCGCCACTGGGTAATCCTGCGATGCCAATGCCGGTACCTGTGCCAAGCATTGTGCAAGTTATTCCAGGTCTAGAATGGTTTGCCACCTGGATGATGAAACGTAAATTAAAACAAAAAGGTGTGGCTAGCGTAGAACAACTACGTGATATTTGTGTTGAAACAGGCGTTGATCTTATTGCCTGCCAAATGACCGTTGATTTATTCGACTTCAACGAAGAAGATTTCATTGACGGCATCAGCTC
>ENA-ORXI01002373-ORXI01002373.1-sediment-metagenome-genome-assembly--contig:-NODE-2373-length-13572-cov-5.381178_pt1 | contig 13572 bp, 9 predicted proteins | sample MGYA00237861_ERZ511468 | MGnify/ENA primary metagenome ERZ511468 (study PRJEB26299, sample SAMN06266213) | sediment metagenome | isolation source: Hudson Canyon methane seep mesocosm | place: USA:Hudson... | reverse complement strand
TCTAATGAAGGAAAGATATTAAAAAGTTTTTTATAATTACTTTTTTCTTGGTTTTTAAGCGTTCCGATATTTTTGATGCTTTCTTGAATGAAATATTCAATCTTACTTCTGTTTTCTTCGTATATTTCTAAAAATTCTTTCATAGTAATCCTTAATTTAATGCAGTATTATATAATGTACACATAATTATTATACAGCACTATTGTATATAAAATATACAGTAGTGTTGTTTCTTTTTTGTCACATCTGTGTTAAACTTCTTTCATCAAACAATTCAAGGAGTCAAAATGTTCAAGCAAGTATTAAAAATAGGATTGGGACTTTCTGCTGTTGCAACAGTATTATTAGCAACTCCAGAAAAAACAAAATTAAAGATTGGATTTATAGCCCTTACGGATTCAGCACCTTTAATTATTGCAAAAGAAAAAGGTTTTTTTAAAAAATATGGGTTAGATGTTCATGTAGCTAAAGAAGGTGGTGGTTGGCCAGGAATTCAACAAAAAGTGATTTCTGGAGAATATGATTTTTCACATGCACTTGCAGGTATGCCAATTGCTGCGACATTGGGTGTGAATGGAAATGCTCATTTACAAGCATTGTTGAGCTTAGATTTTAATGGTAATGCAATTACCTATGGTAATAACATTATAAAAGAGATGGAAAAATATGGCTTGGATAAAACAGTACGACCCGTAACTGCGGACAGTTTAAAAAAATTTATTGATGTCAAAAGACAAAAAGAGGGTAAAAATTATCAACCATTGAGTTTTGGTATGGTTCACCCTTACTCTACTCATAACTATGAGTTAAGATATTGGATGGCCTCTTCAGGAATTAGACCCGATCAAGATTCGACTATTAAACCTTTCCCACCTCCTACGATGCCTTCAAACTTGATTGCTGGAAATATCGAAGGATATTGTGTGGGTGAACCTTGGAATTCAAGAATTGTATTAAAAGGTAAAGGAAGTGCCCTTGTAACGAATTATGATATTTGGAATAACAACCCTGAAAAAGTTTTACAAGCTAGAGCTGATTTTATTAAAAAAAATCCTGAAACGACAAAAGCAGTTATGAAAGCTGTCATAGAAGCTCAAATGTGGTTGGATGAATCTTGGGAAAACAGAGAAGAAGCCATTAAATTCTTAGCAAAAAAGAATTATGTTAGAGCGCCTAAAAAAGTATTACAAAAATCAATGAGTGGGACTTTTCTTTATAATAAAGGTGTTGACAGTTCAAACCCAATGTTTAACGTATTTGCAAACTATTATGCATCATATCCCTTTTATTCACATGGAATGTGGTTCATCACTCAAATGTACAGATGGGGACAGTTGGATAAACCTGTTGATATGAAAGCAGTTGTTGAAAAAGTATACCGACCTGATTTATTTGAAGCTGCAGCACGAGAAGTAGGGTATCAACTTCCTCCAAGTGCATGGAAAAAAGATGGTGTTGATGAATATAATAAATTTATTGATGGAAAAGTATGGGATCCAAATAAAGCCGTTGAGTATATATTTGACTTTAAAGTAAATAACTCAAAAGTAACTAAAAAGGCGTTAGAAGCGGCAAATAAATGGAGTGTTAAGACAAAACAACCAACATATAATTGTCCTTATGGACCTGCTGGTTGTGCTGACCCCAAATATGTAACCAAACAAAAGATAGCCTCAAAGTAAAATAATAACAATGTATAACTTCAATCATTTAATGATTGAAGTTATGTGACAGTTACTAAGTATTAATTTTAATATTTAATAACTGTCATAACTAAGATTCTGGTCAATTTTAATTATGACAGGCCTGGTTTAATACTTTTTTCTCCTTCTTGTATTAAACCATTAAAATAAATAAGGAAATTTATGAATAAAGAAACATTAAAAAAAATAATAATGCCACTTTTAGTATTTGCAGTATTGATTCAAGTATGGTCAGGAATTGCAATAATAGTAGAAGATTTTCCAACACCTAGTGATACGTACGTGGCTGCATTTGGAGGTATTAACAGTGAAGGCGATGAGCTCGAGGGTGTTTTAAGCGATCCCTTTTATGTAGAGAATCAAGATGATAAGGGTGTTTTTTGGCAAATACTGGCTTCTCTTAAAAGAGTATTTGGTGGATTTGCATTGGCAATTATAGTGGGTGTTCCCATTGGATTATTAATAGGTATGAGTAAAACTGCTCAATATGCATTTGATCCTTTTATCCAAATATTTAAGCCCGTCTCGCCTTTAGCTTGGCTTCCATTGCTGCTATTTATTTTTCAAGATATAAACTTAACTGCAATCTCAACCATTTTTATAACATCAATTTGGCCTATTATTATTAATACCGCTTTGGGTGTGAAAAATGTGAATGAAGATTATCTGAATGTCGCAAAGGTTTTACAGTTTACTGCACTTGAAAAAGTTATTCAAATTATACTACCTGTGGCAGTTCCTTATATATTTACAGGAATGAGACTATCACTTGGAATTGCTTGGCTGGTTATTGTTGCAGCTGAAATGTTAACAGGCGGTATTGGTATTGGGTTTTGGATTTGGGATGAATACAATAATTTAAATTATCATAATATTATTATAGGAATTATTATTGTTGGTTTGGTTGGTTTTATGCTTGATATTTTGATGGGTAAACTGGCTGATTTCTTTGATTATAGAAAAAAAGCGTAAGGATAAACAATGAGTACAGATGAATTTTTAAAATTAGAAAAAATAAGAAAAGCTTTTCCTTTGCCAAATGGTGAAGAGTATGTTGCTGTTGTCGATGTGGATTTAAATATTAAAAAAAATGAGATTATTTCAATTATTGGACACAGTGGTTGTGGTAAATCAACACTGTTAAATATGATAGCAGGACTTGATGCTCAAACCCAGGGTAATATCTGCTTGGAAAAAAGAGAAATAAAAGGTCCCGGACCTGAACGTGCGGTTGTTTTCCAAAACCACTCCTTACTTCCATGGTTGACTGTATATCAAAATATTGAAATGGCAGTTAAAAAAGTAATGCCTGAATTAGATGCCAAAGAGCTTCGAGCTAGAATAGAAAAATTTGTCTCAATGGTTAATCTTGATCATGCAAAAGATAAGTATCCAGGAGAAATTTCAGGAGGTATGAAGCAAAGAGTGGGGATTGCAAGAGCTTTAAGTATTAAACCAAAAGTATTATTGATGGATGAACCTTTTGGTGCCTTGGATTCATTAACGCGAGCAAATTTACAAGAGCATTTAATGAGAATTCAGCAAAAAGTTCAAAACACCGTTATTATCATTACTCATGACATAGATGAAGCTGTATTGTTAAGTGACAAAGTAATTATGATGACTAATGGCCCAGAAGCTACCATAGGGGAAGTTCTTGAAGTAGATTTACCACGCCCTAGAAATAGGGTTGAGCTTCAAAGTAATAAAGAGTATACACGATGTCGAGAATCGATACTGAGTTTTCTTTATGAAAAGTTTGCAAAAGATGATGAATAATTTATATGATAGAAGAAATATTAAAAGAAGAATTGGTTGAAATATATTTTCAACCAATTGTATCGATAAAAACAAAAAGAATATTTGCTTTTGAAGCATTAACAAGATGTGTCTATCAAGGAAAAAAAATATCACCCCAACTGTTATTTAATCTGGCTAAACAAAAAAAATTATCTTTAAAACTTGATTTGATAACCAGAAAAAAAGCGATTCAAAAGTTTCATTCATATTATTTAGAAAATAATGATTTAACACTTTTTTTAAATTTTGAATCAAGTTCAATTAACAAGTTTAATTTACGTAATAATGAATATTGTTTTACTAAAACCATTCAAGAGCTTGGTATTCCTTCTAAAAATTTTATGTTAGAAATAAAAGAAGATGAAATTAGCAACGAAGAAGCTTTAAAAAACTTTTGTAAAGTATATAAAAAACTTGGGTTTTCTATTGCTCTTGATGATTTTGGTACAGGAAATTCTACCTTTGACAGAATAAACCTAATTAAACCTGATTTAATAAAGATTGATAAGTCTCTGTTTTGCAATATAAAGAATAATCAAATTAATAAAGAGATAGTCAACTCAATTTCTAAAATGTGTAAAAATATTGGAATATTGGTTTTAGCAGAAGGGGTTGAAGATAAAGATTCTATTTGTATTGCCATGAAAAAGGGAATAAATCTTTTTCAAGGATACTACTTTAGCCAAGCTAAATCTAAAATAGATGAAGTAGATAACTCAAATATCATTTCCAAAACATTAGATATGGGAGATAGTTTTAGAACAGATATTATCAAAGGAATAAAAAGAAAGCGAGAAGTTATTTCAAATTATACTGTATTAGTAGAAAAAATAATTGATAAAATCAATAGAATAGAATCTTCCTATAAAGTCATAGAAAAAGAAATCAAGAAGTATGAAAATATTGAAGCTATGTATTTAATTGATGAAAAAACTTCTCTTCAAGTACAAAATACAGTGATGAAAATTAATTTAAACTCTAGATTTAAACCGACAAAACATGGGGACGAACACTATTTTAAAGAGTACTATTATATTACTCAAGAATCAAAAAAAGGTATTTTTTTAAGTCAAAAATATATTTCTTTTGCTTCAGGGAATATTTGTAAAACATTTGCTAAAAAATTTGAAAAAGAGAATAAAAGCTACATATTATGCATTGATATTGCAGTATAAAAGGAAAAATATGAAACAGTTACTTAATAGAATAAATTTAAAAAACAAATTGATTTTAATGATGATACTCCCTCTTTTAGGTTATGTATTGATTTCAATTAATTTCTTATATGAAAATTATAATGAATATAAAAGTTACGAAATAATAAAAGAAATATTAATAAAAAAGGATCAATTAAACAGCAGTCATACCTTGCAGCTTTCAATTTTAGCATCTTTGAGTCACGAAGAAGATGCATTATCATTGCTTAATAAAACGATTAATGAAAAACATGACATGTTAATCTATAAGGCCATTTCAATTTTGTTTATTTTAGTATTGACTCTATTTGTTTTTATGAGTGTTCTTTCAAATATAATCATCTCTATTCGAACCATAAAATCAGGGCTGAATAAATTTTTCTCTTATTTAACGTCCACTGAAAAAAAATTGGATTTGATTGAACTGGACTCTACGGATGGTTTTGGAGAAATGGCTAGAGAAATTAACAGTAATATTGTAATCATTAAGGATGGGTTGATTCATGATAATGATGTTATCAATGAAGCAAAGTTTGTATCAGATATGGTGGGGAAAGGTTTTTTGGTTTATCGAATTAATGGTGAGGCAAATAATGTATATATTAATGAGTTAAGAGATACATTTAATGATATGATTGACAATTTACGTATTAATATTGTCAAGTCATTCCAAGCTTCATTATCTTATGCTAACAGAGATTTTACGTCAATCGTTGAGAAAAATGAAATTGGTGGTATTGTGAATACGATGCTGAGATGCCTGAATATGATAGGTACAAATGTATCTGAGTTTTTAGCAATGGTGAATAAAAATGGACAAGTATTGGATGAAAAATCCAAAGCCCTTTTAGGGTTAGTTGAAATTTTATATTCCTCTTCAACGTCACAAGCTTCAGCACTGGAGCAAACAGCTGCATCACTTGAAGAAATCACTGCAAATATATCAGATACCTCAAACAAAGCTAACAATATGCTTGAAATTGCAAACTCTACAAAAGATTATGCAAACAATGGAATAACTCTTGTAAAAGATACACAAAACTCCATGGTGGAAATCAATGATGCAACCTCTGCGATTAATGATGCCATTACGATTATTGATCAAATTGCTTTCCAGACCAATATATTATCACTCAATGCTGCTGTTGAAGCAGCAACTGCAGGTGAAGCAGGAAAAGGTTTTGCCGTTGTTGCACAAGAAGTGAGAAATTTAGCAAGCAGAAGTGCAGATGCAGCACGTGAAATTAAAGATTTAGTTGAAATGGCACAAGATAAATCAACTGAAGGTAAGAATACTTCAATGGAGATGTTAAACAGTTTTGAAAAGTTATTAAACATGATAGAAGAAAATACCACGCTCATTGATGAAGTTGCAAGTTCGAATAAAATCCAGATGCAAAATCTTTCTCAAATTAATACCACAATGAGTGATTTAGATAAGATTACACAAGAAACAGCTCATATTGCATCTCAAACTAAAGATGTTTCTATTGAGACAAGTATGGTTGCCAATGATATGATTAAAGTAGCGTCATTAAATAAATATGATTTAGAGGCTCAAAAACGTGTTAAAGACTTTGATTTTATACAAGATGTCAATAGAATAAAAATTGATTATATGCGCTATAAACAATTGATTTTAAACCAAGTTAATGGAAATTCAAAAAGTATAGATATTAATTGTGACTGTAAAAAATCAATTGATAAATGGATGTTAGATAATGAAAACAATACTTTTTCAACCAGTGACGAATGGTTGCGTATTAAAGAAAATACCAATAAGTTAAACAGATTACTTGTTGATTATGGGCAAGCCATGAAATTAAGGGATGCTGATATAATTAATCGTACATCTATGGAGATTGAGTCAATTTTGGATTTTATATTTACATTGTTAAATAAATTTAAAGAGAATAAATCTATTTAGAACATGCAAAGGTATTTTAAATAAATAAAATACCTTTGAACTAATTAGTTTATTTCAATATTTGAAATGTACTCTTTAAATGTCGATGAATCTTTAGGGTTGTCTTGGTACTCATTGATTAAATCTGATATAAAGTCAACGACTTTTGTTCCAGGTATTTTAATCCCTGTTGGTGTAGCAAAAACAGAAGCTGTCTCGCCTTTTAAATTACCACCATAATGTACTTCATACCCTTCAACTCTGTTGCCTTCATCATCTTTAACTTTACAGCCCACTAATCCAATATCTGAAATTTGGGGATGAGAACAAGCATTTGTACATCCTGAAATTGCAATCATAACATTTTCTTTAAAATCAGGAAATCTTTTTTCTAGGTCTAAGATAACTTCTTGTGTAAAAGTTTTTGTTTCAGTGATACCAAACTTACAAAACTCTTTTCCTGTACAGCTTTGCATTCTTGCTCTGAAAATTGTTGGTTCATATGGATATCCCAACGCATCAATTTCATTTGCAAGATTAAGGGCATCTTCATCTTTGACACCAAAAATAACAAAATTTTGAGTCGTTGTGAGTCTCATTCCTTTTGCATTGTATTTTGTAAGGATGTCATATATCTTTACAAAATCAGCACCCGCAACACGCCCTGCATTTGTAGCAAATCCAATATAAGATTCACCCTCTTTGGAGGACTTGTTAATTCCTAAGTGATTTCTGTTTTCGAATGATTCAACAGTTGGTTCTTCAACTCCACTCATTAATGTATATCCAAGTCTGGTTTCTAATTCATTGATGAACTTTTCTAAACCCCATTCGTTCACTAAGTGTCTGACTCGGGCTTTATTTCTATTGGCTCTGTTTCCATGATCTCTGAAAATTTCTGAAATAACAACTGCGACATCTTTCACTTGCTCTTTTTTTACATATCTTTTTGCTCTATACGCTATTTGTTTAGATTTTGATAATCCTCCTCCAACAGTCAAGTCAAATAGAACTTCTCCATCTTTTTCAAATGCTCTGAAAGCAACATCTTGTATTTCATAAGGAGTACAACAACATTTACATCCAGAAATTCCAATTTTGTATTTTCTTGGAAAGTTTGTATAGCTATCTGAATTTTCATCAAAATAGGTATCCACTTCTTTAACCAAAGGTGTTGCGTCATAAAGCTCTTGTTTATCTAATCCAGCCACGGGACAGGCAACAATTGGTCGAGGACCATCTCCTGAAGCCATTCTTGAAGTAAGTCCAACAGATTCTAGAAGAGTGAAAATGGCAGGCAAATCTTTTATTTGAATGTAATGATATTGAATATTTTCTCTGGTGGTGAAGTCAATCAAACCTTGGGCATATTTTTGTCCAATTTCTCCCATGACTTTGAGTTGCTCTAAATTCATAGATGCATCTACGAGTTTGATTCGTTTCATAAAATAGTTTTTGTCTTCAAGTTTATCATGATTGATATGTGGATACATTCCATACCATTTAAGTAATCCAATATAGTCCTTGCTTAAAGGTATTCCTTCTTTTGCTTCTTTATAAATATCTTCTATTACTTGTAAAGGTGGTCTTGACGCTTTTAACTGTTCTACTTTTGATAATTCTTTTTCCATAATGATTCCTAAATAATATAAATTGTTTTTAATCGTAAGATTATACTCAAATAGTATTAAAAATGTACGCTGTAAAACATTTAACTAAATTCATTTCTAATTACTTAAGTTTGTTTGTAAATTTTATGAATCTTCTAAATGTCTATTTTTTATACACTAATGGTATTTAAATTATGAGTTATTTATATTACAATTGCTGTAGATTAATTAAAAGAAGGACAAAAATGGAAAGTTTTGCAGACGTAAAATATATTCTTGACGGTTTCCTGTTTATATTTTCAGGAATATTAGTAATGTGGATGGCAGCTGGTTTTGCTATGTTAGAAGCTGGTTTGACTCGATCAAAAAATAATGCAACGATACTTACAAAGAATATGGCACTTTTTGCTATATCTTGTATTATGTTTTATTTTGTTGGTTACAACTTCATGTATGGAGATGGTGGAGCATTTATAGGTAGTGGTGCAATGTTAAGTGGTAAAACAAATGAAGCTATGGGTTATCCTGTTATGGCTGATTTCTTTTTCCAAGTAGTATTTGTAGCAACTGCAGCTTCAGTTATATCTGGAACAGTGGCTGAAAGAATTAAATTATGGCCATTTTTAATATTTACAGTTGTATTAAGTGCTGTTATTTATCCAATCCAAGGTCACTGGACATGGGGAGGAAGTGAATTAGGTGGATTACTTGCAGGTTTTTCTGATTTTGCTGGATCTACTATTGTACACAGTGTTGGTGGATGGGCTGCTCTTGCAGGTGTTCTAATATTAGGAGCAAGAAAAGGCAAATATGGTAAAAATGGACAAGTAAGACCAATACCTGGTTCAAACTTAACCTTAGCAACACTTGGAACATTCATTTTATGGATGGGATGGTTTGGATTTAATGGTGGTTCTCAATTAGCCTTAGGTTCAAAAGCAGATATTGATGGTATTGCAATGGTTATTGCTGATACAAATATGGCTGCTTGTGCTGGTGCAATTGCTGCAGCGTTACTTACTCAGTTTATTTACAAAAAAGTGGATTTAACAATGGTTCTAAATGGTGCTCTTGCAGGTCTTGTATCAGTAACTGCTGGTCCTGATTTAGGTATGTTGGTTTCTTTTGTTGAAGGTATTGTTGGTGGTGCTTTAGTTGTATTTGCTGTTCCTATGTGGGATAAGTTAAGAATAGATGATCCAGTGGGTGCTTTATCAGTACACTTGGTTGCAGGTATCTGGGGAACATTAGCTGTTGGTATCTTTAATCCTGAAGTAACAATCTTGGCTCAGTTAAAAGGTATTGTAGTAATTGGTGCATTTGTATTCATCGCTTCATTCATCGTATGGAAAATCCTTGATGTGGTAATGGGATTAAGAGTTGATGAAGAGACTGAAATCAATGGTCTTGATATTCATGAAACTGGATTAGAGTGTTATCCAGAATTCAAACGAGCATAAAAGTTTGATATAGCGTTGCATCTTTTGGATAATCTCTGCGTTGAAAATCAAAATTATCACACTCACTTACTCAAGTAAGCTCCTGTGATAATTTTGATTTCCGCCTTGACCTTATTCAAAATCTACAACACTATATCAACTTTAGAGATGTGCTAAAAAAGATTTTTAAAAATAGGGAATAAAAATGAAAAAAATTGAATCAATTATCAAACCTTTTAAACTCGAAGATGTGAAAGAAGCATTGGTTGAAATAGGTATTAATGGTATGACTGTAACAGATGTAAAAGGTTACGGAAGACAGCAAGGACATAGTGAGTTGTACAGAGGTGCAGAATACATTGTAGATTTTCTTGCAAAAATTAAAATCGAATTGGTTGTAAATGATGACCAAGTCGAACAAACGGTATCAACGATTGTTGAAGCTGCAAAAACGGGGAAAATCGGAGATGGTAAAATATTTGTAACTGCTATTGAAGATGTGGTTAGAATCAGAACCGGTGAAAAGGGAAGTGAAGCCGTTTAATATTAAATGGATTTATTTGTTTGTGAAAGGGATGTTACGTATTCGTAATATCCCTTTTTTAATTGTAAATATTTAGTTATTTTGAAATAATTAAATTAGATATATATATGTAGATTCTTATAAAACTCCTATTTTCACCTAAAAAATTAACCTAAGTCAAAAACTTTAAAAAATTATTCTATTATAATCAAATCCTAAAATTGTAGTTTGTACATTATTTTTACATAACGGCAAAAAAAGGAAAATTAAATGTTGGAAAATATCTCAATTTATATTGAAATGAAAAAGGATTGTTATGCTAGCTAGTTTGTCTATTAAACAAAAATTGATTTTAATTATGTTGATACCTTTAATGGTTGTTGTACTGCTGTCAGCCAAATTAGCACTTAATGCATATAACAACACGAAAAGTCTTGAAAAAATTGAAAAAATTGTAATTTTGTCTACGAAAATAGGGGCCTTGGTTCATGAAACTCAAAAAGAAAGAGGAATGACCGCTGGCTTTTTAGGAAGTAAAGGCAGCAAATTCAAGGATAAATTACCTCTTCAAAGAGACAATGCATCAGCTAAAAAAAGTGATTTATTGGAGTATCTTAGTGATTTTGATGCCAATGAATACAATGAAGAATTCAAAAATGCTTTAACGTTGGGATTAAATCAGCTTGACAATATCGATAACATTCGAAGTCAAGTTTCAAGTCAATCTATAAACGCAGGTGCTGCAATTGGATATTATACCAAAATGAATGGATTGTTTTTAAATGTAATAGGTGCATCTATTCAGCTTTCAAGCAGTGCAGAATTATCTCAAAAACTGGGCGCTTATACAAACTTTTTATTATCAAAAGAGCGAGCGGGGATTGAGCGAGCTGTGGGTGCGAATACTTTTGCACGGGATAATTTTGGAAAAGGTATGAGAGTGAAATTCAATAATCTTGTTGCAAAACAAGATGCTTATGCAGACTCGTTCTTAAAAGTAGCAAGTAAGCCAGCCAGAGAATTCTATAATGAAACTGTGAGTGGTTCATCTGTTGATGAAGTTAATAAGATGAGAGATGTTTTATTGTCAAGTGGCAAGAATTCCAAATTTGGAATTGAAGCTCAATATTGGTTTACTACAATAACCCAAAAAATCAACTTGCTTAAAAAAGTTGAAGATTATTTAGCCAACGAATTGAAAAACGCTACATCACTTGAAAAAGAAAGTACCTTTGAAGAGACGATGATATTTGGAATTTTAAGTCTCCTTGGAATTATAATGACATTGGTTTTAGCAAGAACGATTGCTTTCACCATTTTGATTGATGTAAGAAATGTAAAAACAGGCTTAGAAGAGTTCTTTGCTTTTGTTAATTTTGAAAAAGATGATTTAAAATTAATCGAGGTACACTCTTCGGATGAGCTTGGTTTGATGATGCAGAATATCAACAAAAATATTGAAAAAACAAAAGATAACATAGCTACAGATAAGGAACTTATAAAAGATACTATAAGGGTGGCAAACAGCATCAAAAATGGTCACTTGGATTCCAGAATCTCATTGCATTCAAATAACCCTGCCTTGAATGAATTGAAAGATATTATCAATGAAATGTTAGATTCATTAAATGTTAATGTTGAAAAAGTAATGTGTGTTTTAGATTCTTATACAAGTCTGAATTATCTTCCTAAAGTGGACAAAGAAGATTTAGATGGAACGATGGCAAAACTGTGTGATGACGTTAATAATTTGGGTCAATCAATCACTGAAATACTTTTGGAAAATAAAAAGAATGGTGTGATTTTAAATCAAAATGCAAATACATTAACAAACAATTTAAACCAGCTCTCCAATGCAGCAAATGTTCAAGCCGCATCCTTGGAAGAGACGGCTGCATCCTTAGAAGAGTTAACTGCAAATCTGCGAGCCAACAATGAATCCACAATAGAAATGGCAAGTTATGGAAGTAAAGTTAAAAATTCTGTAACCACTGGACAAGCCTTAGCCAATAATACCGCTTCAGCTATGGATGAAATCAATGAACAAACTTCTGCCATCTCCGAAGCCATCACGGTTATTGATCAAATTGCATTTCAAACCAATATTCTCTCCCTTAACGCTGCTGTTGAAGCAGCAACTGCAGGTGAGGCTGGAAAAGGATTTGCTGTAGTTGCTCAAGAAGTGCGAAATCTCGCCTCTCGTTCTGCTGAAGCAGCGCGAGAGATTAAAGATTTGGTTGAAAATGCACAAGCAAAAACGGATGGAGGCAAAAAAATAGCAGATGATATGATACATGGTTATAAGGAACTTAATGAAAATATCACAAAAACAATTGACTTGATTGATAATGTAACAACTGCCAGTAAAGAACAAGAATCAGGAATTGTCCAAATCAATGATGCCGTAAACAATCTGGATAAACTTACTCAAGAAAATGCGCAGAATACAGCAAGTGCAGATTCAATAGCAAAACAAACGGGGAAAATTTCAGCCATCATCGTTGAAAATGCTAACGCCAAAGAGTTTGAAGGAAAAGACTCTTTTACATTCAGGGATTCGACACTTGATGAGAATTTTTCGGGTATTGAAAAAAGAGTCATAGAAAAAGAAATAAAAACTAAACGTAAAGCACAACATAAACCAGTAGTAAAAAAAGTTCTTGCATCAACAAACAACAGCGATGAATGGGCAAGTTTCTAATCAATGATAAACAGGAGTTCAACTCTCCTGTTTCTTGAATATCTTCATACGTATAACTGTTAATAATTCAATATCTCCATATAAAATTTATACTCGAATAAAATATTAATCACCTCAATCAAATCGTAAAAAAAGAATTTTAAGAATAATTAGTTCTTATAACTCATCAAAAATTAAGATAAGCTGCGTTATATTTACGTTATAACATTATGATGTTATAACGATATCATCTTCAAGGAAACAGTATGTTAAAAAAATTGTCAATCAAACAACAGCTCATTTTAATTATGTCTATACCACTTATAGTGGTTATCTCTTTATCTGTCCACTTAGCTTATGATGCTTACCTTAAAACAAAAAGTCTTGAGAAAATCGAAAAAGTTGTAATTCTATCAACAAAAATTGGAGAATTGGTTCACGAAACTCAAAAAGAAAGAGAATTGACTGCCGGATTTTTAGGCAGTAGGGGAACTAAATTTGAAAATGCCCTGAGGGTGCAAAGAGAAGTTGCCACTCTTAAAAGAGAGGAATTGCTGCATTATTTAAAAAACTTTGAGATCAATAAATACAATAATGATATTAAAAATGCTTTGACTTTGGGTTTAACACATTTAAAAGATGTTGAATTGATTCGATATAAAATCTCCCATCAATCAGTAGAGCCAGAATCAGCTTTGCATTATTATACAAAAAT
>ENA-ORXI01002372-ORXI01002372.1-sediment-metagenome-genome-assembly--contig:-NODE-2372-length-13574-cov-2.602949_pt1 | contig 13574 bp, 12 predicted proteins | sample MGYA00237861_ERZ511468 | MGnify/ENA primary metagenome ERZ511468 (study PRJEB26299, sample SAMN06266213) | sediment metagenome | isolation source: Hudson Canyon methane seep mesocosm | place... | reverse complement strand
ACTGAAGGTTGGCCCATAGGGCGTAGGACAGGACGTCCGAAGTAATGACTATAGTCAACTCCGTGCAAGCGCCTTACTCTTGAATTAATTAGCTTTAATTTTAACGTTATATAGATATATGGAAACCGAGTCGACTCCGACTCGGTTTTTCTTTATCTGGCGTTGTATTTTTTATCTACAATCAAGTATGCTTAAGTGATAAAGACATAACTACTTGATTTATTAATTGATGTCTCAAACTTCTCTTTGGCAAACACATCAGCAAAACAACGACTTTGCAGAAATATGTAATGCGCTCTACGAGCGAGAATTACGTGTGCTTGCTAATGTTGAAACTGCCTCTATTCAACGTGTACAAGGTCGTTTAAAAAGTTTATCGCATTATGTTAACCGTACCGCCAATCTTATGGTGCAAGTTAATGAACAAGGTATCTCTCCACTGACATTAGATGTTCAAAATGCTAGCTGGTCATCAAAGCAAGCAGTTAAGCTATCTTTGTCAGGCCAAGCTGAAGATGATGTTTTTTCATGGTATCTAACGGGTAAATTAGCTCTTGGCTTGGTTGTTCCAATATTTAATGGCGAATATGTTATTTTAGACTGCATAGATAGAGTCGATACAGAAAGTAAACGTCTCCGAACCAATGGATCAGGTTGGTTTTCATTAGCAATAAATGATAACGAAACGTGTAAAAAAACACTTAGATTACTAAAGCCTAATAAAAAAATTATGTTAGCTGCTTGTGCTGGACATTGTTGGATAAATGGCAATAAAGCTAGCCCTATTATTCCTATTTTGCGTGAACTATTACTTTCCTGCGCGATTAATTGGCATGACTTTCATAAAGTATTGAAATAATGTTTTATGAAATTCATGTAGATTCGTTATGGGTTCACCTTGTGACTTTAAAATAAGCAGAACTAACAAATGAAAAGTATGACTATTTTAACAGGAAGCTTCTTACTCAACTTGCTATAGCACTTTTTTAGCCAACCAACATGACTAACCTCGTTATTTCCATTTATGGGAAAATTTAAAACTTTCATTTTCCCATAAATGGAACTTTTAACTAATCAGTATAATCCAACTCTCATTTAAAACACCTTAGTATCAAAAGGTTATGTTTGTTGGTACGGGCCATGCAATAAGTTTCAATAAGATGTTTTATTGGGGTAGGTAGTTTGGACATATCAGTAACTAAGCAAAAGAAATCTCTGTTGGGGCATATTTGGCCGCTTGCTCTTGTCATTATTATTGTAGCAGCAGGCTTAAATTACAGCTATTCAGTATTACAAGCCGATTATGTTATTGATGGCGATACAATGGTTTCTGCAGAAGTGCAACAGGGGAATTTCTCTGTGTTAGTTCGTGGCTCTGGGTTATTGGTTCCAGATAAAATTCAATGGTTATCAGCCAGTGTTGACGCCCATGTTGAACGAGTTGTGGTAAAACCAGGCAAAATGGTTAAAAAAGGGGAATTAATCATTGAATTAAGTAACCCTCAATTGCAACAGCTACTTGAAGAAACAAGATGGGAACTGGAGGCTAAAATTGCTGAAAGTAAAGCCAGTCAAGTAGAGCAAAAGTCAGCAATACTATTTCAAAAAGCAAACATGCTTGATGCCAAACTCAATTACCAAAGTAGTAAGTTAAAACTTGACGCGCAAAGCGAGTTGTTCGCAAAAAAAACAGGCGCGGTTTCTAAGATTGATTATGAAAAGACCTTACTTGAAACCAAGCAGTTTAATGAGCGCTGGAAAATTCAGCAAAGTATTTGGCAGACCATGACAGAAAATATCGTTGCCCAAGAGAATGCTCGCAACTCACGTTTGAAAAAAATGCATAAAACTTTAGAGCGTGCCGAGCAACAAGTTAAAAACCTGATGGTATATGCCAGTTTGAACAGTGTCGTTCAAGAAGTTTCCGTTGAGCCTGGACAGCGTATCCGAATGGGAAGCAACCTAGCTAAATTAGCACAACAAGATTCTTTAATCGCAGAGCTTCAAGTTTCTGAATTGCTGATAGGAGAGGTGAGTATAGGGCAAAAAGTCACCATAGACACGCGCAATAATAAGGTTGAAGGCATCGTTTCACGAGTAGACCCTGCTGTGGTAAATGGTAGTGTGCAAGTAGATGTTAGTTTTAGCGAAGCATTGCCGAGTGACGCTAGACCCGATTTGAGTGTTGATGGCGAAATTAAAATTACCGACATCACTGATACGTTATTTGTTAGCAGGCCAATTTTTTCCCAGAGCCAGTCACATTCAACGCTTTATAAGCTTAATGATGAGGGTGATTTTGCTGAGCGAATAAAGGTGGAATTAGGCAAGGGATCAGTTAATCAAATCCAAATACTTGAAGGTTTATCGGCAGGAGATAGGGTGATTATTTCTGACCCTAGCAGCTGGCAAAACTTTGAAAAAATTAGAATTAATTAGCTACACCAGTTTTTTATATATTAGCAAACAACAAAGTACCAGATGAATTTAATAGTTCACTTGGTATAAGATTAACAATAGAGATAAGGGAAACATAATGACTAAGACATTAATTAAACTAGATAATATCAAAAAAGTTTTTTTAACCGATGAAGTAGAAACTCACGCGCTGAGTAATATAACTTTAACGATAAATAAAGGTGAGTATGTTTCTATATCTGGGCCTTCTGGCTGTGGAAAATCAACATTGTTGTCGCTATTGGGCTTATTAGATACTAGCAGTGAGGGCTTGTATCAGTTAGCAGAGCATGATGTTTCCAATATTTCAAAGAAAGAAAGAGCACGTATTCGTAATATGGAGATAGGCTTTATTTTTCAATCGTTTAACTTGATTAGTGATTTAGATGTGGAAGAAAATGTTGCGTTACCATTAACATATCGTAAAGACCTTAATAAAGTTCAGCGGCAGCAAATGGTAAGTGACGCCCTAGAAAAAGTGAATATGTCTCATCGGTCAAAACATTTTCCTTCGCAGCTTTCAGGTGGGCAGCAACAACGTATTGCCGTAGCCCGAGCTATTGTTGGCAACCCTTCAATTATTTTAGCCGATGAGCCGACAGGTAATTTAGACTCAAAAAATGCTGAAGCAGTAATGCAGCTGCTGGATTTGCTACACAGTGAAGGCGCAACTATTTGTATGGTGACTCATGATCCCCGCTCTGCGAAAAGAGCTGACAGAAACATCGATATTTTAGATGGTCAGGTGGTTGCAGATCAACACACTAGTCAAAGAAAAACCAATGATGTAGCAGCGGCTTAGGGAGAATCATTATGATATGGCAAGACTTTAAGTACGCACTTAGGTTGTTATCAAAAAAACCTGCGTTTACAGCACTAACAACTTTAGTTATGGCAACAGGTATTGGTTTAAGTATCTACATGTTTTCATTTTTTAATACTATTTTATATAAGGATTTGCCCTTCAAAGACGGTGCTTCTTTAATGGTAATTAATGGCTCTTACCAGGGACAAAAAGGCGAAATTAAAATAAACCTTCATGACTATTTAGAGGTTAGAGAAAATGTACAGGGCCTATCTGAATTTGGTGCTTATCAAGCTAAGAATATCATTGTTTCTAGTCGTGATGGTGCCAGAAGATATACAGCCATTTTTGCAGAAGCGAATATATTTCAACTGACCCGCACTAAGGCGGCATTGGGGCGTACTTTTAGTGTCGCTGAAGACAGTGTTGGCGCTGAACCCGTAGTAGTTATCGGTTTTGATCTATGGCAAAGGCAATTTGCAGGGGATGAAAATGTGCTTAAGCAAACCCTTCGCATTAATGGCAATAGTCATCGTATCATTGGCGTTATGCCACAAGGTTACCTTTTTCCTCATAGTGCTCAAATATGGCTGCCATTAGCTGCTGATGCAACAAAGTTGTCACGGAGTAATACTATATATATTCGTGGTTTAGCACAGTTAAATGAAGGTATGTCTGAAGGTGATATTAATAGCCAGTTGGCTGTTATTATGAGTCGCCTTGCACAACGGTATCCAGAAACTAATAACGATAAAGGCGCATATATTACAACCATTCCAGGCTCTGGTGCAGGTGACGGTCAGCCTGTTATTTATACCATGCATATAGTTGCCGTATTAATCCTGATCTTGGCTTCCATTAATGTAGGTAATTTATTGTTATCTAGGGCGCTTGAGCGTGGTAAAGAAACAGCCATTCGTGTTGCTTTGGGGGCGCCAAGACTAAGGCTTATCAGCCAAATGTTATGGGAAAGTATTATCATTTGTACTTTAGGCGGGCTTATTGGCTTTTTGGTAATGGCTTGGGGATTGGAAATAACAGAACCAATAGTCGCTACTTTCTTTGCTGATCCTTTAGCCTTTTGGTGGGATTTTGGTATTGATGCGTACACAATAAAGTTATTCATAGCGATGGTGTTGGTGACCATTTTAGTCACTGGTTTTTTGCCTGCTTGGAGAAATTCAGGCGGCGATTTTAATGCTGTGTTGCGAGATGGAACCAGAGGTGCTTTAGGGAAAAAAGCTGGGCGACTTAATAAAATATTGGTTATTAGTGAAATCTTTATCTCAATGACGGTATTGATTGCTTCAGCAGTTATGGTGTTATCAGCTTATGAACAAAGCCATAAAGATATGGGAGCTGAAACGGATAAGACTTTATTAGCTAATGTCTTATTAACAGAAAAAGATTACAGCTCACAGCAAGATATGGTTCAGTTTGCTAAAACTTTACAAGCGAGTTTAGAAAATAGTGTTGGTATTGATAAAGTGATGATTGCCAGTGCATTACCCGGGCATTACAGTGTTAAACCGAATATTGCTATTCAAGGGCGAGAGTATGGAAAAAGTAATAATGCCAGTTACCCAAGAGCCAACTATATTTCAATAATGCCAGCAGCATTAGCCGACTTAGGAGTAGAACTACGCCAAGGACGTTATTTTAATAATGGTGATGATGGCTTAAATAAAAGCACAGTATTGGTGACAGAGAGCTTTGCCGAGCAACATTTTCCAGAAGAAAGTGCTTTAGGAAAACAAATTAGAGTTATTGATAGCAAATCAAAGCGACTAAACTGGCTCACAGTTGTAGGTGTAGTAGAGCATACAATTCAAGGTAATCGAGATGGTGACGCAGCGAGTATCCCTTCGATATTTAGGCCATTTACTCAGTTACCTACTCAGCAACTTACTGTTGCTATGGCTTATACTTCAAATGCTAACCTTGCAGCGAAAAGCTTAAGGAAAGTATTGCAAGGAATTGATAGTGAGCTTGCTTCATATCGCATTGAAAGCTACCAAGCAAGTAATGAACGTATTACTGCACCTGTTACCTTTATTAGTAATTTAACCGCCTTGTTTGCTCTAGCTGCTGTTGTGTTAGCGGCTAGTGGTATTTATGGTGTAATGTCTAATACTATAAATCAAAGAATACAAGAAATAGGGATTAAACGTGCGTTAGGTGCAACAGAGCGACGAGTAACGTTGGAGTTCTTATGGGAGGGGGTTAAGTTACTATTATGGGGCGGAGTGCCAGGTGTTATAGCGGGTGGATTTATGGGTTTTGCTATGGGACAAATGTTTGGCACAGATAATTCAGCCTTAATCCTGATATTTATAACCATGGTTGTTATAGTAGCAAGTACCGTGATGTTAGCGACCTTTTTACCTACTCGTCGTACTTTGCAATTAGAGCCGAGTCAGGCATTACATTACGAGTAAAAGCTAACTTAAGAGCAACGTATTATTAGTTGCTCTTAAGTGGTGTCATTTATTAAACAAAGTTAGACGAATCAGAATAAAGTTCTATGAAGCAAAATATTTTATTGGTTGATGATGACATCGACATACTTTCGGCGCTTAAAATTCTTCTTGTTCCAGAAGGGTATGGGGTTAATTTATGCCAAAGCCCCGAGTCAGCACTTGCTGCTATAAAGCAAAATAGTTTTGATTTGGTATTAATGGATTTAAATTACTCTTTGGATACTACTTCAGGCGAGGAAGGTCTTGCGTTAATTGATGCGATAAGAAAGCTTGATGAAGAGCTACCTATAGTGGTGATGACGGGTTGGGCAACAGTTGAAGTCGCCGTTAATACCATGCGAAACGGGGCTAATGATTTTATTCAGAAACCTTGGGATGTTGATCGACTTATAACCATTATTAGCAACCAAATAAAACTGGCAAAAAGTGAAAAAAATTCTCAGAAGTTAACGCAACAAAACCAGCTATTGCAACAGCACCTCGATAGTGAATATCAAGGAGATATTATTGGCCAATCGCCAGCAATGAAAAAAACATTAGCCTTAATAGAGCAAGTAGCGCAAAGCAATGCCAATATTTTGCTAACCGGTGAAAATGGTACTGGCAAGAGTATGTTTGCGCGATATATACATCAACGTTCAGCAAGACATTTAGCTAATCAAATATCGGTAAATATGGGAGCCGTCACCGAAACACTATTTGAAAGTGAAATGTTTGGTCATGTCAAAGGCGCTTTTACTGATGCTAAATCAACTCGTATTGGCCGATTTGAACTAGCCGATGGTGGCAGTTTGTTTTTAGATGAAATTGCCAATACGCCGTATTCACAGCAAGGAAAATTGTTACGAGTTCTTGAAGAGCACCAGTTTGAAAAAGTGGGAGCATGCAAAACTCAGTCGGTTGATATTCGACTAATATGCGCAACCAACGCCAAACTTAATGATGCCGTAGCAGCAGGTGAGTTTCGCAAGGATTTATTATATCGTATCAATACCATTACTATTGAAATTCCTCCCTTAAGAGCAAGAAAAGAAGATATAGTTTTATTAGCTGATTCGTTTTTAGCGCAATCAGCAAGTAAGCATGGTCAAAATAAATTAACGTTGAACGACTCTGCGCAAAAAGCACTAAGCGCTTACGACTGGCCTGGAAATATCAGGGAATTAAATCATGTAATTGAAAGGGCTCAAATTCTCTGTAATGATAGTGAAATTTGTGTGGATGATCTGGGACTACCTGATAGGCGATTGCAAGGTGAAAGCTCTACAGGTGTAGGTGTTCAAAATGATCCCTTTGAGTCAAAAGAGTTACTTAGCTTGGCCGATATTGAGCTTGCAATAATTGATCAACGCTTAACACATTTTGATGGTAATGTTTTAAAAGCGGCAAAATCCTTAGGAATGAGTCGCAGCGCTTTTTATCGTCGATTAGACAAAATTTGAGCTTAGATAAAATATAAACTCCACCAAATTAATAGGTCAGGGTATTGAAAAAGACAAGTAAGCCTCAAGGCGAACAGGTATTTAAAAGTAGTTATAAGAAAAAATCATTTGAAGCTCAGTTAACACAGTTATCTTTATTTTCCTCTTTGCCTATTTTTATATTACTCATTTGGGTAATGATTTATGCAAAAATTTCAATCTACCTAATCTTGTTAACTGCATTGTTGGGGAGCTTAGTTTTAGTCTATTGCCATAATAAAATCCATCAAAAATCCTCATATCAATTTCGCAGCTTAAGTAACTTACTTGATGCTATGGTACAAGGAGACTACAGCCTTCGATCTCGACATAGCGAAGGAGATAAAGCATTAAACGAGTTAGTTGACTCAATAAATAGCCTTGCTGTACGACTCAACAAGCAGAGGATTGAATCTATAGAAAGTCAATTATTGCTTAAAACAGTGATTAATCACATTGATGTTGCCATTATTGCTTTAAATGAAAACAGTGAAATGGTGTTAACGAACCCTGCTGCAAACGCTCTATTACAGTTATCTGACGACTCCAGTGATATTATTTTCAATGACTCTTTTAAACAGTTAGCGCAAGTAGACAATATTGTCAGTGGTCAAAGCCAAGTGATGCCATTAACCTTTGCTGGTCAGCAAGGTAAATTTAATGTTCATGTGGAAGAGTATCGTGATAAAGGCAAGCAACAAAAATTACTCTTTATTACTGATGTCAGTACTATGCTACGCAGTGAGGAGCGTAACGCTTGGCAAGCCCTCGTCAGAGTGATCAGCCATGAAATTAATAATTCCTTATCACCAATTTCTTCCATAAGCCAAAGCTTGAAGCGTTTATTAACACGACAAGAAGATATTGCTGAGCATAAAGATTACCTTATTGAGGGCTTAACAGTCGTTGCCCAGCGTACCAATAATTTGGCTAACTTTGTAAATAGCTATAAGCAGATAGCCAGTTTACCTGAGCCCAAAAAGCAAATGGCGTCGATAGCCAGTTTAGTAGGCAAAGTTTCTGGGTTGTATCAATCTCAGCATATTGAAATACAGACAAATGTTGATGTTAGTTTATCGATTGATGCGGTTCAAATAGAGCAAGTGCTTATAAATTTAGTTAAAAATGCAGTTGAAGCTATAAAAAATTCTGGTACCGACGGTAAAATAACTATTAGCTGGCAACAACAAGGCAGAGTTTTTAAACTTGCTATTATCGATGATGGCACAGGAGTGAGTAATCCCGATAATTTATTTGTGCCTTTTTATACCACCAAAACACAAGGTTCAGGAATTGGCTTAGTGTTGTGTAGGCAAATAATTGAAGCGCATGGTGGTAAATTAACTTTATCCAACCGTACGGAAAGTAAAGGTTGTATTGCTGTAATTGAGTTGGTTCTTTAAATGTGTAGATATACAAAAGTGGTCTCAGAAAAAAGATGATTCAAGGAAGGGCGACAAACTTGATTTTATGTAGTGCTTCTCCAAGCTTTTACGGCTTTTTTAGTTTCATTCTCGAGATTGTTTTTCTTGCTTATAGCCTGCAAGTATTTGAAGGCTATAAAAAAGAATATAAGTTCAAGTGATATACTTTTATGTGTTGTTTTAATGATAATTCTGGATTTAACAAAAATATAGCCTTAATTTTAAGATAGTTTGGTTATTAAAAGATGTACACTACTTTCAACCCTTATATAATGGGTGACATTCTAGCTTTCTATAAAGTTAACTTTTTATCTGTTTATTAGGTCGTTTTTAGGTAACCATGCGTACATTTACAGCGCTGTTATTGATTGTTTTTAGTTTATTACAATACCGACTTTGGTTTGGTAAAAACAGCGTGCCTGATTATCTTGCTTTACAAGAAGACGTAACTAGACAGCAGCTAGCAAATATAAAACTTCAACAGCGTAATAAACTACTCTATGCAGATACAGACGATCTTAAATTAGGCACTGAAGCTATTGAAGAGCGGGCTAGAAATGAGCTCGGTATGATCAAAGAAAACGAAACATTCTTTCGCGTTATTCCTCATAAAGCAAATTCCATGGAAGATAAGTCAATAAAAGATGGCACAAACAAGGGGGGATATTAGAGGTGAGTAACTCTGACTTGTTGTCTGAAAATCAGCAGTTTATTGTCGTTGTACCTGCAGCCGGGGTTGGCAAGCGTATGTTAGCTTCGTGCCCTAAACAATATTTAACCATTGATAATCAAACTATACTAAGCCATACAGTCAACCGTTTGTTGAGCCATAAAAATATAGCAAAAGTGGTTTTAGCTTTAAGTGATGATGATGACTATTTTTCTCAAACAACGTTAATCGACAGCCCTAATATTGTTCGAGTATCAGGTGGAAAAGAGCGTGTTGATTCCGTATTGAGTGGTTTAGAGATTATTGATGATAATGAATGGGTATTAGTACATGATGCAGCCCGTCCTTGTATTACTCATGATGATATAGATAAACTCATCAAAAACTGTCTTGATAATAATAGTGGTGGTCTTTTGGCTGCCCCTGTTGTCGATACCATGAAACTCTCCCTTAAAAATAATGTGAATGATGTAATGGAAGTTAGCGAAACAATTGATCGCACTAGTTTGTGGCATGCATTCACGCCACAAATGTTTAAAGCCAAAGAGCTGAAACAAGCTATTGTACAAGCTCAAATAAAAGGGGTAGCAATCACTGATGAATCTTCTGCAATAGAGTCTATAGGCTTACCCTGTTTACTTATCTCAGGAAGAAGGGATAACATTAAAATAACGCGTCCAGAAGATTTAGTCTTAGCGAGCTTTTACTTAGAACAACAGAACTTAAAACAACAACTTGAACAAAGTGAAGGATAAAAGATGCGCATTGGCCATGGTTTTGATGTACATAAATTTGGCGGGAAAGGGCCATTAATGCTTGCCGGAGTTGCCATACCATTTGAAAAAGGCTTTATTGCACATTCAGATGGAGACGTTGCTATTCATGCGCTGTGTGATGCCATACTTGGCGCGCTTTGTTTAGGTGATATTGGCAATCACTTTCCTGATACTGATGGTCAATATGAAAATATTTCCAGCAGAATATTATTGCGACACGTTGTTAGTTTGATGACAACCAAGGGCTATGAAATAGGAAATGGAGATATAACCATCGTAGCTCAAGCACCTAAAATTGCACCGCACTTATTAGCAATGCGTGAATGTTTAAGTGAAGACTTAGATTGTGATATTGAACAGATAAATGTTAAAGCAACCACAACAGAGAAGTTGGGATATACCGGAAGAAAAGAAGGTGTCGCTGTGCATTGTGTGGTGTTATTGGCACTCATTACACCAGCAATGTAGAAACCTAACATGTCTACACTCTTTGCGTTGAGTATAAGAGGAAGTACTTAAGACTTTTTATAAGGAAAGTAATGTTACCAGAACTAAGTTTTTACCATGGTAAGCCTCAATCTACAGGTTTACTTCGTCAGCAAAAAAGTGACTTTAAGGTGTTTGAACAGTTACCCTTTTTACCATGCGGTGAAGGGGAACACTTATATATTCATATTAGAAAAACAGGCGCTAACACAGTTTTTGTTGCCCGTGAATTAGCTAAATACTTTAAAGTGAAAGAACAGCTAGTTTCTTATGCTGGTTTAAAAGATCGTTTTGCAGTCACTGAACAGTGGTTTGGCGTTCATGTACCGGGCAAGCAAGAATATGATTTAAACAATCTTTCTATTGAAGGAGTAGAAGTCCTTAGCTACAAAAGGCATAACAAAAAACTCCGTACTGGCGCATTAACCGGAAATCGTTTTGAGTTGATATTACGAGAAGTCACAGATCTTAAAGCCTTGAATGAACGTTGGGAAAATATAGTTAAGGAAGGGGTACCAAATTATTTTGGTGAACAGCGTTTTGGTATTGACGGTGGGAATATTGACCGTGCATTGGCTTTGTTTTCTGGCACTAAAGTAAAAGATAAGAAAAAACGAGGTATGTACTTGTCTGCAGCGCGATCTTGTATTTTTAATGATATTATCAATGAACGAATCAAGAGCAATACTTTTTCTAAGGTTCAAGTTGGCGATGTGGTTATGTTGTCAGGTACTCAGTCAGTGTTTCACCTTGATGAAATTGATGACACTATAAAGCAGCGCTTAATTGAAAAAGATGTCGATATTACTGCTGCAATGTGGGGGGCAGGCGAGCTTATGACCAGTGCTGAGCCACAAATATTTGAGCAGAAAATTGCAGATGAACACGTTGAATTCTCTCAAGGTTTGCCACGTTTTGGTTTGAAACAAGAACGTCGTCGTATTCGATTAGTGATTGGCGACCCAGATATTAAAGTCTTATCTAATGAAAATTCAGCTAACGATACCTTACCCGCAGTCACAATTAGCTTTACATTAGCTGCTGGCTCATATGCTACCACGGTACTGCGTGAGCTAATTAATTATCAAGATTGCACTCAAAGAGTTAACGTAAAGGTTAACACTGATATAGAGAAAATCACTGAACAAGGTAAGTAATGAAAATTCTATTAAGTAATGATGATGGTGTTCATGCTCTAGGCATTAAAGTGCTTCATCAGGAGCTAGTTAAGCATTTTGATATAACGGTTGTTGCACCTGACAGAAACTGTAGTGGCGCAAGTAACTCTTTAACCTTGCTTAACCCTCTTAGAGCACAAACGCTAGACAATGGATTTATTTCTGTTAATGGAACGCCCACAGACTCTGTGCACTTAGGTATTAGCCAACTTGTATCATCAACGCTTGACTTAGTTGTCGCAGGCATCAATAAAGGTCCGAATTTAGGCGATGATACTTTGTATTCTGGAACCGTTGCAGCGGCAACTGAAGGCCGACATATGGGAATACCTGCCATCGCAGTATCACTGTTGGGGAAGCATGAAAAATACTACCAAACAGCGGCAACTATAACTGCCCAAATTATTAAACGTATTCAAAAGCACCCTTTAGCAGCAGATCAAATATTAAATATAAATGTTCCAGACATACCTATTAGCGAAATAAAAGGTATTAAGGTCACCCGTCTTGGACACAGGCATAAAGCAGAAATGATGAAAAAAATGCTAGATCCATGGCAGAGAGACATTTATTGGTATGGTACGTTAGGACAAGAGCTTGATGGCGGTGAAGGTACAGACTTTCACGCTGTGGCTAATAATTATGTTTCTGTAACACCACTAACTGTTGATATGACAGCACATAGCAGCATAAATGATATGAAAGAATGGATGAGTGAAGTAACGTTATGATGACTCACACAAAAAATGGTCGTGTAGGTGGTAAATCGAAACGCAGTGGGGAGTTACTTGCGCAGAAGTTACAAGCGGAAGGTATCACAAACCCTCAAGTTTTACAGGCCATTGCTAACTCTCCTCGTCATATTTTTATTCCAGAAATACTTGCTCATAAGGCATACGACAATACAGCTTTACCTATCGGGCAAGGGCAAACTATTTCTCAACCTTATATCGTCGCAAAGATGTCAGAGCTCTTACTTAAGGACTTTGAACCTAAAAGCATTTTAGAAATAGGTACAGGATCAGGTTACCAAACCTCTATTCTAGCGCAACTTACGAATAAAGTTTTTTCCGTTGAGCGTATTAAATCACTGCAATTTCAAGCTAAGCGCTGTTTAAGAGCAATGGATTTACATAATATTTCAATGAAACATGGAGATGGCTGGCAAGGTTGGGCAAGCAAAGCACCCTTTGATGCTATTATTGTCACGGCTGGCGCATCCAGTGTGCCGCAAGCGTTGTTAGATCAGCTTGTTGATGGTGGTCGCTTGGTGATTCCTGTTGGTGAGCAAACGCAAATACTTAAAATTATTACCCGAAATGGAGATAGTTATAATGAACAACAAGTCGAAGCGGTTCGGTTTGTGCCATTAGTACCAGGAGAGTTGTTGTAATGAAGTTATTTTCCGCAATATATAATTGGACGTTAAAATGGGCTGATCATAAATTTGCACCTAGCATGTTGGCAGTTTTAACTTTTGCCGAGTCAGTTTTTTTTCCAATTCCGCCGGATGTTTTACTTGCGCCTATGGTGTTAGCTAAACCAGAGAAAGCGTGGCGATTAGCAAGCTTAACAACCATCTCGTCTATTGTTGGTGGTAGTGTCGGTTATTTACTTGGATATTTGATGTTTGAGCCATGGATACAGCCGTTTATAACAGAGTTTGGCTATCAACATCGCTTTGATACAGCAATGAGTTGGTTTAGTGAGTGGGGTGTATGGGTTGTCTTTATTGCTGGCTTCTCGCCTATACCTTATAAGTTATTTACGGTTAGCGCAGGATTTTTACAAATGGCATTTTTGCCTTTTTTGTTCGCCTCAGCTATAGGACGGGGTAT
>ENA-ORXI01002371-ORXI01002371.1-sediment-metagenome-genome-assembly--contig:-NODE-2371-length-13579-cov-2.735595_pt1 | contig 13579 bp, 15 predicted proteins | sample MGYA00237861_ERZ511468 | MGnify/ENA primary metagenome ERZ511468 (study PRJEB26299, sample SAMN06266213) | sediment metagenome | isolation source: Hudson Canyon methane seep mesocosm | place... | reverse complement strand
ATATACGATAAATAAGGGCGCATTCGTTTGCCACCAATTAATAATCCATAGCGCATTGCATCAAGCAGCGTTGGATCGTTGATAGCTAGCTGGTCTAATTTAGCGGTTAAAAAATCATTAATGCGTTGCTGATAATCAGCATATGAAGTCAAGGTTGCCATTAATTTTCGCCTTGAGCACCGTCAAAGTCTGACAGTTCGGCGCTGCCGTTTTTATCGAGCAATATTTGCACTTTTTGTTCGGCACTTTGCAATTTGGTTTGACTTAACTGACTGAGTTTTAGACCACGTTCAAAAAGGGCCATTGATTCTTCTAGATTTAAGTCACCTTGCTCAAGGCTTTGTACTATTGTATCAAGTTCACTTAATGATTCTTCGAAAGAGAGGTTTTCCAGTTTCTTTTTGGCCATTATTCTTGCTCTATACGTGTCGCTATTGATGAGTTGCGGCAAACTTACCCTAGCTTGCCACGCGGGTCAATTGACCTACTTCAACTATTATTAAAAAATATTTTATCATTAGTGTTAAGTTATTGACACTATGGGCGATAATATTCTTATATGCGCAATTTTTTTTCGTGAACTATTCAATAGCTTTTCCTGAATAGATTTCACATAATGTACTATTCTTTACTGAAGTACTGTCTTGAAGCGCAAACTGTTGGTTATTTAGGAGAATTCTGTGGATTTAGCTACGTTAATTGGTATTTTGGGCGCAATCGGCTTATTGGCTATGGCGATGGTGCTGTCTGGCGATATTATGATGTTTGCTGATACCCAGTCGGTTTTAATTGTTTTTTGTGGCTCAATCTTTATCGTGTTATCAAATTATAATTTAGGTCAGTTCTTCGGCATAGGTAAAATTATTGCTAAAGCCTTTATGTTTAAGATTGAAAAGCCGGAAGAGTTAATTGAAAAAGCAGTAGACATGGCTGATGCAGCACGTAAGGGGGGATTTTTAGCGTTAGAAGAAGCTGAAATTACTAATCCTTTTATGCAAAAAGGTGTCGATATGCTCGTTGATGGCCATGATGCCGATGTGGTACGTGCTACGTTGCAAAAAGATATCAACTTAACCACAGAGCGGCATGAAAATGGCTCTAACATGATGATGGCACTTGCTGATGTTGCGCCAGCAATGGGGATGATTGGAACATTAATTGGTCTAGTGGCCATGCTATCGAACATGGATGACCCTAAATCTATCGGTCCTGCCATGGCCGTAGCTTTATTAACTACCCTCTATGGTGCTTTCCTTGCTAACGTCATTGCTATTCCAATTGCTAACAAATTAAAGCTACGTTTGGCAGAAGAAAAAATGAACCAAGAATTGGTACTTGATGCTGTTCTTGGCATTCAAGATGGTCAAAACCCGCGTGTTATCGAAGGCTTATTAAGAAACTACTTAGCTGAAGGTAAAAGACAAGTCGATACAACAGAAGAGTAGCGGGAGTAGTTTATGGCTGAAGAAAAAGAATGTAAATGCCCACCTCCCGGGTTGCCTGCATGGATGGGAACCTTTGCTGACTTAATGTCATTGTTAATGTGTTTCTTCGTCTTACTATTATCCTTCTCTGAAATGGATGTGTTGAAATTCAAGCAAATAGCTGGCTCTATGAAGTTTGCTTTTGGTGTACAAAACAAAATCGAAGTAAAAGATATCCCTAAAGGCACTAGTATTATTGCCCAAGAATTCCGCCCTGGTAAGCCTGAGCCAACGCCCATTGAAGTTATTCAGCAGCAAACCATGGAGATGACTCAACAAATGCTTGAGTTCCAAGCCGGGGACGAAACCTCTGCTGGTGGTCGTCAAGAGCAACGGGGTACAGAACGTGGTGGTCAATCACAAAATACAGAAGATGCATTGTCTCAACAAGCACTTGAACAAGCTAAACAAGATCTAGAAGATGCAGCTCAAGAGCAAGTTAATGAATTAGTGAAGAAAATTGCAGAGCAACTCGAGCAACAAATTCAAGATGGCGCTATTGAAATGGAGTCACTTGGCCAACAAGTGATTATTCGTATCAGAGAAAATGGCTCATTCCCTTCAGGCTCGGCATTTTTACAGCCTAAGTTTAGACCGATAATGCGAGAAATAGGTGAGTTATTAAATACTGTCCCTGGTGAAATTATGGTGTCAGGTAATACCGATAATCAAGGTGTTGATTCTGAATTATTTAGCTCTAATTGGGAACTTTCTAGTAAACGTGCGGTAGCCATTGCTCACGAGTTGATCAAAGTACCTAATTTTGACCCTACACGTTTAGTGGTTGCAGGTCATGCCGATACTCGTCCGTTAGTGCCAAACACTAATGCACTTAACCGTCGTCGTAATCGCCGAGTAGAGATAGCTATTAACCAGGGTAAGGCGAAAGAAACTGAGCGAATTGGCGTAACCAAAGAATAGAAATTACTGCCTTTATCGGTAATTTGATTCTCTTGTCGTTTAAAGCTTAAAAAGACACCAAAATAGTGTACAATGCGCGCCACTATTTTTTTGTCTTTTTTAGGTTATTGTCGATGAAATTTATCGTAAAGCTTCAGTCTGAGATTACTATTAAATCTCGCCCAGTCCGTAAACGTTTTACTAAGATCTTAGAGTCGAGCATTAAAAATGTTTTGCGTCGTGTTGATGAGAAAGTCACAACACGTATGAACTGGGATAATATTGAAGTTAATACCAAAGACAACTCCCCTGAAAACCGTGAAAGATTAGTTGAAGCATTAAAATGCATTCCCGGAATTCCTATGTTTTTAGAAGTGTTACAAACAGATTTTGTTGATGTGCACGATATCTATGAGAAAACCTTAGCAGTCCATGCTAAAAGTATTGAAAATAAAACTTTCTGCGTAAGAGCCAAACGTACCGGAAACCATGATTTTAATTCTCTTAAAGTTGAGCAATATGTTGGTGGAGGCTTAAATCAAGGAGTAGAAAGTGCCAAAGTTAAGCTGAAAAAACCCGATGTTACTATTCATCTTGAAATTAAAAACAAAGATTTATTCATTGTCACTGAACGTCATATCGGTTTAGGTGGCTTCCCCATTGCTACTCAAGAAGATGTCTTATCTTTGATGTCTGGTGGTTTTGACTCAGGTGTTTCAAGCTATCAAATGATTAAAAAAGGCGCACGTACTCATTACTGTTTCTTTAATCTTGGTGGCTCTGCCCATGAAGTGGGTGTTAAGCAGATAAGCTATTACTTATGGAACAAGTTTGGTGCATCTCACAAAATTAAATTCTTCGCCGTTGACTTTGAACCTGTTGTTGCAGAGATTTTAGAAAACGTAGAAAACGGTCAGATGGGTGTCGTGCTCAAACGTATGATGATACGTGCAGCTAGTAAAATTGCTGAAAAAGGTAAAATTCAAGCTTTAGTGACCGGTGAAAGCTTAGGTCAAGTATCTAGTCAAACACTCACTAATTTAAATGTTATTAACCGTGTTACTGATACGCTTATTTTACGTCCATTAGCTGCATATGATAAGCAAGATATAATTGATATTGCTCGTAAAATTGGCACTGAAGATTTTTCTAAAACGATCCCTGAATATTGTGGTGTTATTTCAAAAAAACCCACTGTAAAAGCTGTTCTTTCTAAAGTAGAAGCGGAAGAAGATAATTTCGATTTTGATATTCTTGATAAAGTTGTTAGTGAAACTCGCGTGTTTGACATTCGCGATATTGGTAAAGAAACAGAAGAAGAAATCACTGCTGTAGATTTGGTTGATAATATTAGTGAGAATGCTGTTGTTTTAGATATTCGAAGCCCTGAAGAAGAAGAAGACAAACCATTAGAGCTTGGACACGTTGAAGTTAAACATATTCCATTTTATAAATTGGCAACACAATTTGGTGATTTAGATATGACTAAAGATTATTTACTTTATTGTGACCATGGTGTGATGAGTAAGTTACAAGCGTTGTACTTAATCGATAATGGTTTTAATAATGTGAAAGTTTATCGCCCTTAATTTAACTAGAAGCTAAGTTTTAGGTATTAGCTTCTAGACTTTTCACTGCTTGCCACATCTTGGTATTTTCAGGTGTGGCAATCTCATGCTTAATTCCTAAGCGATGAATATAACCATTAATATATTCTATTTCACTTATACGGCTTGCTAAAATATCACAACGCATGGATGAGCTATTTGTAGCCGTTGCTTGTGCTACTTCTTTAACTATTTTTTTTAACTCGCCTAGATCTAAATTAATGCCTTGTGCATTTGCAACAGCTATTATTTCCTCAAGCAATGCTGTTATTGCTTGTAAGTATTCTGCATTGTTTATTTGGCCATTATCAATATTATTCACGGCTGTTATTGGGTTGATGACACAGTTAATAGCCAGTTTTACCCATTGTTTTTTCCTTATTTCTTTATGGTATTCTACGTTCGGCAGTGCGGTATTTAATAATTGTGTAAGTGATTGTTGCTGCTCAAAATTAGTTACACCTGAAAGTAAGCCTAAATCAGTTGAACCCATACCAGTATGAGTTATGGTTAAAGGCGCTGAACGTAAGCAGCCATGTGTGGTGAGTAAGGTGTATATATTATGTCTGCTTTTTATACTTTGCGGCAGCTCAGTTAATGTACCCATACCATTATGAGCTAGAACAATACCAGCATTGTTTTTTAATGTGTCTGATATTTTTTTTAGGGCGGAAGGTATTTGAAATGACTTTAAACACAAAAGAATAATGTCAGCCATTTGAATATTTTCAGTTTGAGCGTAATTAATTTTCCCATTATGCTCTATGTTACTTTGATCGGTAAAAGAATATTGCTCATATTGTGGTTTTGCTTTCTTTGAAGGTGAAAAGGTTGCAGCAGAACAAGTTGAAGCTGATCTGTTCGAAGATGTTCTGCTTGAAGGTAAGAGGTGCAGTAGTGTTTTACTGTACTCACCATTACTTTCTAGCAGTTGCTGAATATGATGATACCAAAGTAATCCCATTGCGCCCTGGCCTACAATGACAATATTCATTGATTTAGTATCACTTTCGCAGATTCTCTTGTCTTTATTATTCTTTTTAGGGTGAATAATTTATACTTTAAATAAGTATATTTAAGAAAGATATATAGACTAATCCCTGCAATATCAGCAAAAAAATCACTGAACTCAGCATTACGAAACCCTAAGTAATATTGTCCTAATTCACTTAATGCGGCATAAAAGAACAAAGTGAATAAAGAGTTTAACAACGAGAGCTTTAATATTGAGGAAACAACCCAGGTTAAAACGAAAAAACCAATAAAGTGACCAATAGTATCTATTGCAGGAGAGCGAAATATTAACTTTTTGATCGCATCAGGCAGCAATAATTCACTGGAAAAAAACAGTAAACTTCCGCAGCAGAGGATAAGTATAAAAAAAGCTAGATGGTGTCGTGCTTTCACAAGTAATCAGACATAAAAATATAATGTGTAGATATTATCACGCTTATGGTGATTGTGAATGATAAATTCTACTAAAGCCTGCTTGTTTGGCACTTCTTGCTAGGTATAATAGCAAGCATTAAAACTTTAATTAAAAGAGAATAATCATGCCATCAATGGATATAGTTTCTGAAACTGATTTAGAAGAAGTACGTAATGCGGTAGAAAATGCCAATCGTGAACTCAGTACTCGTTTTGACTTTCGTGGTGTTGAGGCAAGTTTTGAATGGAAAAAACCCAATGTAACAGTAAAAGCTGAAGGTGACTTTCAGCTGAAGCAGCTTTGTGACATGTTACGTAGTCAATTAACTAAGCGTAACGTTGATGCTAAAGCTATGGCTGTAGGTGATGCTTCTGCGACAGGTAAAAACTGGAGTCAGCAAGTAACCTTTAAAGAGGGGATTGAGCAAGACGTAGCCAAAAAAGTCGTTAAGCTAATTAAAGCAGAAAAATTCAAAGTACAAACGGCTATTCAGGGAGAGCAAGTGCGTGTGACGGGGAAAAAACGTGACGACTTACAAGCGGTAATGCGTTTTGTGCGCGAAGCTGATTTAGAGCAATCTTTTCAGTTTACTAATTTCAAAGATTAATATTTTCAACAAGTCGCGAGTTACGAAGTTCACATTTCTAATAATGTGGTGCATCGTAACTCGAACTTTTTTAATGTTTAATTATATCTGTTAGTGGCTTTTACAGCTTCCGCCACCGCAGCAACCATCTTTTTCTTTAGCGTGCTCGCCACCATGAGAGTGGCCGTGCTCTTCACCACCGCAGCAACCTTCCTCACTATGAGCATGTCCACCACCACAACTTTCACCTTCAGCATGGATATGGCCATGAGCAAGTTCTTCTTCAGTCGCTTCACGAACTTCTAAAATTTCTACGTCAAAACTCAAATCGATACCTGCTAGAGGGTGGTTGCCATCAACGGTTACTTCATCGTCAGTAACGTCAATCACAATAACTGTTTGCTCACCATCATCAGTGCTAGCACGAAGTTGAGTTCCGACGGTTAAGTCTTCAACGCCTTGTAGCAATTCTTTTGGTACAGTTTGTACATATTCGTCATGGCGATCACCGTAAGCCTGCTCAGCACTTACCGATACTTCAAACTTATCACCAACTTGATGATCTACTAATGCATCTTCAAGACCTGGAATTAAATAGCCTGACCCTTGAATAATAGCCATGGGTTTATGATCATATGAGCTATCGATTAACCCACCTTCACTATCTGATACGGCGTAATGCATTACTACTACAGAGTTATTTGTAATTTTCATTTGTCTGTCCATTTTTAAAATTGATATTTAAATTAATCCTAGAGGTTCTCGTTTCTTAAATTATTCTGCTTCGGCTAATGTGTATGGTAATGGTTTTATTTGCACTGTAGACTCAGGTTGTGATTTTATTCTTAATTGAGTTGAGCTATCTACGTCGTTATTTAATACTGCTTGAAAGTAACAATTACCATCATCTGCTTGGTAAGCAGATAAAATATCACCTGCTTTACGCCAATTTTCACCTAGTTGTTTCTCAATAATATCATCACTTTGTAGCCTTTTTTCTAAAGTGGATGTTAGTGAAAATAAAGCCTTTTTGTTTTTTCCTAAATACTGCATACGGGCTACTGTTTCTTGGCCTAAGTAACAGCCTTTGGTAAAACTGATACCATTGACTGCTTGTAGATTAAGCATTTGAGGTACATATTCACCACTACTTTCATTAGAAAGCTGCACAAAGCCTTCATCGATTTCAAGTAAATTCCACACCGCGCTTTTGAATACAGGTAAATTCATATTTTCCAAAGCGCTCCCTAACATTGCCATTGTATCAATTAATAAGTAACGTGCTTGCTTTCCAGTTATATAAACTAAAGTGGTTGAATTTGATTGAACAACAGGATTAAGGCTGTCAGGAATACGAGAAAAGCTGCGTTGTAATATGTTTTCAGCGTTGTCACCTGTTAGTGCATAAAAACTTAATTCATTGGTTTCTGTAATCTCAACTTTGGCAAAAACACCAAATTTTTTAAGTTCTGTTATGGAAGATTCAATACTCGCTTTTGGCTGAATCAGTAAATGAGCGCCATTTCTATTCAATAAACGAAAAGCACTAAATACTTTTCCTTTAGCATTGCAATGGGCACCAACAAGTAAGCTATGTTCTGTACTCATTGTTACATCACAGGTCACTTGTCCTTGTAGGTATTTACTCTGTTCTTCTCCACACAATGAGATCGCACTATAGTGCGATAATGAGACTAAGTAAGTACTTGGTAATTGTTCTAGGGTAGGCAAATTTGCTTCAAGGTTTATTGGCATAAGAGAAAGCTACACAATGATTGATAGAAGATAAATAAGGGTGAATTGGCTTTATTTCAAGCTTGGATTCAAATAATAAGTGCATAAATCAAGTTTAAATAAAAAAACACACATTTAATTGGCTAGGAAACTGCTGTTATTGCTACACTATACTCAAGCAAAAAAAGGCTACTTTTATTTTTAGGTAAATTAATATGTCAACAACAGTAAATTCATCGCATCTTGATTCGAAATCTACAGACTCTAAACCTGTAGTCAACAAAGCTCGATTAAAGTGGGCGTGTCGTCGTGGTATGCTAGAGTTAGATGTGCTTTTCATTCCTTTTGTTGATGAAGCTTATGATGACTTAACTGCAAAAGATCAACGAATTTTTGAACGTTTATTGACTGAGCAAGATCCTGATTTATTTGCTTGGTTTATGGGGAATAAAACCTGTGAAGACAACGAACTCAACGCCATGGTGCAATTTATTCTTAAGCGCGTCAAAGTATAATATTTGCGTTAACAAGTCTCGATACAAAGCGCTGTTCTATGCCGGAGGTATCGTTGCTTCCATGTTATTATTACTACTATTTTTTACTTATGCTTACCATGTAGCATTAGCCGTAGCTGTGTTGGCCTTTGTGTTATTAAGTTTTTTGTTGGCTAAGCAACGTTCTGTGCATGTTATTGTTTCCAGATTTGAACTGAACAGCCAAGGAGTTTGTTCTTTTGATGGAAATAAGCATTATCAATTGCAAGCAAACAGTCGATTTAGCTTTTTAGGATGCTGGTTGACTTTACAACCATTAACAGCACAGTCAATAACAGCCGTTGGTGCAATGTTTAATACTAGCAATAATAATTCTAATAAAATGTTTTTTATTTATCGTGACAGCCTAAGTAACCAAGACTTTTCTCGACTATCAAATGTTATTTCTCAATTAAGCTCTTAATCTAATTCTCTGCCTTAGGCACTAAACTTTTACTTGAATCATTTTCTGGAAAAAGAATAGTTGGCTTAGCTTCAGCTAAAGTATCTGGAAAATCTAAGGTGTAATGTAGACCTCTGCTTTCTTTTCGTTCAAGGGCACAGCGAATAATTAACTCAGCCACTTGTACTAAATTTCTTAGCTCAAGTAAATTATTGCTAACTTTGAAGTTTCGATAGTAATCTTGAATTTCTTGTTGCAATAATTCTACCCGATGCAATGCTCTCTCAAGTCTTTTGGTTGTTCTGACTATACCAACAAAGTCCCACATGAATAAGCGCAGCTCGTGCCAGTTATGCTGAATTACTACTTCTTCATCTGAATCTGTTACTCGACTTTCATCCCAAAGAGGCAGTTGTCTAAAGCTATTGTTTTGTTCTAATGATTCACTAATTTCTAGTGCTGCGGCGCGTGCATAAACTAAGCATTCAAGTAATGAGTTGCTTGCTAAACGATTAGCACCATGTAGCCCTGTGTATGACATTTCCCCAATAGTATACAGTTGATGAATATCAGTTCTGCCATGTTGATCTATCATAACACCACCACAGGTATAGTGTGCGGCAGGAACAATTGGCATTGGTTGTTTAGTTATGTCTATACCTAAATCTTTAGTACGCTGATAAATAGTTGGGAAGTGCTGTTTGATAAAATCACTAGATTTATGGCTTATATCAAGATACATACAATCAACGCCTAAGCGCTTCATTTCAAAATCTATCGCACGGGCAACGATATCGCGTGGCGCTAATTCAGCTCGTTTATCGAACGCAGGCATAAATCGGCTACCATCAGGTCGCCTTAATTTTGCCCCTTCACCACGTAGGGCCTCCGTTAATAAAAAGGTACCCGCATCAGGGTGAAATAAACAGGTAGGATGAAATTGATTGAATTCCATATTGGCTACACGACAACCTGCGCGCCATGCCATAGCAATGCCATCACCACTGGCAACATCAGGATTGGAAGTGTACTGATAAACTTTACTGGCTCCGCCAGTAGCTAAAATCGTTTTTTGTGCATAAATACTTTCAACTTTTTCACTGTTTCTATTCCATATGTAGGCGCCAATGCATTGTTTTTTATTATTGTTTTTAGTGTTTTTCTCGCAAATTAGATCAATGGCGTTGTAACGTTCAAATACTCGAATACGCGAATGTTGTTTTACTCGTTGGGACAAAGTCGTTTGAATAACTTTGCCAGTGGCGTCGGCTGCATGAAGAATACGACGATGACTATGACCACCTTCGCGAGTCAAGTGGTATCTTTGCCCACCTTGATTATTTTCTTCTTTGTCAAAATCAACACCTTGATCAATCAACCAGTCAAGACAAGCTCTTGCATTTTCTGCAGTATATTGAACCGCCTTTTCATCACACAAGCCAGCCCCTGCAATAAGAGTGTCAGAGACATGTGCTTGGATGCTATCATTTTCATCAAAAACAGCAGCTATGCCACCTTGCGCATAATATGTTGACCCTTCATTTAACGGTCCTTTACTTAAAATAACTACATCAGCATTCTTTGCTAAATGTAATGCAAGTGTTAAACCTGCGGCACCGCTGCCAATAATTAAAACGTCACAATTGTTTTGTTGATTCATATATACGTATATTAAGTAAAATCAGTTATTATAGTTCGATATTAACGTTTATTAACGCTTGATAATAGGATTAACAAACATGAATAAGTCTAAAATATAAAAAAAGTGAAATAAAAAAGAACTTTTTCTAAAATGTGTAGTCTTAATTGATGCGTTTGTTATGAGCCAAATGTGTAAAGTGTTTTTTTGCCCGGATATTTTAACCGGGTATATTTAGGAGAAATGGCTCAAATGAGCGAACAGAACGTCGACCAAGCATTGGTTGAGCGGGTGCAACAAGGCGATAAAAACGCCTTCAACCTGTTAGTAACAAAATATCAGCATAAAGTGGCTAATTTAGTGTCACGTTATGTAAGTAATCACAGCGATGTGCCTGATATAGTACAAGAAGCTTTTATTAAAGCTTATCGTGCCTTACCCAACTTTAGAGGGGAAAGTGCATTCTATACTTGGTTATATCGTATAGCTGTAAATTGTGCAAAAAACCATAGTGTTGCCTTGGGGCGTAAACCACCAAGTAATGATGTTGAAGTAGAAGATGCAGAATTTTATGATGGTGGCGATGCATTGAGAGAAAATGCTTCACCTGAAAAAGTGTTGCTTACCCAAGAAATTAAAAAAGTTATTTTTGATACGATAGCGCAGTTACCTGATGACTTAAGAATTGCGATAAACTTTCGAGAAATTGAAGGGTTAAGTTACGAAGAAATAGCGACTATTATGGAGTGTCCTGTGGGCACTGTACGTTCACGAATATTTAGAGCTCGTGACGCTATAGACAAAAAGATTACGCCATTACTAAGTTAAAAAATTAACTTGAGTAAAAGCGAATAGTTAAACGCTGTTAATTAGAAAAGTATTTATCAATTTTTAGCACTGATTTTTGGTGCGAATTAAAAGGTTAAAGTATGAGTGAAAGTAAGTTTGAGACAATATCATCGATAGTGGATAACTATCGTGTTTCTGACCAAAAGTCAGAGCAAACTATTGATGACATGCTCAAGGATGAACACTTAGCAAATTCATGGCAGAGCTATCATTTGATAGGTGATGTGATGCGTAATGAAATACCGCAAACATTACAATTAGATTTATCCGCACAAATTGCATCGGCAATTGCTGAAGAGCCAACTGTGCTTGCACCGAGTACATCAAATAGTAAAGTTGTCGGTGGTTTTAAAGCGAAAGTAATTCAACTTATAAAGCCTGTTGGCCAATTAGCTATTGCTGCTTCTGCTGCAGGGTTAATGATCATTGGCGTACAACAAAACACTGCTGATACTAATGAAATTATTACACCTAGCCAAATAGTGCAAACTAAGCCTTTAGGTGGTTTTGCAAATCCAGTAAGCTTTAACTATCAACAAAATACCAAGTCACAACAGCAAGCTGCACTAGAACAAAGAATTGAGCAACAGCGACGTTTTCAAACATTACTATCAGATCACCAGCAACAAATTAAGTTGAGTGCAGTGAAAAAAAATAGTGATGTAAACTCAAGTACTGAATTAGAAGCGGAGTTAGAAAAATCTAACTAGATAATTATCGCTTTTATCACCTCCTATATAAAAAGTGAATAACTTGAGTATAATAAGTTATTCACTTTTTTAATGCCTAAGATTTTTGAGAAAATATGAAATCATTTGTACCATTCAGTTTTGCTTGTATTACAAGTTTTTTTATTAGCTTTTCAGCAATGTCAGCTGAATCAGAGCAAGCAATTTCGCTCTTAGAACGCCTTTCTCAATCATTACGCCAACTAAATTTTAATACCTCGTTTGTTGTTGTGAAGAATAATCAAGCAGAACCCTACCATTGGCTTCATGGTATTGTAGAAAACCCAGTTAATGAAGATGAGGTAAGTAAAGGTAATATTGAACTTGAAATATTAGCCTTGCTCAATGGGCCTCGTCGCGATATTTTGCGTATTAATAATACTGTTAGTTATATCGAGCCAGAATATGCGCCATATTCAATCAGCTCAGAACAAATTAGTGGCCCAATACCTACAGTGTTTGGCCGAGATGTCAGCGTTTTAGAGAATAATTATCATTTTGTTTCTGTAGGGAAAAATAGAGTGCTAGGTCGAGCGGCACAATTGATTCGTATCGTGCCAAAAGATTCACATCGATTCGGGTACTGGCTTTGGTTAGACCAGCAAAGTGGCTTACTATTAAAGTTAGCAGTCATAACTCGCAAAGGTAATTTACTTGAGCAAATACAGTTTACTCACTTGGAAATTACCGACACAATATCTGAAAATTTGAAGCAATTACAAACAACGGAATTACCCAAGATTATTGATGTTACTGCTCAGCAAAAAAACACAGATCTAACTTGGCAGGTTAATTGGCTACCTAATGGATTTGAGCCTGTAAAATCAGACAGACATCGTATTAATACAAGCAAGCAAACCGTTGAATTTATGCTTTTTAATGATGGCTTAGTTGATGTTTCTGTTTATGTTAACCCAAGTAAAGAAAAGCAAAGACCAATAGAGTTTGCCAATGATGGCGCTACGTTGGTATTGAGTCAGGTTATTAATAATATTGAAGTTAGTGTGGTTGGAAAGGTTCCATTAGAAACGGCTAAAAAAATTGTTAGTTCAGTGAGTTTTAACCGTAAACTTGTTACACAGTAATGGAAGAGTTAGCTATTGTTACAGCAAATGAACAAGGAAAAATCACGGTAGTTAGTCAAGTTAAATCTACCTGTAATAGCTGTTCGCAAGTGAGTACTTGTGCTAGTGGACAAATAGCCAAAGCCATCCCTCATAAAAAACTTTCGTTTACCCTATATCTCCCCAAATCACTGGGAAATCAGGTTGTTAATGTTGGCGATTGTGTTGTGATAACAGTACCTGAAGTTGATGTATTGCAAAGTGCATGGCAAGTTTATTTGCTTCCGGTTTTTGGACTTTTTTCTTTTTCAGCCTTGGGGCAATGGTTAGTACAAGAAAAAATACTGGCTCATGAATTAATAGGATTAGCTATTGGTGTTTTGGGTGGTTATCTAGGATATCGATTAGCCAAGCATCTTCAAAGTAAGCCAAATAAACAAAAAAGATTACAGCCTGAAATTTTGAGAGTTTTACCTAAACCGCTTGATGTGGATAATATCGATGTCACTAGTAGAACTTTTGACAAATTCTGAACAAAAGATAGCCCCAGCGCGCTAAATTCGTTAAAATCACGCCACTCTTGAATTTATAACTTTTTATCCGAACCTCCATTTATGAAAAAC
>ENA-ORXI01002367-ORXI01002367.1-sediment-metagenome-genome-assembly--contig:-NODE-2367-length-13596-cov-56.651971_pt1 | contig 13596 bp, 2 predicted proteins | sample MGYA00237861_ERZ511468 | MGnify/ENA primary metagenome ERZ511468 (study PRJEB26299, sample SAMN06266213) | sediment metagenome | isolation source: Hudson Canyon methane seep mesocosm | place... | reverse complement strand
TTAAGCCCTAATGAGCCTGCAACTGAAATAGCCGCTATGTCTGCAGTAATTTTTGACAAATATTCTGCTTTTACTGTAATCTCGCCCAGCGTTGAACCATTTTTAGTAGCGACTACATTGGCATCTTCAATATAAGCATTACTAGTACCTAGAATCTGGTTAACCGCAATGGCTCCACCACCACTCACGCCTGTCGAACGATCTAAACTAATTGAAACAGCAATCGCGCTAGCTGTTGCCGTTGCGTCGATAATTGCATTTTCTTTCGCTTGAACTTCCACATTGCCTTGCGTTGCTTGCAATGTATTTAAATTTGTATCATGTCCATCTGCATAAGCGAGCAAATTATTCTTGATTTGATTTCGGGCAATACTTAAACCCACAGAAATTGAATTACTGTTCCCAGCATTTGCACCTATAGATAGAGCCGTTGCTTCTACATCTGCATCAATCGTAGATTCATCTTCGGCTTTTATAGTAAGGCTTCCTGAGTTTGCCGTTAAATCCGAGTTTAAAATATGTGCATCGACAGCCGTACTAATTTTATTCATTGCAACAATGGCTGCTACTGAAATTGCTGGCGGGTTACTACCTTTATCAATACTAAACCCTATCGTTGCCGCTGCAGCGCCTATAGTTGCATCAATATCAGCTTTAGAATAAGTACTGACAGAAATACCATCCGCAGCAGTTAAGGTACTACTTTCTGCATAAGCTTTAACCAAAGCAGGTTGCTCATTACCAATTTCAGTACCAATAATGGCATCGATTGTATTGAACAGAACATTTTGAGGCTCCCAGCCAATCGTGTTAAAGGCAAGAATAACACCAACGGCAGATCCATCTGATGAAACATCACTATCAATTGTTGCTTGAACCAAAGATTGATTTTCAGCATAAATGTCGATATCACCTGAAGTGCTCGTATCAGCTTTACTCGCTTTAATATAGGCTTCCGCACTACTTAGCACTAGGTTAGTTGCTATAGCACCGTCAACTGCAACGGAGCCTGATGCACCTGTAATACTGGTACTTGAGGCATAAACTTTACTCGTATGCGTCGCAATCAATTGTGCATTTTCTAATGCGGTGACTTTAATATCGCCAGCACTAGCCAGCATAGTCGCATTTAAGGCATAAGCCTTAGCGCCACCTCTAACATCATTCATCGCTACAGCAAAACTTAAGCCTGTCGAACTTCCATCACCAAAAACATTTGCTACGACCGTTTCATTAAATAGATCTATCGTAGAAGTGATGTTCGATTTATCGTCTGCCTTAACTAAAACGCCTCCGTCAGCAATAATGCGAGTAGGGTCAGTGTCAACGATTGCAGTAGCAAAAGTAATATAGGCTGTAGCTGAACTGCTGACTTTATTTTGTGAAATAGTTGCGCCAAAACTAGTACCTGATGCATCTGTTATGGTAGAAGAAGCATCCGTTGTCGTGTCATTATTAATATCACTAGTCAACGTAGCATCTGAGGTGGCAATAACGGTCAGCAGACCTTTGGCATTAGTTGTTGAATCTTCCATATAAGCTAATGCATTCGATTGGCCGCCGGCATTAAATGCATCCGATATTTCAGGGCTACCAATCAATGCATCCACTGTATTAAATAATATATTCTGTGAATCCCAGCCAATACTATTAAAAGCTAACGTTACACCTACAGCAGTCCCTCCAGCACTGACAGCGTTGATAACATTAGCCGTTAATTCTGAGGTAATTTGCGCATCAACAGTAATATTACCGTCTATTGCGCTCAAGGTTGTTAGCTGACTATTTGTTACTTTAGCCGTCGCTCCACCCGTTACTGTATTTGTTGCCGCTAACACAGTAACACCTGTTGACGATGAGCCGCCAGCCAATGATCCGCCGCTGGTACTACTAGTTGCAGCAACATTTGTTTGTGTTGTTAATTTTGCATCTGCAATTGCTTGAATCAGAATAAAACCATTATCGATAGAGGCCGAGGTATTATTAACATAAACTTCCGCTCCACCACGAACATCATTTAGAGTGACTGCAACGCCTACACCAGTCGAGCCCGCTTCCTGAAAAGCATTAGTATCAGCACTATGATTTGCTTCCAGCTCTAGACGTGCATTAATAACCGCTAAATCTTGTGCTAATACCGTAATTCCATCGTCTGCATTAATGCGTAAAATCGCAGGTATTAAATCTATGCTATTAAAATCAATGTATGCTTTGGCTGAACTACTGACTTTATTTTGAGCTAGTGCCGCACCCGCACTATATCCAGTTGCGGTTTTAAAATCAGAAGAAGAACTGGTTTCTGTACGATTATCAACATCCGAACTTAATCTCGCCGCAGCTGAGGCAGTAACTGATAAGGCACCGCTTGCATTTACCGTGGTTTCATCTAAATAAGCCAATGCATTACTATTGCCATCTGCGTTAAAAGCATCAGCGATCAGTTCATCCCCTAACAGAGCATCAACTAAATTGAATAGTACATTTTGTGGTTCCCAACCTATACTATTAAAAGCTAAAGTAACGGCAACCCCTTTACTTCCACCTTCAACCGCATTAATAACACTAGCATCTAATAGTGTTGTATTTTGTGCATTAACAGTAATATTGCCACTATCAACTGTCGCATCGGTTGTCGTTAGTGAACTATCCGTAATATAGGACGTTGCCCCACCTTGTACTACGTTAGTGGCGACAATAGCCGTTACCGTTAATGTCTCAGACCCACCTAGAATATTTCCGCCTGAAGCACTCGTTTCTGCTGAAACATCATTTTGTGCTGATAAAGCTGCATTAGCCAGAGCATTAACTTCAATTGATCCAGAGTCAGATGTCACTGTCGCATCATCAATATAAGCTGTTGCGCCTACCCGCACATCATTCATTGCAACCGCGACAGCAAATCCTTGCGCACTTGCGCTACCCACTGTTGAATTCCCTGCTGCGGACGTATTCGCTCCAAGAGTCACATGGGCATTTATTGATGCGTTATCATGTGCGGAAACGACAATACCCTGGTCTGCCGAAATGGTTTGAGCGCCCGTATAAGCATTAGGAATAAAATCACTTTCAACCTCATAATCAATATAAGCTTTTGCCGAACTGCTCACTTTATTTTGCGCTAAGACTACACCAACACTTAACCCTTCTGCAGCCGTTAACTCAGATGAGGTATCAACAGAGGCAGTATTGCTAACATTCGCTTGTAAACGTAAGGTGTCTTGGTAAACCTTAAGTACATCGCCTTCCATGCGAAGAGTGTAATCCGTTTGATTATCTTCATCAACAAGCAACCATTCATTTCCTTGAGAGATTGAATCAAGTTTTAAATTTGAACTAACAGGCACGCCATTTAATATGAATACATCTCTAAGATCATCCATCAAAGCAGCATCCAGAACTAAATCTTGAATCGCCTCATTTTCTGGATCCGTGTCCTCGTCATCAACATCAGTTTTAGCTAAATCGTCTAAATCCAATGACTCCAAGCTAAAACCATCAAGCTCAAATAGTTTCCCGTCATGTGATTGTGCATTAATCGCTAACGTACCACCGGCATCCACTGTAGTATTTAACAGATATGCTTCAGCATTGGAATTTCCACTCGCTGATAAGGCATCAGCAATTTCAGTACTGCCAATCAGCGCATCAACAGCATTAAATAAGATATTCTGTGATTCCCAGCCTACTGAGTTAAACGCTAAAGTAACCCCAATAGCATCTCCACCTGAAGTTGTGGCATTAATCACATCAGCATTCAGTTGCGCTATATTTTGCGCGTTTACGGTTACATCGCCATTGGCGACTAAATCACTATTCGCGGCATAAGCCTGCGCTCCACCCAATAAGACATTGGTCGCCGCTAAGCCGGTCAAAGCGAACGAACTAGTGCCTCCTATCAGAGCGCCTCCAGAAGCACTGCTTTCAGCTGCTACGTTAGTTTCAGCATTTAGTGAAGCATCAGCAATCGCTTCAACGCTTATTGAGCCGGCACTAGAGTCAACACTGGCATTATCAATATAAGCAATGGCTCCACCACGCACATCATTCATTGAAATCGAGAATGCGTAACCAGCAGAGTCTGCTGAGCGTAAATTATTAGATTCTGCCGTGTTAACAGACTCTAAAATAATGCCTGCATCTATCGAGGCATTATCCGTTGCATTCACCGTTACACCATCATCAGCCTGAATTCTTGCTGATTGTAATGGGTCAAAATCTGTACTGAATTCAATCGATGCCTGTGCTGCGCTACTAACTTTGTTTTGAGAAATAGTAGCTCCAAAACTGACACCCGATGCCACTTTAAAGTCTGAAGAAGCACTCGTCTCTGCTCGGTTATCTATATCAGCTTGTAATCTAGCCGCTGCATCAGCAGTTACAGCTAAAGCTCCACTTGCATCAACGGCTGTATCACTCAGTAAAGCAACTGCATTGGAGTTACCTTCAGCACCGAATGCGCCCCCTATAACAGGGTCACCAATCAAGGCATCAACAGTGTTAAATAAAATATTTTGAGATTCCCACCCTATAGAGTTAAAAGCCATGGTCGCGTTAGCACCCTTGCTTCCCCCCTCTACTGCATTGACCACACCAGCAGTCAACGAGGCTGTATTTTGTGCATTAACTGTGACATTACCACTATCAGCTGCCGTATCGCTTGTTGTAATATCACTGTCAATCACGCTTGCCAATGCACCACCCTGAACCACGTTAGTCGCAATAACCCCTGTTACCGTCAAGGTATCGGTTCCGCCAATGACATTCCCACCAGATGCACTGGTTTCTGCTGTTACATCCGTTTGTGCTGTTAAAGCAGCATTAGCAATTGCTTCAACTAATACAGAACCTGAATTTGAATTTAAAGTCGCATCATCTACATAAGATTCCGCACCCACACGAACATCATTCACTGAGACCGCAAAAGCAAAACCTTGAGAACTAGCTGAGCCTACCGTAGCATTTGCTTCTGAGGATGTATTTGCGGCTAAAGTAATACTCGCATCTAAAGAAGCACTGTCCTGTGCTGAAACAAGGATACCTTGATCAGCTGTAATCGTTTGCCCACCACTATAAGTATTGGGATTAAATTCTGCTTCAACTTCATAATCAATATAGGCTTTTGCAGAGCTACTCACTTTATTCTGCACCAATACCGCACCAACACTTAAGCCTTCTGCCGCAGTTAAATCTGATGATGTATCCACCGAGGCAATATTACTTACATTCGCCTGTAATCGTAAGGTATCTTGATAGACAACAAAAGTATCGCCTTCAAGGCGAATGGTATAAGTAGTGTCGCTACCATCAGCAATCAGCCATTCACTACTAGGTACTAAAATATCAACGGTCAAAGTATTACCCAAGGTAATGTCGCCTTGACTCGTATTAAACCAGTTTTGCAAATTAGTTAATAAAATAGCGTCTGCACTAGCATCCAGTACAGCTTCATCTTCAAGTGCCGTTTCAGTATCATCCACCGCAGCTTTTGCAACATCATTCAATTCTGCAGCAGTTAATCCGCCCGCACCATCTAAGTCAAATAATTTCCCCGCATGAGATGCAGCAGTAACCGATAATTCGCCATTGGTATCTACAGTAGTATTCAGCAAATAAGCTTCTGCATTAGAATTACCACTAGCTGATAAAGCATCGCCAATAAGCGAATCACCTACAACGGTATCTACTGCATTAAATAAAATATTTTGTGATTCCCAGCCTATCGAGTTGAAAGCGAGTGTTACACCAATACTATCCCCACCAGAAGTTGTTGCATTAATTACATCAGCATTCAGTTGCGCTATATTTTGTGCATTTACTGCTACATCGCCATTGGCTACTAAATCACTATTAGTAGCATAAGCCTGTGCGCCACCCAATAAGACATTGGTCGCAGCTATACCAGTTAATGATAGAGAGCTAGTGCCACCTAAAGTAGAGCCTCCTGAAGCACTGGTTTCTGAAGCGACATCCGTTTGCGCATTTAATGACGCATTAGCAATCGCTTCAACCTCAACTGAACCTACACTAGACTCTAAACTAGCATTATCGATATAAGCAGCAGCTCCGCCACGTACATCATTCATTGATACTGAAAAAGCATAACCAGCTGCATCTGCTGTACGTAAGTCATTCGCTTCTGCTGTACTAACCGACTCCAACAATATTCCTGCATCAATAACCGCATTATCAGCTGCTCTCACTGATACTCCGTCATCAGCTTGGATTCTTGCCGGCTGTAATGGATCAAAATCCGTACTAAATTCAACCGATGCCTGTGCTGAGCTGCTGACTTTATTTTGCGATAGCACAGCACCAAAACTAACACCTGTTGATGAAATAATATCTGACGAAGAACTTGTTTCCGCTCTGTTATCAATATTTGCATCGACACTTGCAGCGGCAGAAGCTGTTACAGCCATTGCGCCACTTGAATTTACATTGGTATCACTCAACAAGGCAACAGCATCAGATTTACCACTAGCACCAAACGCATCTGCAATCGCTGGGTCGCCAATCAATGTATCTACACTGTTAAATAAAATATTTTGTGATTCCCAGCCGATAGAGTTAAAAGCCAGAGTCACATTGACTCCATTACTACCACCTTCTAAAGCGTTTACTACACCAGCCGTTAATATTGAAATATTTTCTGCATTAACCGTAACATTACCACTGTCGATAGTGCTATCTGTTGTTGTAACATCACTACCCGTCACACTTGCTAATGCGCCACCTTGCACGACATTTGTAGCAACTATCGCATTAACCGTTAGCGATGTAGTATTTATACCATCAAGTATATTGCCGCCAGTCGCACTCACTTCTGCATTAATATCTGTCTGTGCCGTCAAGGTAGCATTAGCAATTGCCTCTACTAAAACGGAGCCAGAATCAGACGTTAAAGTTGCATCATCAACAAATGCTTCAGCACCCACTCGAACATCATTTAATGCCACCGCAACTGAGAAGCCTTTTGCTGACGAAACAGCTTCTGTATTTGATGCTAAAGAAATTTGAGCATCAATTTCGGCAGTATCATTCGCTGTTACGCTAATACCATCATCTGCATTAATAGTCTGAACACCTGAGTAAGCATCCGGATTAAATTCCGCTTCAGTTTCGTAGTCAATATAAGCTTTAGCTGAACTATTGATTTTATTTTGAGAAAGTATGCCTCCAATACTGGTACCTTTACTTAATAGTCTGCCAGAGCTAGCAGAAGAAGTATTTGTGCTGTTCGCTGTAACCCTACCCGTTGTAAAAGCAGCGACTGCTAAGGCGCCAGATGCATCAAGAATACTATTAACAATTGATGCTGTTGCACCTGAATCAACATTTGCACCAAATGCTGTTGAAATGGCAGGGTCGCCAATCAGCGTATCCACAGAATTAAAAAGAATATTACCTGCTTCCCAACCCACTGAGTTGAATGCAAGCGTAAATCCTATTGCCGTTGGGCTCCCACCCGATGCAATAACACCATTCATTGATGTTGCGGTTAAAATAGAACTATTAGTCGCCTCTACCGTCACATCACCTTGATTAGTCGCGTCGGTATCCAGGGTAGAAATATCACTATCAACAATTGTCGCTATTGCATCACTACGCACAACATTTGATGCAATAATGCCATTGACCGCATAAGTTGTGGATAACCCTAAAGCTGAATTATTCTCTGTGTCACTCAGGGTTTCAGCTGTTATTCGAGCATTTTCTATGGCATTTATAAAAATATTGCCATTTTCTGCAGTCACAGTTGCACCATAAATGCCAGCGCTTGCGCCACCTGTCACATCATTAAAAGTGAGAATACCAGCAGCAGTAGAACCTGATCCAGAATTTGTTGTGACAGATAATGAGATAAATGACTCAATAATAGCTGAGTCGTTTGCGGTAATACTTATACTATCATTACTAAGAATGGTATCTTGGCCAGTAACAGCATTAGTTGTGCCTACAATATCGCGAATATAAGCCTCGGTAGAACTACCTACTTTATTACCTGATACAAGCAAGCCCACATTGTTACCAAACGATAGTGGCGAACTATTATCCGATTGATATGTGTAATCCGATTGAATGCTTGATGTGTTATCAGCACTAAGCGTTAAAGTCCCTCTTGCATCAATCTCACTGTCTTGAATATAAGATTTAATATCAGCACTATCAGCACCACCTACTCCTGCTAAGTCGCCCAATAAAAGATCTACGGTCTGTCCAAGTGCGTCACCCAGATCCCAACCAACTGCATTTAAGACAATCCCTGCCCCATAAGTACTTGCAGGTAAACTAGCTGGATCAGCTGACATTTGCGCATCAATATCAGACTCATTATCCGCATCCAACAGGATATCGCCTGCTCCAGTAGTTTTTACACTAGAACCCTGAATGTACGCATCTACATCGCCACGAAGTACATTCATTGAAAATAGAAGCACATTCGAATTTACAATCGAATCTGCAATATTAGTACTAGAATCCACGTCCGCAGAACTTTCAGCCGTAATATTTATATCACCATTATTTGCGACAATAGTTGATGCATCGCTGATATATGCTTTAGTGTCCTTAACTAATTCATTAAATGCCGCAGAAACAGTACCAACAACACCATCAGCGCTTGCTGAAAGTGTCGTATCATCAAGTGCTGAAATAGTGATAGTCCCTACTTCACCGATACCTAGTCCTGTATTAATAACACTGCTTTCAATATAGGCTTTCGTACTTCCTTCAATTACATTAACCGCTAACCCGCCTTCAGCGGAATATGTCGCTTTTGTTTCTGCATGCAAAGAAAGTGTTGTATCAAGGTTAATCGTTGCATTTTCAATTTTAATTTCTGCTTTATCACTAAAGTAATTTAAAGGTAGCCCTAGAATTGGATTAGTAACCGTTCCTTCGGTTCTAGCAATAATATCTAAGGAGTTTGCAGTTATATTACCAAGGACATTCACTGAAGCAGATTTGTCGTATAAAAACAAAGTACCTGCTAGCGAATTTTCGACAAAGGAAACCGCCTCAGCAGGTGTGCCCGGCAAACTTATTGATCGTTCAGAGTTGTTGATAGCATGAAATATTACATCGCCATCAGTATCAATGGTTGCTGTTGATTCTACGATGATATTTTCTGCATAAACCGTCAAATCCCCGTTAAACCCACTATCAAAAGATTCAAAAGTAACGGTATCAATTCCATCTAAGGCATCAATAACTAAGGAATTTGTTGGATTGACAAAGCGTAATTTTTCGCCAGAAACTGGAACAACTTCCATATCGAATCCAACATCAGCAGAAGCTCTCACTATTAAACTATCACCCGTACTTGTAGCAGGTGATCCGCTTCCCGTTGATGTTCCATCAGTTTGAGCCACTGCTCCTGTTACTGTTATTGTGGAGACTGACCCAGTAATATCTATAGGCTCCATTCCCTCAAAATTCAGGCTAGTGCCATCCAGAGTAATAACACCTGACTGCTCTCCAGTAATTTCATAGACAAACTGATCATATACGCCTTGCAATTCGACAATATCAAACCCGGCATCACCACCCTCTACAACACCACTTAAACTACCTGCCTGTGCAAAAACAAAAGTATCATCATTCGCTACACCGCCAAACAAATTTTCAATACTTAAAAAAGACTGATTATTTAAGTATCCAGAATCTTGCCCATCAATCAGCCAATCATTATCAATTGAGCTACTGCCAACTAACGAATCATTCCCTAAGCCACCCTTAATGGAAAAGTCACCTAACCAACTATCTAGGGTAAACGTATTATCAGTATTCCCACCTTCCAGCTCTAATTTTTCAATCCCTACGAAACCAAAAGAACTCGTCCCTATGTTTAACTCTGATTCGCCAAGCGTAAAATCATTATCATTCGCGGCGAATAAAATATCATCCCCCCCCCCGAGAAAACTAATATCTACCGAAGAGTCTAATGACGCAATATCAAGCTTAAGCGTATCAGCACCATCCGTTCCCTGAATAGTCAAACCATCAAGCGCAGCTGCACTATCTACGGAAGAGACAATAATATTATTTTGATCTAACAGCTGGTATTCATTAGCGGCGAGCTGTAGCGTGAGGTCTGTCGCTGTGACATTGCCGTACGACAGGTCTGCAGAAAGAAGAATCCGAGGTTCAAGGGGCTCAAATAGCATTTTAGTCCGCATCGGAGCTGCAACTCGTTTCCTAGAAAATGCACGAGAAAATAACGTCCCGACTTTCTTCCATAGACGTGGTTTTTGACTATCTAAATTGCTTTTTCTGACTACACTCTGAAATGGAAATGACATAGCATTACCCCTTTTTTGACGGCACCTGCTTCACTGTGGCAAAGCGCCCTATAATTCATTAAGAAAGCGGTATGCTTTCCAATTTTTCATTCGCGCAACTTAGCTACTCACATAACCTGCAGAGCCTAAGCTTTCCGTCCCTAAAACTCAGTTTAGGTTGGCTTTATCGAACACTCAAGATTTGATCTATATAAAAATAAATGTATTGACACGATACCACCATTAAAGTATTAGTGCTACCCTATTAAAAATAATTATTACCCATAAACATTACAAAGGCTATTCTTTTTTATTTCAACCCCTTACAGCTTAGGCTCTATTTACTATCCCCCCTATGTTCGGTGGTCCAATTTATTAAAAATAAGCTACACTAACCTTATGAATCCAGTCACTCTTCACCCTAGCATTAGCTTATTACATGAATTAGCAACTAAATTAAACATCGAAGGTTTTGAGAAATCATTTAAATTATCCCATGGATCACTATTTGAGCGGCGCGCACTTATAGGAGTAACTCAAATTACCCAGTATCGAAGAGCAATCTTTAATATCTGTCATTTACTTAATATGCCTGAAGAGCATTTACAATTATTTAGAGAATACTTCTCTAACGCGAATCGTGTTTACTTTGCCTATGAGGAAACTCCGAGTATCTGCACACATAAAATTTACTTAGAGTTCTGGGACTACCACGTTAGTAAAAAAAGTCCTCGCCATGAACCCTTTATGCTTTATTTAGGTTTCAAGTGGGACCCTACAGCTAATACCAACAACACATTAACTCGCTACACACTTCACCCAGAAATGTCATTAGAAAATATTTTAGATAAAATAGATGAGATCTATCCTAACCATTCGAATGCTCAAGCACACTCAATCACAAAAAAAATAATTACTACCGCATCAAACAAAACCAACGCACGCTCATTAAAATATTTAGAGGTCACTGAAGATAACAATTCAAGAAAATCATTTGATATTAATTTATATGATGCGGGACTCAAAACACATGATATATATGCTGAGCTAATAGCAATGCAGGAGCACTATAAGATTGATGCCACAAAATTTCATGACTTTTATAACTCAATCAAGCAGCAAGAGTTTGGCCATCTATCTGGTGGAGTAGATAAATCAAACAATGATTTTATGACTTTCTATTATGAAGTGAATAACCTGACTTAATCGCAAAACGCTAGAAAGCCAATAGACAGCTTGTGATTCCGAAAAATACGCTCCCTCAAATTTAGCAGATGCAGCTCCACCTGCTTAGGGCGCCATGTTGTTATTTAACAAGTTACCTTTTTATTTTCCGCATAACTGATACACATAAGAGCGTGTGATTCCGTATTTCTCAGCAATTTTAGTTTTTGCCATACCACTATTAAAGTCTGCTTTCATTGCGTTTAATTGCTCGTCCGTTAAAGAAGACTTACGCCCTTTGTACTTAGCCTCCGGCTTACTCTTTGGCTTAGCAGCAGGCATAACAACACCTTCTCTTTGACGCTCCAGCATAATGTTACGTTCAAATTCTGATAACGCACTCAGCATTGTTAACATAAGTTTATTCATTGGGTTTGTAGAGTCGCCATCAACCCGCATATTTTCTTTATGGAAGAAAATATGCGCCCCTTTATCTGTAATCGTTTGGATTGTTTTTAATAAATCTCGTGTGTTCCCTGCCAATCGATCCATAGAATGGACATTGATTAAATCGCCTGCTTGTACAATTTTAAGCATTAAGTTTAATTGCTCGCCTTCTGCAGCATTAGCTGACACCTTCTCCAAAAATTCCACATCATATTTAACGCCGTCTAATTGGCGTTCAGCCTCTTGTAATTCAGTGTTTACTCTAATGTAATTAAAAGTGTTCAACGTGTGTAATCCTATTCAAAGCGTGTAATTACGACCTCAGTGTATAGTATAACTTAAAATATCTAATAACACTCGAAGTGTATAGTGAATCTTGGTGTGTATAATAATTATCAATACGTGTAGTCATAATTAAGGCACACGCTCTCTTCCAGAAGGTGTAATATCCGCGACCACCCTTAAACTCAATGCGTCAGACAATCATAAAAAACAATTAAATTACAATAATTTATAGCTACACATTACAGTCTTTATCTTAATTACACACATCATTACAAGTGTGTAATTAATTTTAATTGCATACTCTTGCTTAGTATTTGTAATTTATTAGACGACAATTAGCTTGGAAGGGCGGGTAGCGTAATGATAAGGGGTATTATTATGCGTTCAAAATTAAAAATGCACAGAGCAAGGCTTAAGGCAAAACTTGCCTATAAAGGTGATAAAACAAAAGCAGGGCTTATCTCAGCGCATAAAATATCTTTAGGAAGGCTAATACAGGGAGTAGTATTTAGCTGCTGTAGGAATCCAATTTATTCGAAGCTGGCTGAACTCAGGAGACAGTGACTAGAGCCAGAGTAGGAGTAGGAGGGCAGTCGCATTTGTCGGCAGGGACTTAATCGTTCAACGCACGCCTGATTAAAATATACAGCCAATTAGAGCATGCTCATGCCCATTCTACGGGTCACAGCATGAATTCTTGCTCCATGACGCTTTATGCGACAGTAAGCGCACTTAAAGGCTTATGCGCACCATTAGTGATGTTTAATTATCCGCACGGGAGTTAGGGGTAGAATTGGCGCTAAGGAAATCAGCCAATCCATTTAAGCTAGAAAGTAACCAAGCGGTATTATGCGCACTTGGTTTTGAATGCTGGGCGCTACGCGGCGATTAATAATCGCCGCGTAGCGAATTGATTTTGGTCACATGGAGCCCCCAAATCTTTATAGAGACACGCCACCGCGCCTCCTTTTTAGACAATCTATCAGTTATAAATCAAAAAAACTAAACTATTCCCACTCTATCGTTGCAGGCGGTTTTCCAGAGATATCGTAGGTTACACGTGAAATCCCATCAACTTCGTTAATAATACGTGTAGAAATTAAGCCTAAAAATTCATAAGGGAGGTGCGCCCAGCGAGCAGTCATAAAATCAATGGTTTCTACTGCTCGAATAGCAATAACATAATCATAACGACGACCATCGCCCATCACACCGACTGATTTAATAGGCAAAAATACCGCAAATGCCTGACTAACAGTTTGATATAAATCATGTTTATACAGCTCTTCAATAAAGATAGCATCTGCTTTACGCAATAAATCCGCGTATTCTTTTTTCACTTCACCTAAAATTCGCACGCCTAAACCAGGACCAGGGAAAGGGTGACGGTGAATCATATTGGCAGGTAAGCCTAGCTCTA
>ENA-ORXI01002365-ORXI01002365.1-sediment-metagenome-genome-assembly--contig:-NODE-2365-length-13609-cov-24.155853_pt1 | contig 13609 bp, 15 predicted proteins | sample MGYA00237861_ERZ511468 | MGnify/ENA primary metagenome ERZ511468 (study PRJEB26299, sample SAMN06266213) | sediment metagenome | isolation source: Hudson Canyon methane seep mesocosm | place... | reverse complement strand
CATATGCGTCAATCTGGGCTGCATATTTTAAATGCGTTAGATGATGTCACTACGCCTGTGGTGATAGAAACAAAATCAGGGCCTGTCCATTTTTATGGCATTCCTTATCATGATCCTGTTGAAGTGAGAGAAGCATTTGCTTGTGAGGTTTCGACGTATGATGAGGCTCATACTTATCTGGTCGACCAAATTAAACAAGTGCGTGTTGCTGATGTTCCGGCGGTATTAATTAGCCATTGTTTTATAGATGGAGCTGAAGAATCTGAATCGGAACGGCCTTTATCAATAGGTGGTGCAGATCGGGTTTCATACCAACCATTGGAAGACTTTGATTATGTGGCTTTAGGACATTTACATGGCCCGCAATATAAAGGCAAACAACATATTCGTTATTCAGGATCGTTATTAAAGTATTCTTTTTCTGAATATAAACAAAAAAAAGGCATTACCTTAGTTGAACTGGATGATAAGAGCTTGGTCGGCACAGAACATTTACCTTTAAAGCCGCAAAAGGATTTAAGAGTCATCGAGGGCTTATTGATCGATATTCTGGAGCAAGCTAAAACAGATACAAATAATGAAGATTATTTGTTTGTTCGCTTATTGGATAAGCAGGATATTTTAGATCCTTTAGGGCAGCTTAGAAAAGTGTATCCCAATACATTACAGCTGGAGCGGACTCAGTTTATTTTATCTAAAGGTAGTCAGTTAATTGCTGATGTGAGTCTTAAGCGCACGGAGCAACAGGTGTTTGGCGATTTCTTTGAGCAGGTGATTGGTCATGATTTAAGCGAAGAACAAACGTTGTTATTGCAGGATATTATTGCTGAAGCCAAAGGGGCTATCGAGGGAAAAGAGTGAAACTACATTCATTAGAGATCCAAGCCTTTGGCCCTTTTGCTAATAAAGAAATTATTGAGTTTTCAGCCTTAGGTGAAAATGCTTTATTCTTAATTGATGGACCCACGGGTGCAGGGAAGTCATCCATTCTTCATGCGATTTGCTATGCCCTCTATGGTGAAACAACAGATTCAGACCGAAAAGAATTAGGCCTGAGATGTGATCATGCTGACGCGGACGTATTGACGGAGTTGTCTTTAGAATTCAGTATTCGAGATGATAAATATCGAATTACTCGTGTACCCAATCAAATGCGGCCTGCTAAACGAGGTGATGGTGAAACGGAACAAAAACCTACTGCCCATCTGCGCCGTGTACTTAATGACGATGAGGAAGAAACTTTAGTTGCAAAAAAGACCCGAGATGCCGATGCCAAAATTGAAGCAATTGTAGGCTTAACGCCTGAACAATTTTTACAAGTGATGGTCTTACCACAAGGAAAATTTCGAGAATTATTATTAGCTAAATCAGATGATAGGCAGGCCATTTTATCGACATTATTCCAAACCGAAATCTATAAGCGAATTGAGCAATTGCTTAAAGATAAAGCGGGAGCGATAGAAAAACAAAACCAGAGTTTTGAAGATAGAAAAATAGAGGCATATTCTGATGCAGGGGTTGATGAGTCAGACGCGCTTGAAAAAGCCATCGAAGATGCTGCTGTTTTGTTAAAACAAAAGTTAAATGAAAAAGATGAAGCGGCTGGAAAAAAACAACAAGCAGTGATGGCGCTGGAAACAGCAGAAGCATTGATTAAATCGTTTGATATTAAAAATAACAAACAACAGAAGCTGGATAAGTGTCTGCAAAAAACCGATGAAATAAAGACGAATAAACTGACGATTGAACGCGCTGAAAAAGCCTCTGCTATTGCACCGCAATGGCAAACCCTACAGGTTATTTTAAAAGATATTAAAGATAAACAAGCCGTCATTGCTGAAGCGGAAGCGGACAAAGACAATGCAGCATTAAGGGTTGCTAAAGCAAAGGAAGCTGTCGCGCAGGCAACTGAAGACTATAAACAGCGCGATGCCTTAAAAGCAGAAGAAACGATGGTTGGTGGATATAAAGTGAAATTAGCTGCTTACCAATCGTTAAAGGATGCTTCATTAGCAGCAGATAAAAAACATACAGAAGCGATCAATCAAAAAACGCTATTAGAAAAACAAACTTTAGATATTTCTCAGGTGTTGGAAAATTTAAATACTGAGATAGAAACATTGGAAAAAGGGTGTGCCAATAAAGCGGAGCTTGTCGAACAAAAGCTAATTGCAAAAGGACTTTTTGATAAACGAAATGAACTGGAAATTGCACGAGCTGATTTAGTTGGTTTTATTAAGACGTATCAAAAACAAAAAGATAAATTTGAGTTAGCTGAACAATCCTATAAAAAAACTGAAGATAATGCGAATAGAATCGAGATGCATTGGTTTGCTAATCAAGCCGCTGTATTAGCCTCAAAGTTAGAAGACGAGCAAGCCTGTGCCGTGTGTGGCAGTCTTGATCATCCTAATCCTGCTCATTTTTTAGATGATACCGCTAAAGTTAATCAAGAAGCCGTCAATGAAGCCAGGGAAGCGCAAGCTAAGCAATTTAAAGTATTGGATGCTATTAAGGATAAATTACAAGGCTATTTGCATTCGGTGGCTGATAAAGAAAATGAGCTTAAACAGCTGGAAAGTGAATTGGCGGATGAGGCTAATAAATCAGTGGCTGAGGTTAAAGGTGTTTATGCAAATTTCGAGCAAGCATTAAAGAATGTTGAGTCTAAAGAAAAGCAGCTTGTTAAGGCTAAGGTTCAAAAACATGAGAAAGAAGACGAACGTGAGCCTATTGTTAGTAAGCTTAAAGCGATTGACGATAAGCTGCCTGAATTAACCGCCATTAAGGCAACGGCAAAAAGCGAGTTGGATAGTGCGAACAACACATTGCCGGAACAATACCGAAGCACTGAATCTATTAAGTTAGTACTGGCTCAGATCCATCAAAAAATTACAGTGGTCGAAAATAAGCAGGAAACCGCTAATAAAGCGCTGACAGATTCTTTAACCGCTCACTCTTCTGCTCAATCAAAGTTAAAGGCATTGAATAACAATCTGGATGACTTAATTAAACGTCAGGCATCCCAATCTCAGCAGTGGGAACACGCATTGATTAATAGTGAGTTTGTGACTCAAGAAGATTTTGCAATGGCACAACAGCCCGAGGATGAACTTGAAGCACTACGAAATAAAGTTAAATCCTATGAAGAGGCCGTTAAAGCATTACAGGCTGAACTGGGTTTATTAGCCAAACAATTAAAAGATAAACAATTGCCCGATTTAGACAAACTAAAACAGCAATCTTTAGCGTTAAATAATAGTTTTTCTTTAGTAGAGGAGCTGTGGACAGTCGCAGGACAACATCATATAAAATTAAGTGATACCGCTAAGAAGATCGAACAGATAGAAAGCCAGCAGACTGAGATAAAGAAACAATATGAAGTGGTCGGTACCTTGTCAAAAGCGGCTTCCGGCAGAGGCAATGTTCGGGTCAGTTTGGAACGATTTGTCTTAGGGAATATATTAGATCAAGTGCTTAGTATTGCCAGTGACCGATTACATATTATGAGCAAAGGGCAATACCGACTTATTCGTCAAAATGAAGAGAATCAAAAAAGAAACACGACGGCTGGTTTAGATTTGGCAATAGATGATGCGTACACCGGAAAAACAAGGCCAGTTGCTACCTTATCAGGTGGTGAGTCATTTATGGCCTCTCTTGCTTTAGCACTGGGCTTATCGGATGTGGTACAAGAGCGTTCTGGTGGCATCCAATTGGATACTTTATTTATAGATGAGGGATTTGGCAGTTTAGATCAAGATTCATTACAGTTAGCTATCAATACCTTGATTGACCTGCAATCGGCAGGGCGAACTATAGGTATTATTTCGCATGTTTCTGAATTAAAAGAACAGATGGCTCAACGGATTGAAGTGACTGGCTCTAGACGTGGCAGTACCATTAAAATGGTTGCTTGAGCTAGTTTAGGACAACCGTGGATTGATGAATAGGAAGCTCGTATAATGTAGGTTGGGTAAGATTTTTTAGCGTAGCGAAAAAACGTAACCCAACAACTCGCTGATTTATGGGGAATTGTTGGGTTACGTTATCGCGCTTTGCTTGATAATCTAACCCAACCTACACTTACACGTTATTGTTTGTTAATGCATTAATGGTTAAGTAAGCCGTATTAGGGATTGAGGGGGATTAAATAAATCCCCTTCAATCCCCATTTTTCAAAGGGGGAGGTGAATAGATACTCTTAATGACCATGAGGCAGATCACACTTATCGAGTGAAAAAACTAAAGAGTCTTTTATAGGCGCTACATCAATGGATAGCGTGGTGTTTATCTCAAATTCAGCAATCTTATCTGCAATAAGCTTAGCAAATAAACGTGTTAGTTTTATCGATAGCTGAGATTGATCGGCATTATTTTGAAAATCTAATTGCTGAATTGCACTGTTTACCGCCAGCATAGAGAAACTCTGAATTTGCTGCTCAAAGTCAGAAAATATGCCTGAGCCCTGTGTTTTTTTGATGCGAGTGATATCTTCCTTGTTCGCATAAAGCCCAAAAAGCCCCATAGCACCTTGTTGTTTGTTTTTGCAGGCACCACCTTCCATAATTCTAACTAATGATAAGACCTTGCCAGACTTTATTAATGTTGTTTTACCCACAGAAATAGGTGTTTTCTGATCAATCGCTTCAATTGTAATCTCTGAATCTATGGGGGCAGGGGATGTATTACGTTCAACTTGAGTTATTTGTGTAGAACAGGCTGATAAGGCGGGTAATAAAATACTGATCAACAACTTGGTTTGTAGGTTCATGGAATTAACATGCCTTTAATAATGGTTCGAGTAATGGTAACTATCGTTAATCGCTATAGCCTATCTGATTTATACTCCGCGCGGTTATGTTTTGGAGTTTTATAGACATTGAAATGGCAACAAAGCTTTTCTACAAAAATAATATCAGTAAAGTTTTCCTACTAGATCAATATGCGTCAGGTAAAGTCGCATATCAAATTCTAGCTGATGATATTCGGGTTCCATATGCAAACACAACTTGTAAAAGGCTTTGTTGTGCTGTTTTTCTTTTAAATGAGCCAGCTCATGAACAACAATCATTGTGAGAAATTCAGCCGGTGACCTTTTGAAAACTGAATCAATTCGTATTTCACTCTTACTCTTTAATTTATTGCCTTGAACGCGAGAGACAAAAGAATGCATACCTAATGCATGATGCAATACATCAATTTTATCATCGTAAATCACTTTACTTAATGGGTTTGATTGTCTGAGAAATTGCTTCTTCAAATCCATGGTAAAGGCATAAAGGGCTTTATTAGTACTGATTTTATGACAATCAGGGTATTTGCTTAAAAGCACCTCGGATAATTTGTCCGCCTTGATAAGTTTATCTACTTGATCGATAGTTGTTGTTGGGTAACCTTTTAAATATTTAAGAGCGTTCATTTTAGGAAAGTATGGTTTATTTTGATGGCTATTTTAAATCATTTTTTATTCAGCAATATTTACTTATTAGTGGGGCATAAAATAAGCAATCAAAGACTTATGCACAAAAAATCCTTGCAGCAAGGTTTGTCAAATTTCTTAGGAAAATAAACTGCCTTGTGTGCTATTGACAACTGCAAGTTGTTGAAAGTAGGTTGAAAACAATGGATTGTATAAAAAATGGTCAAATTGTTTTAAAAGCTAACTGCTAAAGGGGTTGAAGGAGATACCGATAACTTATTCACAGAGTTATCCACAGCTTTTGTGTATAAAGAAATAATGCTTTACCCAATAACTACTTAGCTAAATAACGGAGATTTGACATGCAAGATTTAATGTAATTATTTGTGTTTTTAAAAATATATTTTTAGCTTTACATTGGTTAATGGACTGTTTCTGTTTTGCGACATAATAAAGGGTGCTAATGGAATAAAAAACGTCTCTCAACAGACTATAAATACTTCATAAGTGGTAACTATTTCCAGCGGGTCGTGACGTGTGGCGATAAATATCAACAGCCTGTTTGCCTGCAAATTTTAATTCCCGATGTAGGTACACTGATGCTGCTTGAATATGGCCTAATTGACCGCTCCATTTAATTTGCAACCGTTCATCTTAGGTTTAACTATTCGGGTATAGGATAAAACTTAAATATACGGCCTCCTCTCTATAACCAGCTATATTACTAGCTGGTTTTTTTTGATGTCCATGATTATGTTTACAGCTAAGTTTTATGTATTATAGTATTGGTCTATAAGATTCTAGGAGTTGTTATGAATATTGATAGCGTGGGACAGGCAACATCAATGCTTGCTACACAGCGACCAGGAACACTTGCACCATTACTAAAAACTGCAAATGACCTGCCTAAAGCAGCACTACAGTTAATTCCACCTCTTCCGCAAGCAACTGGGAATATCGGAAACAATATTAACGTATCTGTATGATTGCTTGGTTCCGCAATTATTTAACCATGGTTTTGTAAAACCAAGAGTTTTGCAAGGGCTTGCTTGTTATCTAACTACAAATGCTTAGAGCACTTGTAGTCTCTGCTTCGTTTTGGAACACTACCTTTGTTACATTCATCCCAGATAAAATGGCCATTAATAAGCTGGGGAGACAGGATCAATGTTTTAGCTGTTAAATCATTTGAAGGCATGGAACGGTTAGATGCCCAGCTGATATCGCTTGTATCATAAGTTATTACAATTTTACCTGCTGCCGAAACAGAAATATCTTTCATATGGTCTGATTTTTTTACATTCAGTAAAGAAAAATGAATATCAGTATTATGATTGGGAAAGCGTTTGTTTTCTGAATAATAGGCTTCAACAGCTTTCTTAACAGGCCTTGAAGATTCGATGCTTCTGGTAATAATCGATCCAGCAATATAACTAAAATTATCAATAGGCGAAATGAGAACAGCTAAAATACCTAAGGCTGCGATAACAATCATTAATTCAGCAAGCGAAAACCTTCTAAATTTTATTTTTTTCATGATCGTTGCCTTGAAATATAATCCGATGCTTGTTCAAAATTTTTGATGACATTGAGGTGGTCTAAAGTCTGTTGGAACAGTTCCTTGACTACAGATATCCCAAGAGATAGAGCCGTTATTAAATGTAGGTACTAAAATTAATGTTTTATCGGATGTATCAAAAGAATAATGATTGGGGTAAGAAAAATTAAGATGACTGTCATACGTAATGATGATTTGACCTTTTTTCAAGATATTAACGTCTGTTACGCGATCAGCCTTTAAGGCACTCAAATTCTCTGCATTTAGTTCACTGCTATTATTCGGGAAGTGCTGGTGTTGACTATAATAATTCATAAGGTCCATTTGTAATGGTTTTGCTGCGCTTATACTTCTAATAACTGTTGATTTAGCAACATAACTAACATGAGTTGCTGGCAGGGCTATGGAAGCTAATATTCCAATAATAGCAACGACAATCAATAGCTCAATAAGCGTAAAGCCATTTTCTCTATGTAATGTCATAGTATCTAGTCCATTGTCTTTCTTTAGAAATCGATGCGCAATTTATCCATTATTTCCGTGTATGCTTTTTTGTGTCCCAGTATAAAAAGGGTAGGGAGCAGTGTTAATCGCGCTACATTAAAAAGAACAAAGTAAATAAGAAGTATAAAAGGCAGAAAAACTATCAATGCAGCAATTATAAATCCATGATTGATAGGTGTTTCATTAAAAAATAGAAAAGAAATAGCTGCCAAAAATAGTGCAATGGTTAAGCTAACAGCTAGATTATTCATTATTCTAGGCGTAGGTTTTTGAGGTTAGTTATGAGATCTTTCACGCTTCCTCGATATAACCAAAATAAGCCACCTAAAAAGTAAAGTGGAGATGACGCATAAAAATTAGCTTCTCTTAGTGTCTGATTTTCCATCAAAGAGTGATACAACATATATGCCCAATCTACGACAAATAATCCTGCAATTAACGCAGCAAAAACATGTAAAACCCAAAATTTTGGACGATAACGGATTGCTGACAAGATGATATAAACACTCCAGGGTGCCATTAGATAGGTTAAGCCACCCATAATGATGGTGACGCCCACATCCCAGTCACTGATTCCATAATTTAGTGCCCCATAAAAAAGTAAACTCATGGCTACACTAAAAGTAAATAGCTTCCAAGGACGTATTAATTCACGGAAATAAGCTTTATCGGGATAGAACGAATAAAATTGATTCATAATATTATGGTTGGTAATTGATAAAATAAATGACTAGTTTCGACAAGTGCTAGGCAACCAATTTTTCTTAATATTTTTACTTGTACAGTTCCATTCCATTATTTGATCGTCATTTGGCTTATTGGGTGTTAGCCAAATATTGCCATTTTTTAATTCAGGTAAGACATCAAACCAAATTCGAATTACTCCGTCTTTTTCCACACGCGCACCGCCGCCATCAGGAAAAGCTATTTGAGAAAATTCACTTAGCTCAGTTTTGTTCTCAGCATAATGCTTATGGTATAAATAGAATTCTTCGATTTGGATTTTTAAATCATGCGTCTTGTTAAGCGCATAAATAGTTCGAGCAATAAGGTCACGGTTATGAGTTGCTGAAAAACCAATATGTAAAACGCCAATAAAAAATAATATAAATAGCGCCTCCCCAAGTGTTTTAAATATTGATGCTATGGCCCAATACTGCTGATCTTCTATGATGATATGCTGTTCGTTAGATACAATTGGCATATCGCCATAAATAACCTGAGTACCCAACAAAATATTATGTAGTGCATGTTTTTTTGGATGAAATACAGGAATTAATAGCAAAATAACACCCAGTGATGCAATGAGTAGGTCTTCATTTTTTACACTAGCGGGTGCAATGCTTATCACTGCATAAAAGGTAGCAAACTTGCTTATCGTGTGTAATACAGCCTGCCATACGAATTGATTTTTTCCATTACAGCGAATAACATGTAATCCAGATATCCGCATACCCAATGTTGCATTAAATCGATGTGATGACAGCACAATAAAATAACAAGCAAACAGTGTGAAATAAATCCACGAGGGGAGTGGAGAGTTTATTCCAATTGACTGCGTACCTGCTCCTATCCCAGCCGCTAATAGTGAACATAGAATTAAATCTATAAAAAAGGCCAGACCACGCCTTGCTATAGAGGCATGGACTACATGTGATTGTTTTAATTCAGACATATGCTGATAGACAGTTTTGAGCTGCTTTAATTATAGATGCTTTTGAACAATGTGTTGTTTCCCCAAGTTAACTATTTAGATGGCATGAGCCTTTTATTTCTAGTTCATATAATGTAGCAACACAAAGGGAGCCATAACGATGAGAGCTAAGAAAACAGATTCTTGAATTCGCCATGCTAAGGTTCGGTCAGGATTAGACTTTATTAATGGGAAATTCAGCAGAAACATAGCACTGTAAAACCAGCCAAATGAGATAGGCCAATGTAACATCCATAGGCTCAGGACAAAAAGCCACGATAAAAAAAGCACAGCGGTTTGGCAGTGCTCTTTAAACGGAATACTTCCGTATTCTTTTTCGAACGATTTTCGTGACCAACGCGCAATGACCAGTAATAAAATAGCTATCGCTATGACTGCCAATAGGGGAAATAGTACTTCCATTAATTTTAGATAAAAACTAACTTAAGCAGTAAGGCGGCTAGAATGAGTGCCGGCAAAATAACAACGAATAAGGCTTTTGTTGCGCTAACATTAAAAAAAGCGCGTAGTCCCCAGTAAAAAACTCTTAAAGACAATAAATCGACCACAAGTCGGAGTATCATCGCACTAAACAATGTTTCTGTGTTTTGATAATCGATCAATAAAAAAGGTAGCTCAAAAACCAAAAGGAGTTGTGGTGCAAGGCTCAGAATTAATAAGTTGAATGCATCTTCAAAACACAATCCTGAATGCTTCCATTGGTTAAGGATTAAATGGATTACCCATGCCGTGAATAAAAATAAAACCAGTGTTATAAGGACTCCGCCGATCAATCCACCGGCTAAATAGGCTAAGGTACTTGTTTCACTTAGCTTATCAAATTTCCCTTCCAGATAAGGTCTTTGCAGAATAATGGGGAGTTTAATTAGAAAATAGCTGAAGAAAATAAACAATGCTGTGATTCTTCTTTCTTTGAACGAAAATAGAGAAAAAGCATCTTTCGGATTTTGAACCAGCAGTTTGACTCTGTTTAATAAATTGAGTTGACTGTCTTCGGTATCAGAGTCGTTTAGTATAGTCACACGGCTAACCCTGAGTTATCTGCATAAACTTTATTTTTCTCAGTCAGGTAATCCATAGACATTTCATCGGCCTCAATTAAGTTCAATACCCAACGATTGTCCTGCCAAACAAAACTCCAGATAGTCGTGACATCGCCTAGCGTTTTGTCACCTTCAATCACTTTCCCTGTTTTTTTATCAATCATGAAGTCACGCATTTCAGCTTCAATTTCTACTGAAATACGATTCTTAGTCTCATCTTTAATATTTTGTGCAATATAGAGCGGTGTCATGGTTTTGATTCTTACATTGGATACCTTATTTTCTACGCCTTCCTTTTCCCATTTATCCAAAAGAAACTGTTGGTTTTTGATATACCAGTCGCTTACATGATCTTCAGCTACTGCCATTTTCTGCTGATCCCATGCTGAATGTACCCAGTAAAAAACTTGAGTAAAGCGGTCCTTCAGCTCAATCCATTCAAAACGGGGGTCAGATTGTGCAATTTTTTCAAGTAGTTTCTTGGTTTGTTTTATTAACCGTCTTCTTTTTAGAGAATACCAAGTGATTAATGGCGCGAAAAATATAAACAAGCCGAACATGATCAGTTGTCCCCAGAATGTTTTGCCAGCCTCTTTAATGAGTCCGCCAGGTCCTGCCAGTGCAGTTTCGGAAAACAAAATTGTGATGATAAGGATCAGGGTAAAGCCAGCAAATCGTTTCTTAGTTATGGTAATCATTAGGGCACCTTTAAAAGACGAGCCCCCAGTCGGTCCATCAACTGAGTGGCATTATTTAAATGAGTTTTTAACGTTTCTTTTAACGATAGTATCAACAAAAAAACATTTTACCTAACCAAGCAGCGTGATTTTTGTACTTCTTAAATGTATTGGTTTATTGTTTCTGTAATCCTCGTATCAAAGTCCTTTTTAAAATTTGATATGACATGTCACATCTCTAAATAAGATTAGAATAGTCCTTGTTGGGAAAACGTCTTTTATCTTGCTTTACTGTGTTTGGGTCTATCAGGATAAAACCAAGTGAGTTATCCTGTAATGGACTAACACTAAATAAAAAACCAAACGTATGAAAAAGCCTATTGTTATTATTGGTATCGGAGAGTTGGCAAATGTGTTTGCTCATGGGTTTCTGCGTTGTGGCTATCCTATTTATCCGATTACGCGAGCAATGAATTTAGCTGAGGAATGTCAGCAAATTCCTTTACCTGAACTGGTTTTAATAACAGTACAAGAAAATAAACTTTATTCACTGTTGGAACAGTTACCAAAAGCTTGGAGTGATAAAGTGGCACTGGTTCAAAATGAATTATTACCACGAGACTGGCAAGCCCACTCTATTAAAAACCCTACTGTCACGGTCGTCTGGTTTGAAAAGAAAAAAGGCTTAGAGCTAACGAATATCCTTCAATCACCCAGTTTCGGGCCTAATGCTGAAATAATATCCAATGCACTGCAAGCTGTTGAAGTGCCAGCACCGGTATTAGAAAGTGAACAAGACTTGTTGTATGAATTGGTAAGAAAAGCGGTTTATATACTCACAGTCAATATTGCTGGCTTAGTCAATAATTGTACGGTAGGTGATTTATGGATGAAGCATCAAGCCTTAGCCAGAGAAATTGCCAAAGAAGTTATTCTTATACAAGCGTCATTAGTAGGGCAAATCTTACCAGATGAAAAAATAATCAATGGAATGGTTGAAGGCATTGAAGATTGCCCGCATCGATATTGCTTAGGTCGTAGTGCATTATCTCGTTTGAAACGTGCATTAAATCATGCAGAGATTGCCAACTTAACAACGCCAAAATTAACGCAAATTGCTGAAAATTTAGCTTAGGGGAGATGGAAACAAATAATCATCCAATCTTACTGGTCTTTTTGTCCGTCTTCAGCCGTGTAGCAAAGTTGCGTAGCCTGCTATGCGCCTCTTGCTACACGACTGAAGACAAACAAAAACCCTGCCTAATAATGGATGATTATTCATTGCCAGCTCCCTAGGCTGAAAAATGACTCAACGATTAATCGGTTTTATAGATAAATGAATTCAAAGATGAAAATTAGTTTTCTTGCCTCGCATGGGGGAACCGCTGCTAAACACATAATTGCAGCTATTCGAAGTAATCAATTGGCGGCTGAAATAGGAGTTGTTATTACCAATAACCCCGATTCAGTTATTTATAATTGGTGTAATGACAATGCGGTTGAAACAGTATGTATCAATGGCAATACTCACCTTGATGAAGCAGAACGAGATAAGGCAATCTATGACAAGCTACTCAATGCCAAAACGGATTTGATTATTTTATCAGGTTACATGAAGAAAATAGGCAACACGACATTATCTGCATATTCAAATAGAATTCTTAATATTCACCCATCGCTTTTACCTAGACACGGAGGTAAAGGACTTTATGGAGATAAAGTTCATCAATCCGTTATTGACTCAGGTGATATGCAGTCTGGCGCAACCGTACAGTTTATAAACGAAGCATATGATGAAGGCCCCATCTTCTCACAACACATTGTTGACCTGGTTAAAGGCGAAACGGTTAAAACGCTTAAAGAAAAAGTTCAAGCGATAGAAAGTGAACTGTATTTAACTAGCATCAAAAGAATTTTGGATGAAGGTTTAGTTCATCGTAAATAAATTCTCATTGATGCTTGATGGTATCTTTTAAATGGCTATCCATTTGTTAAGCGAACACTATCTGCTTTAAGTAGTTCAGCGACAAATGCAATTTGAGCTGCAAATTGTGGTGTATTGGGGATTTTCCATGTTTTTTTCACAATACGGGAAAGAATATTATCCAGCCAAATACGGTTTGAGTTAGCTTGATCAATAACAAATTTATACGAGCCATCATCAGGAATAATGGCAAATCCATCAACCCAAACCTCAATCGTTTCCGATTCACCGACTAGCTGAACCTGGATGTAAGCCGTTCGTGTTTCAAGGTCAAAACGTAAACTGGTTAACTCGGCAATGTCTTTAAGTACAATATTAGCAACCCATGAAATTAACTTTCTTGGAGTCCATTTTATGACTAATTTTGTTAGATTTATTGCTACACTCATTTTTTAACTCTCTTTTTAATTGAATAATATTATTTTAGTAACTCTTCTAAAGCTGTCTGTCTCTGGCTAACATCTTGTTGGCGAATAGCCATGGATAATGCCTTGCGAGTCCCTACAAACACAGCTAAATCTTTGGCTCTAGTTAATCCTGTATAAATCAGGTTACGGTAAAGCATTTTAAAATGTTGCGTAAGAATGGGAATAATCACGGTTTTAAATTCACTCCCCTGCGATTTATGGATAGTAATCGCATACGCCAGATCAAGCTCCATAATATCCTCTTTCTTGTAATTTACTTCACGATTATCAGGATAAAAG
>ENA-ORXI01002361-ORXI01002361.1-sediment-metagenome-genome-assembly--contig:-NODE-2361-length-13619-cov-2.130926_pt1 | contig 13619 bp, 11 predicted proteins | sample MGYA00237861_ERZ511468 | MGnify/ENA primary metagenome ERZ511468 (study PRJEB26299, sample SAMN06266213) | sediment metagenome | isolation source: Hudson Canyon methane seep mesocosm | place... | reverse complement strand
GAGCACGACGGCGGTGTGGCTCCCGATGTAGCCGGCTCCGCCGGTGACGAGGACTGCCATGTCAGGAGTCCCCCGGCACCCGCGCGCCGGCCAGCTCGATACCGGCACTCACCATCTCAGCCGCTCCGATGACGGTCAGGTCGGTGAGCGATGCCCCCTCGCCGACGTGAGCGGCGGGGCCCACCACCGAATCGGCCACCACTGCACCGGCGCCAACCCTCCCACCATCCATCACGATGGAGTTGAGCAGGTGGGCGCCCGGCCCGACCGTCGCCCCCGCCATGACGATCGACCGTTGGACCTCTGCCGACGGGTCCACCGTGGCCGACGGGTGGACGGCCGGAAGATCTCCACGCGTGCCGTCGACCAGGTCGAGTTGCGCCCTGATGTAGGCCTCGGGGGTGCCGGTGTCGATCCAGTAGGCGCTGGACCGCATGGCGTGGAGGCATCCTTCGGCGGCCATTGCCGGGAAAACCTCCCGCTCGATGGACACCCGGCGACCGGCCGGGATGCGGTCCAGGATCGACGGTTCCAGTACGTAGGTTCCGGCGTTGATCCACCGGGAAGGCGCCGATTCGGCGTCGGGCTTCTCGACGAAGCCGAGCACCCGACCCTCGGCGTCGGTGGGGACCACGCCGTAGCGCGACGGATCGTCGACCTCGGTGAGGGCCAGCGTCGCCTCGGCGCCCGCCGCCCGGTGGCTGGCGACCATCGCGCCGATGTCCAGGTCGGTGAGCACGTCGCCGTTCAGCACCAGGAACGTGTCACAGCCCTCGGAGCCTGAACCGGACCCGATGCCAGTTCCGGTACCAGCACCGATGCCTGCCGCTAGGGCGGCGAAGCGCACGGCGCCGGCGGTGTCCAGCGGCTCCGGCTCGACCGCGTAGTGCAGTGGGAGCCCGGCACAGGTGCCGTCCGGGTAGGCGTCGGCGAAGGCCTCGGGGCGGAACCCCAGCGAGAGGACGACCCGGGTGACACCGTGGCCGGCAAGGTGGGCGACGACATGCTCGATAATCGGCCGGTCCACGACCGGCAGCATCTGCTTCGGTATGTCCCGGGTGAGCGGACGCAGTCGGGTTCCGAATCCCCCGACAAGGATGACGGCCTGCACGGGCCGGGTCCGCTACTCGGAGGTCGTGGGCGCCGGGGCGAGCGGATCCGAGGTGAGGGCGTCAGGGCTCACGAGGTCCAGGAACGTGAGCCGCTCGGGGCGCGGGGTCGGTGGTACGACGTCGGCGGGCACCATCGCGATCGTGAACGCCTCACGGTTCTTGAGGAACCTGACACCGGCCAGGTCCTCGGTCACCACCTCGGGATCACGCTCCAGGTCGTCGGCGTCGAACCGGGCGACCTTGAGCACCGTCGGCTGGCCACCACAGTCGGCGCCCTCCACCAACTCCTCACCGGTGTCGAGCAGCACCGAGGCGTCGTCGATGCGACCACCGAAGGCGGAGAAGAACTCGCCGAGGACGGCATCGCGGCCCGAGGCCAACTTGTTGAACGGGTGGATGTGCAACAGCCCGTCACCGTGGCTGTGGATGCCGTTGGGATCCGTCTCGAGCACGATCTTGGAGCGGTAGCTGTCGCAGACGTAGATGTCGTAGGCGGAGTGCCAGTGGTCGCCTACACGTGGCGCCGAGGTGGCCTCCCGGTCGATACGGGCCCAGACCACGAGCAGGGAACCGAGGATCACGACGAGCGCGACCGCCATCGGAAAGCCCATCTTCCGTCGCTCGCCGGTGCCGCCCGAAGAACCCACGCGGGCGGCGCGGGCAACCTTGCTAGCTGAATCTCCACGTGCCATAGGCGCAAGAGGCTACCGGCGGCCCTCCGTGGATCATCGGCCCCACCGATCCACATCAGCCTGCCGCACGTGTGGCCGCCGCCGCCGGATCAGCCCTTCCGGCGGAGCGTGGTGCGCTGCCCGGCAAGCTCCTCCAGGAGCCCGGCGTATGCGGCGGCGACCGAGGCGGGTGAGCGCCACTCCTCAGCCCAGCGCCGACCTGCGGCGCCCATCGAGGCCCGGAGTCCCGGGTCGTCTGCGAGGCGCTCAACGGCGGCCACGAAGGCATCCAGGTCATCCGGGTGTACGGCCAGGCCGGCACCGGCAGCATCCACAACCCGGGCCACCTCGGTGCCTTCGTCGATGCTGGCGACCAACGGCCGGCCGGCCGCCAGGGCCGAGTAGGTCTTGGACGGCACGCTGGAGGCACCCAGCCCGGTCTTCAGCAACACGACGTGTATGTCGGCCGTGGCCAGGACCTCGGGCACCCGGTCGGCCGGCTGGTAGCCGAGGACTACGAGGTTTGGCAGGTCCCCGGCGGCCTCACGGAGCTCGTCGGCCCGCACGCCACCGCCGTTGACCACGTACACGAGGTCGTGGCGGTGCCGGTGGCGTCGAGCGGCGCCCACGAGGAGGTCCAGCGACTGGGAATGGCCCAGGTTGCCTGCGTACATGACGACGGTGCGGTCGCCGAGCTGGTGCTCGACCCGGTAGGCGGTGTGGCGGTCCCCGGGGCGGATGGCGTCGGTGTCCACGAAGTTGGGGATGACGCGTACCAATGGGCGTCGGTTGTCGCCCCTGGTCGGCGTGTCGCCGATGGTCGGGTGGGCGGGCAGCTTGGCCATGACGTTTGCGGCCAGGTCATCCGAGAGGACGGTGACGGAGTCGGATCGGCTGTAGGTGAAGCGTTCGAGGGCACGGAAGAACCGGATAGCGCGGGGCGACGTGATGGCTCCCACCTGGATCGCCACGTCCGGGAAGACGTCCTGGACGTTGCACACCAACGGACAGCGGTGCCTGTACGCCACCAGCCAGCCGGCCAGGCCGAGGGTCAGGGGCGGCGAGACGACGACCACGCCGTCGAACGGTCCCCGGGTCGCCAGGCCCGCCAGGGTGGCCAGGCCGGTGAAGCCGATGAAGCCGAGCGCCCGGGCCACCAGGTTCGCCTTGTCGGTCGGGAACGGGTGGAGGCGCACCACGGTCGCGTCGCCGTGGTGCCCGCGTCGGAACGGTCGACCCCGCCAGCCGTCGGCGATCCGGTGGTCCGCGTACCAGGGCAGCGATGTGACGACGTGCACGTCGTGGCCGAGTTCACCCAGACGGTCCACGATGGCCGACACCACCACGCCGGTCGGGGCGGTGTCGGGCTGCAGGTGTGGCGTAATTACGAGGAGTCGCACGGTCAGCCTCGTGGTCCGGTATCAGGCCCGGCAGGTTGGCCGTCATCTGGTCCGGCAAGGAGCCGCCTCCATGTCTGTTCCAGGGCGGCCGCAGAGGCCTCCCAGGTGTGGTCGGCCGCCGCCGTGAGCCCCCAAAGGGCCAGGTCCGTCCGCTGCGCCCGGTCGTCGAGGACCCGGCCCAGGCGGTCGGCCCAGACCTGCGGGTCATGCGGGGCCAGAACGGCGTCACGATCCACGCCACCGTCCGACACGAGGTCGGTGGCCGGGGTGCCGTCGGCCACGAGCACCGGCACACCGGCTGCCATGGCCTCCAGGACCGGGATCCCGAATCCCTCGTAGGTGGACGGGAAGGCCACGACGATGGCTGTTGCGAGGCGAGCGGCCAGGTCAGTGGCCGGGATGCGACCGGTGCGGGTGATCCGGTCGCCATGGCGACTGGCCGCTACGGCGTTCGCCACCTCGGCCTCGGCGGTGCCCGGCCCGCCTGTCAGCACGAGGCGTGCGGTCGGATGGTGGTCGGCCAGGCGGGTGAACGCCTCGACCAGCATCAGGTGGTTCTTGTGGGGGTGGGTGACCGCCGGGTACAGGATCGTGGGCGGGTCCGACGGTTCGGCGGGGCTGGCGGCGACTGCCCCAACGCCGATCGGGACGACCACCACCCGGGAGGGATCCGTTCCCAACCGATCAACGATCCGCCTGCCGACCTGATCGCTGACGGCCACCACCAGGTCGGCCCGGCGAACCGACCGGGGCAGCGCCCATTCCAGGTAGCGGCGTTTAATGAGCGAAAAGTTGAGCGGCTCGTCGAGTGGCTGGAGGTCGTGGACGGTGACGGCCACCGGCCGGCTGGTGCGGGCCGGAATGCGACCGCCGAAGTGGTGGACCGCCATGCCGGTCGTCCGCCGGGCCAGCCACGTGGACTCGGCGAGGATTCGGCGGGGACGGCTGCGGCCGTCTCCGGGGTGGACCTCCACGTCGAAGGCGGCGCCCAGGTCCGGGTGGGCGTCCAGCGCCACCTGGGACAGGTAGACGACCGGCCGGAGGTCCGACGGGCCGTGGCGGCCGTAGGCGGTGAGGGTCCGCACGGCGTACTCCTCGGCCCCGCCGACATCTCCGGGCACCAGCGACAGGAGGTTCACGGCGAGGCGGCAGGTCACTGGTGCAGGACCTCCCTGTAGACACTTACCGTCGCCTCGGCGGTGGCGTCCCACGTCATGGTGGCGGCCCTGAGGCGGCCGGCGGCTCCAAGCCGCTCCGCAAGGTCGGAATCCCCGAGCACGCGGCGCACGGCACCGGCCAGGCCGTCCACGTCGGCCGGGTCCACCGTCAGGCCGGCGTCGCCCAGCACCTCTTCGGTCGCCGTGCCGGCCGAGGTGACGACCGGCGTGCCGTGGCCCATGGCCTCCAGCACCGGGAGCCCGAAGCCCTCCAGCAGGCTGGGGAAGCAGAACACGTCGGCGGCGTCGAACCAGGCGTGCTTGACGGCCTCGTCCACCGGACCGGTCACAACCACCCGGTCGCCCAGCGGGGCGACGGCCGCCGACAGGTCCTCACGCCACCCGGTGGGGCCGACCACGACCAGGGTCGGGCCGTCCAGGGAGGCCACGGCGCGGGCCAGTACGGGGAGGTTCTTGCGGGGCTCCACGGTTCCTACCCAGAGGACCACCGGCCCGTCCAGGCCATGGCTGGCCCGGAGTCGTAAAGCCAGTTCGGGGTCGGCTGCCACGGGGTCGGCACCGAGCGGGACGACGACGACCTGGTGTTCTGGGAATCCGGCCTCCAGCAGATCACCCCGAGTGGCCTCCGACGGACAGACCACCCGGGCGGCGCGTCGGGCATCGGACAGCCAGGCCTCGAACATGCGGTGGCCCCGGAGGGTGGCGACCTCCGGGTGGCGGCGCCAGGCCAGGTCGTGGATGGTGGCCACCAGCGGCAGGTCGGTGGCCGGGACCGCTCCCCCGGTGGCGTGGACGAGGTCGGGGTGACCGACCAGACGATCCACCACCGGTCGGTGCAGCCGGTGCCACGACTCGTAGAGCACCGCCCGGGGCAGGCGGGATGCGACCGTGGGGACCCCGGCATCGAGGTGGCCGGGCGGGACGGTCCGGTGGCGGGCGGTGAGGCCGGTCACCTCGACGTCCGTGCGGGCGTGCAGGCCACGTGCAAGGCCGACGGCGGCGACCGCTGTCCCCCCGGGGACTCGGTGCCAGCACTGCTCGAGGAGGTGGGCGACCCGGATCGGGCTCGACCTGGGAAAGCTCATCGGCACGCTTCGGAGCAGAGGGGCTGGCGGGACTCGACCGAGGCGGTCCCAGAGTTGGCTGGTGGGCCGGTGGGCGGGGCCATCGCTCAGGGACAGCGGCTGCCGTCGGGACGTCGACCGTCGAACGTCGTGGCCCTGATACGCAGCGTCCGCCGGGTGGCCCGGAACGGAACCGCCGAGGTGGACGGGTCGCCGGCAGTCGTCAGGACCGACGCCGGTTCGAGCACCGGAAGGGCACCCTCGTCCTGTGTGCCTTCCCCGTCGGCTGTGCCACCTGGAGCGGCCGGGTTGCCCGATTCAGCGAGGGCCACGCGTGCGACCGCCTTCACCTGCTCGAGGTCGCGGGGTGCCAGGAGGAAGAATCCGAAGTCCTGGCCGAGGATCAGCTCGACGCGGTCGCCGAGCGCATCGTCGAACTCGAAGCGGGGCATAGGCGTAACCATCTGGCCGACCAGCACGGCGGCGTCGAAGCGGTCGAGGGAGGCCCGGATGGTGGTGGCGGGCACGGCCTCGCCGATCAACGGTCGGACCGGGAAGCCTTTGTAGGCCATCTGCTGGAAGGCCGGGACCGACTCGTCGACCGGCCCACGACGGTCGATCACGTCGAGCGGCACGTCGTCGGGGCGCAGCGTGATCCCCCGGAACACGTCGAAGACCTTCCGGGCGTCAGGGTGGAGGCGCAACACCGACGAGGTTCCGACCACGTCGTCGTAGACGGGCAGGGCGTGGCGCTCGAGGCCGGTCGGGTCGAAGTCGGCGAACGAGTTGCCCAGGTCCAGCAGGTCGCGCAGGGTCAGGCGGTCGTCCAGGATGGTCGCCCCGGCGATCGCCTCGATCAGGTCGTCGCGAACGATCACCGAGCGGGCGCCGTTGGCGATCACCCGCTCCATGGCCAGGACCAGGAAGTCCTGCTGGCGTCGGTTCCGCTCCAGGTCGTTCCAGACGCCGACACGCTGCCAGGTGCCGTCGATGAACAACTCGGGCTTGCGGCTCCTCACGAATGACAGGGCCGCCCGACCGTCGAAGAGGGTGCAGCCGGACTCGGACACATAGAGCCCCGATGCGAGGTCACGGGCCGGATACGGGAACCAGAGGGAGACGCCGCCGATCTCATCCACGATGTTCTCGAAGCCGAGGAAGTCGATGATGACGAAGTTGTGGATGGGCACGCCGAACTCGTTGGTCACCGTCTCGACGAGCGTCGGGGCGCCGAGTTCCATGCCGCCGACCAGCAGGGCCGAGGCCAACTTCTCACCTCGGACCGGTACGCCGCTGCGGTGGATCATCACGTAGAGGTCCCGTGGCAGCGACACCAGCGATGCGCGGGAGAGGCCGGGATCCAGGCGGAGCAACATGATGGCGTCGGCCAGGGCGACGCCGGGGGTCCGGTCACGGTGGCCGGCCGGATCGTCGGCGTCCAGGCCGACAGCGCTGTCGGTTCCGATCAGCAGGAAGTTGCGGGGTGGAAGGGGCTTGTCGGCCCGGTCATCAACATCGTCGGCGGGCCTGTCGGCGCCGTCGGGATCGTCAGCGACGGTCGCTGGGTCGGGCTCGTAGACGTCGGCCAGCACGCCGGCGGGGACCTCTATGCGGATGATGCTGGCGACAGCGTCCTCGAAGGATGCGAGGCGGGCAGCAGCTGCCAGCATTCCGACCGAGAACACGAGGCTGGCGAGGATGACCAGCCTCTGGGGCCACGACCGCCGTAGACCCGCCGCCGGTCGCTCCGTCACGCCGTGGATGGTACCAGCGCGTCTCCGACGCCCCGGGCGCGGCCCAGCCGTACCGGGCCGCGCAGGCGGCCTGGTTTCCGAGGCCGTAGCAGGCATCAGGTCCGGTCCCACCAGCGGCGATCCCTGACCGGGGGTCTGGTGTTGCGCCGACAACTCGTGGCACCCACGACCTAGCCTGCGCCGATGGTCGAAGCAGGGTCATCCGTCGCCGTCGGCGCCTGCTGGGTCAACGGCCGGCTCGTCGAACCGGGGACTGCCACCGTGAGGGCCGACGACCATGCCGTGGTGGTCGGCGACGGCGTGTTCGAGACGATGAGGATCGTCGACGGTGCCGCCTTTGCCCTAGGCCGCCACCTGCGGCGCCTGGACCGGTCGGCGTCAGGGCTCGGGCTGGACGAACCGGACGAGGACCTCATCCGTACCGCCATTCACGAGGTGCTGGCCGCCGACCCTTCGGCCGGACTGCTGCGAATCACGTGGTCCAGTGGAGCCGGTCCGTGGGGATCGGGTCGGGGCGACGGCCCGGGAACGCTGGTGGTGGCGTCCGGGCCGCCCAACGTGTGGCCGGCGGCCGAGAGGGTGCACCTCGTGCCGTGGCGACGCAACGAGCACGGTCCGCTGGTCGGCCTGAAGACCACGTCGTACGCCGAGAACGTGCTGGCGCTGGCCACCGCCAAGCGGGTCGGGTGCAGTGAGGCGCTGTTCGCCAACACCGCCGGCCGCCTGTGCGAGGGCACCGGCACGAACGTGTTCCTGGTGGTCGACGGCGCCGTGCTCACTCCCCCGCTCTCATCGGGCTGCCTGGCTGGGGTGACACGCGAGCTGGTGATGGAACTGGCCGACGTGGTGGAGCGCGACATCGACCCGGCCGGGTTCGCCACGGCGGACGAGGCGTTCCTGACGTCGTCGACGCGTGACGTCAGCCCGATCTCGGCTGTCGACGGGGTGGAGCTGCCGGCTGCGCCCGGGCCGGTGACCGCCGGGCTGATGGCGGCCTTCGCCGACCTGGTCTCCCGGACCACCGACCCGTAGCCGGGGCCCGCCGGTCAGGCGGGGCGCAGGTGGACGACGTCGCCGGCCCGAAACGCCACCGGGCCGTCCCCGGAGTCGACCAGCAGCGAGCCGTCCAGCGCCAGGTCGACCGCCGTACCGGTGATTAGACCGTCCGGCATGTCGACCCGGACCTCGCCCCCCACGGTGGCCGAACGCTCCAGGTGGGCCCGACGGAGGCGTTCGGGACCGTCGGGGGCCTCCAGGTCGGTGAGGCGGGCTTCGAACCGGGCCAGGACGCTCTCCAGCAGCTCGGCACGGTCGACCCTGTGGCCGGCGGCCGCCAGCGACGTGGCGCCTGGCGGGGCGTCGTCGCTGAGCGCAGGCCAGCCGACGTTGACGCCCATGCCGACCACGATCGCCACCGACCCGGCGCCGAATGTTCCACCTGACCCACCGCCGGACCCACCAGCAGACGGCCCACCGCCGCCAGCCGGCCCGCCGGCCACCAGCTCGGCGAGGATCCCGGCGACCTTGCCGGGGGCGGTCCCACCCACGAGCAGCACGTCGTTGGGCCACTTCACGGCGGCCCGTACCCCGTGGGTGCCGAGGGCGTCGACGGTGGCCACGGCGAGGGTGGTGGTGACCAGCGGGTGACGACCCGGGTCCCAGGTGGGCCGCAGCAGGACCGAGAAGAGCAGGTTGGCGGCCGGTGGGGCGTCCCAGCGACGGTCCAGGCGCCCCCGTCCGGCCGTCTGGTGGTCGGCGACCAGCACAGAACCGTCTGGCATGACCACCGAACCGCCCGACGCTACGGCGGCACCGGCCACCAGGTCGGCGTTGGTGGAACCCGTCTCCGCCACGTGCCGGACAGGACCGAAGCGCGTGCCACCGGGCGCGCCGAAGGGCCCCCGACCGGGTGGGTTGTGCGAAACCGGAGCCATTCAGGTAACCATATGGCCGTGTTCAACAAGGTTCTGATCGCGAATCGAGGCGAGATCGCCGTCCGGATCATCCGGGCCTGTCGTGAGCAGGGGGTGGCCACGGTCGCCGTCTACTCCGACCTGGATCGTGATGCCCTGCACACCCGCCTGGCCGACGAGGCATACGCCCTGGGGGGCCAGACGGCCGCCGAGAGCTACCTGGACGTCGAGGCGATCATGGGTGTCATCGAGCGCAGCGGCGCCGACGCCGTGCACCCCGGCTACGGGTTCTTCTCCGAGAACGCCGACTTCGCCCGGGCGATCACCGAGCGGGGCGTGACGTTCATCGGCCCGCCACCGGAAGCCATCGAGGTGATGGGCGACAAGATCAGCGCCCGGCTGGCCGCCGAAGCGGTCGGCGTGCTGGGCGTTCCCGGCACGACGGAGTTCATCACCGACCCGGGCCAGGTGCGTGCCTTCGGCACCGAGCACGGCTATCCGATCGCCATCAAGGCTGCCTACGGCGGCGGCGGCCGGGGCATGAAGGTGGTGGCCGACGAGGCGGCCATCGAGGACGCAATCGAGTCGGCCCAGCGGGAGGCCCTCGCCTACTTCGCACGTGACGAGATCTACATGGAGCGCTACCTGACGGCGCCCCGCCACATCGAGATCCAGGTACTGGCCGACTCCCACGGCAACGTCGTCTACCTGGGCGACAGGGACTGCTCGGCGCAGCGTCGGCACCAGAAGCTGATCGAGGAGGCACCCGCGCCGGGCCTGCCCGACGACGTGCGGACCGCCATGGGCGAGGCAGCGGTGAAGGTGGCGAAGGGCTGCGGCTACGAGAACGCCGGCACCGTCGAGTTCCTGTACGAGGACGGCGAGTTCTTCTACCTGGAGATGAACACCCGCCTGCAGGTGGAGCACCCGGTGACCGAGCTGGTGACGGGCCTGGACCTGGTGGAGCAGCAGCTCCGGGTGGCGTCAGGTGAGCCGCTGGGGTTCACCCAGGAGGACGTGTCGATCACGGGGCACGCCATCGAGGTGCGGATCAACGCCGAGGATCCGGCCGGCGGGAAGTTCCTACCGTCGCCCGGGAGGATCGACACCCTGAAGGTGCCCGACGGCTACGGGGTGCGCTTCGACGGCGGCTACGAGGCCGGCGACGAGGTCAGCCAGTTCTACGACAACCTGGTCGGGAAGCTGGTGGTGTGGGGCCGGGACCGCGACACGGCGATCCGGCGCACCCTGCGGGCGCTCGGCGAGATGGACGTCCGGGGGGTGGCCACGACCATTCCGGCGGACGTGGCGATCCTGGAGCACCCCGACTTCCGGGCGGCGACGCATTCCACGAAGTGGGTGGAGGAGACGCTGGACCTGTCCGACGTGGGGTCGTCAGCCGATCCGGGCGATGACGCCGCCGACGAGGAGCCGACGGTCCGGAAGGACACCTCCGTGGAGGTGGACGGCAAGCGGTTCTCGGTGAGCATGTGGGTACCGGAGACGGCCCCGGCGGCCGGACGGGCCCCGAGCCGATCGAAGCGTCCGGGTGCGGCAAGCAGCGCTTCGGGCAGCGGCGAGGTGACCGTTCCGATGCAGGGCACGATCATCAAGGTGCTGGTGGCCGTGGGCGACACGATCGAGGCCGGCGAGGGCGTCTGCGTGCTGGAGGCCATGAAGATGGAGAACACGGTGGCCGCAGGCAGGGGTGGCACGGTCACCGAGGTGCGCGTGTCACCCGGTGATTCGGTGGGCAGCGGCGACGTCGTAGCGGTGATCGAGTAGCCGGACCGGTGGGTCAGGCTACCGAGCCGGGCTGCGGGGCACCCGTAGAGTGCGGATCGTGCCGACCGCTCCCCGACCGTTCGGCGTCCGCCGTCGGACGCTCAGGAGCGCCTGGATGCTGCTGCGCTCCGGTGACCTGGCCGGCTTCGCCCGACGGCTCTGGAGGCGCCTGGTAGCGCTCCTGAGCGCACTGGGGCGCCTTGGAGGCCCCGTAGGCCACGTTCAGTGGCGGGAACGCTGGGTGGACCTCACGGACGGTGAACGGGAGGTGGTGGCCGGCTGGGCGTCCGCCACCCGGTTCGCCGTGGTGGTCGACGACGGGCCACCGGAGGCGGTGGAGGCCACCGTGGCGTCGCTGGCCGCGCAGCTGCACGACGGGTGGGTTCTGAGCGCCTCTGCGCCCGACGTTGCGGCCATAGGAACCACCGCCGGGGTGGCCGACTGGGTGGTGGAGCTGGAGGCCGGCGTGGTGCTCCACGAGGCGGCGCTGGCCACGGTCGCCCGTGCCGTCGACGCCGATTCGGCCCTGCGGCTTGTGTACGCCGACCACGACCACCTGGATGGCAGCGGGGCGCCGTTCGACCCGTGCTTCCTGCCGGACTGGAACCCCGACCTGTTCGACGGCCTTGGGCGCATCGGCCCGCTGGTCGCCCGCCACCGGTCCGTGGCGACCCCACAGGACGGCGCCGTGTCGGCGCTGCCCGGTGGGGTGGTCGCCCACCTTCCGTTCGTGCTGGCGTCTCGGCCCGGCCACCTGCGGGCGGGCGACCCGGCGCCGGTGCGGCGACGCTGGCCGATCGGCGACCCGCCGCCGCGGGTGTCGGTGCTGATCCCGACGAGGGACCAGGGGCGCCTGCTGGAGACCTGCCTGACCAGCCTTCGCTCCGTGACCACCTACCCGGACGTGGAGATCGTGGTGGTCGACCACGAGTCGACCGAGTCACGGGCCCGCGACGTGATCGACGCCCTGGCCGACGACCCGGATGCCGTGGTGGTGCCGTTCTCGGGGCCGTTCAACTTCGCGGCGATGTGCAACCGGGCAGCCGAGGCGGCATCCGGTGACGTGCTGGTGCTGCTCAACAACGACACCGAGGTGGTGGCACCCGGCTGGCTGGACGAGTTCGTGGGCCAACTGGGCCGCCCGGAGGTGGGCGTGGTCGGCGCGCTGCTGTTGTTCACCGACGGGACGATCCAGCACGCCGGCGTGCACCCGGGGGTCGGAGGCCTGATGGGACACGGCCACAAGCACCGACCCGGCAACGACGGTGGCTACCACGGGCGCCTCACGGTGGCCCACGAGGTGGCGGCGGTGACCGGCGCGTGCCTGGGTACGACACGAGAGTTGTGGGACCGGCTTGGTGGGCTGGACGAGGAGAACCTGGCCGTGGCCTACAACGACATCGACCTGTGCCTGAAGGCCCGGACGGCGGGCCTGCGGGTGGTGCTGGCGCCACACGCGGTGCTGCACCACCACGAGTCGGTGTCGAGGGGCTACGACGACGACCCGGTGCGCCGGGCCCGCCTGGGGCGCGAGGTGGCGGTCATGGAGGAACGCTGGGGTAGCGCCCTGACAGTCGACCCGGCCCACAGCCCGAACCTGGCACTGGACGGCGACGGCTTCACAACGGCCGCTGTCCCGCGGGCGGCTCCCCCGTGGCGGGCCTGAACGGCCCGGCCGGGCGTCAGCCGACGTTGGTGAACGACAGGTAGGCGAGGCGCTTGGCTTCGAGGCGACCCTTGGCTATGGAGTCCAGCACGAGGCCGGCGGTGGTCATGAGCAGGCCCACCACGACGAGGCCTGTGGCCAGGATGGCGGTCGGCAGGCGGGGCACGAGGCCCGTCTGGGCGTAGGTGATAGCCAACGGGATGCCGAGGGCCACCGAGGCCGCGTAGCAGGCTCCGGCGATCCAACCGAAGAACGCCAGCGGTCGGTACTCCTTGAGCAGGACCAGCATCGCCCGCAGGATGTTCGTGCCGTCGGCCACGGTGCGGAGCTTGCTGGCCGAGCCGTCGGGCCGGGTGCCGTAGTCGACCTCCACCTCGGCCACCGGGAGGCGCAGTTGCGAGGCGTGGACCGACATCTCGGTCTCGATCTCGAAGCCCGACGAGACAGCGGGGAAGCTCTTCACGAAGCGTCGGGAGAACACCCGGTAGCCGGAGAGGATGTCGGTGAAGCCGGAGCCGAAGAGGGCCCGGTAGAGGCGGTTGAAGAGGCGGTTGCCGAAGGCGTGCCCGGCCCTACCGGCGTCGACGGTGACACCTGCCCGGCTGCCTACGACCATGTCGAGGCCGTCGCCGACCAGGCGCTTGACGAGCAGTGCGGCCTGAGACGGGTCGTAGGTGCCGTCGCCGTCGGCCATTACGTACACGTCGGCGTCCACCTCGGCGAACATGCGCCGCACCACACGTCCCTTGCCGGGGATGGGTTCGGTTCGAACCACGGCTCCGGCGTCGGCGGCCAGGCGGGCCGTGTCGTCGGTGGAGCCGTTGTCGTAGACGTGGACCACGCAGCCGGGTAGGGACGCCTGGAACCCGGCCACCACGTCGCCGATGGTGGCCGCCTCGTCGAGGCAGGGCACCAGCACGGCGATTCGGGACCCGGATGGGCGAACAGTGTTGATGGTCGGTCTCCGTAGTTGTCCGGTGGGTGACCCCACCGTCGGGCCCGCCCAGTCTACGGCGGCAGTCTCCGGGCGGCCTCGGCGACCGGCGGCGCACCGATACCTTGGACCGGTGCGCCGC
>ENA-ORXI01002359-ORXI01002359.1-sediment-metagenome-genome-assembly--contig:-NODE-2359-length-13623-cov-2.809759_pt1 | contig 13623 bp, 9 predicted proteins | sample MGYA00237861_ERZ511468 | MGnify/ENA primary metagenome ERZ511468 (study PRJEB26299, sample SAMN06266213) | sediment metagenome | isolation source: Hudson Canyon methane seep mesocosm | place: USA:Hudson... | reverse complement strand
AAAACAGGAGGCGGTTTTGCCGGCGCCTTAGTGTTGGTTGTGCTTGCTAGCTATGGCTATAGCGGTATGGACAAATCTACTATTGAAGCGTCATTACCCGGAATGCAATTACTGATGAGCTGGATACCAGCTGCCTTTGCTTTTGCTGGAGCGGCATTGATGATTTTTTATCCTTTAACTAGTAAACAAAATCAACAAATTGGTGATGAATTAATGCAACGTAGAGTACCTCTAGTAGCGGGTTAATATTATAACCATGCACTTTTAAAGCCTATTCAAGTAGACATTTATTGTAAAGGGAGCTACCCAGTATCAATGATTAGTGTTAGAGAAAAAATAGCCTATGGCTTAGGCGATACAGCCAGTAATATTATCTTTCAAACAGTAATGATGTTTCTATTATTGTTTTACACTGATGTTATGGGCTTATCACCTGCAGCAGTTGGCACCATGTTTTTATTAGTACGACTGATAGATGCGGTGACGGACCCTATTATGGGTAACATTGCTGATAATACTAAAACCAAATGGGGACAGTTTCGTCCATACTTATTATGGTTGGCTTTGCCTTTTGCCATTATAAGCACCTTGGCTTTTACCACGCCTGATTTATCTGATGATAATAAAATTATTTATGCCTTCATCACTTATACGTTACTGATGATCGCCTATACCGCTATTAATATTCCATATTGTGCTTTAGGCGGGGTATTAACCGCTGATGCAAAAGAGCGTGTTACGGTACAGTCTTATCGTTTTGTTTTTGGTATGTTAGGCGGAGTTATTGTTGCCTCAGCGACTATGCCATTAGTGGAGTTTTTTGGCAATGGTGATAATGCCAAAGGCTACCAGATGACAATGATAGCCATGAGCTCATTAGGCTTGGTTATGTTTTTGCTATGCTTTTTCGGCACCAAAGAAAGAGTTAGTTTGCCCGAAAATCAGTCATCTTCATTTAAAGAGAACTTAAGTTCTTTGTGGCAAAATGATCAATGGCGAATATTATGCATTGCCGCCTTGTTTCTCCTCACCGGACAAGTATTACGCTTTACCCTTGCTGTTTATTATGTGAAGTACTTTCTTGGTCGTGAAGATTTAATCACCTCATTTTTAACGCTGGGCGTAATTGCTAGCATGGTAGGCTGCGCTGTGGCTCAGCCTTTGGCAAAACGTGTTTGCAAAATAAAAGCCTATATAGGCCTACAAACAATTTCAGCAACAATATGCCTGTTTAGCTTTTTCATCACAGAAGATCAAATCGTTTTAGCTTATATTGCTTTTATTGCCTGGAAATTCTTTTTAGATATGGCTACGCCTTTACTTTGGGCAAAAATGGCTGACACCATTGATTATGGACACCAAAAATCAGGCATACGTATTACGGGTATGGTGTACTCTGGCATAATTTTCTTTATTAAAATGGGTGTTGCCATAGGCGGAGCGCTTGCCGGTTGGCTTTTAGCTTTTTATGGTTATCAAGCTGATGTAGAGCAAACAGAAGCAACAAAGTTGGGCATATTAATATCCTTTACTGTATGGCCAGCTTTAGGATCGTTTGTCGTTGCTTGGGTAATGCGAAAATATACCTTAACTGAGCAGAAAGTAGTTAAAATTCAAAGTGAATTAAGAACTGCTACTAGTTAATTTAGCAAAAAACATGCTAGAATTTTGCCCGTTACAACTCGGTATTTTTATAAAGAATTTACGCTAATTAGGAATATTATGGCGACAATATATGAAGTTTCAAAACTTGCTGGAGTGTCTTTAGCAACAGTCTCTAGAGTAATAAACAAAAACTCAAGAGTCACTGATAAAACACGTCAAAAAGTTGAGGACGCGATGAGTGAGCTCGGTTATCGCCCTAATTCTATTGCTCAATCCTTAGCGTCAAATAGAACGAATAGTGTTGGTATTCTTGTTTCAGAGCTTCATGGCCCCTTCTTTGGTCAGATGATGGCTGGGATTGAAGCTGAGTTAAGAGCCGCAGGAAAACACGTTATTATTACCACAGGACATAGTGAGGAAGATAAAGAAAAAGACGGTATTGAGTTTTTGATCAGCAGAAACTGTGATGCCATCATCTTACATGTTGAAGCGGTAAGTGATGATTACCTTCTTGATTTATGTAAAGGTGAAACCCCTGTTTATTTTATGAGCCGATTGGTTGAAGGTTTAAATGAAAACTGTATTAGCCTAAATAATGAATTGGGCGGTTATTTAGCTACTCAAGCCGTTATAGATCAAGGTCACACAAATATAGCTTACATCGCCGGCCCACAATTCAAAGCTGACTCAAAGGATAGATTAACTGGCCATATGCGAGCGCTAGCTGCAAATAATATTGCCTTTAATGAAGGACTATATTTTGAGGGCGACTTTAAAGAAACCGGTGGTAGTGATGGTTTAAAGCACTTTATCAGTAATAAGCAAACATTTACTGCTTTAGTTTGTGCCAATGATGAAATGGCTTCGGGGTCAATTACTTATGCCAGAGAGCAAGGATTCTCCTTACCTGATGACTTATCAATAATCGGCTTTGATAACATTATCTTTGCACGACATACCTACCCTAAACTAACCACCATAGACAACCCGGTCAACTTGATGGGACATATGACGGCAAAGTTAGTGCTGAAAAATGTTTATCAACGTAAGAATGTATCAATTACCCACTCATTTGAGCCAACTCTGATAACTCGAGATTCTATTGCTAACATAGCGCCTTAAACTATTTAATAAATTATTTACTTAACGGTGCAGCTAATTGAAACTCTAAAAGAGTGCCTGCTGGGATATTAATTGAGTTACCGCTGGTTAATAATGAAAGGCCTAATCCAATTTTTGCTCCATCTTTGGCACCTTTTGAGCCGTTAGCTAATGCCCCTATAGCAGCGAATCTTGCTGACTTTCCCACAGTCGACTTGGCAGTACTGTCAGTGATCGCTTTTACTGCCGATGTGCTGATAGGCTTCATTTGATTGTTAATCATAATATCTGTAAAAGTTAACTCTAAGCTTGACCTGCCTACAGCACGACCGGATTTTTTTGCTTGAGCAATAACACCGTAAAGGGTACTTCCTCTAGGGGCAATCACAACATCTTTGGCAACCAAATCGCCTTCAAGACGTACAGTAAACTTATGCCCCTGTTTATGCTTTCGACTATCAATAGATGTTGAAGTTCTTACCACAACACGGGTTCCAACGGGCGCTACTGCAGACGCATTATTATTTGTTTCTGGTTTTTGTGTCTGTGGTGCTTTTGCCTGAGGAGCTTTTACCTGTTCTGGCGCAGATGCCGTTGCTGCATCACCAAAGCTGATACTCTCTACATTTGCTGAATCAAACTTTAACTGTTGACCACCGATTTCAAAAACTACCCCCTCTGCAGTCCTAGAAACTAAAGTACCATTTAGCGTTTGTCCGTCCTTTAATACCAATACATCAGCAATAACACTTGCTGAACTGAATAAGGTGGCAGCGAACAGCGTAGAAGTTAACAATCTATTCATAATATATTCCTGTTGTTTATGTGTTAATAAACTTTCAGAAAAGCTTAAATAACACCATTGTTATTTGTGTATTAGTTAAAGTGAGTAAGTTGCGCCAACCAATAGACCATTTCTATCAACATTAAAGACAAAATCATTATCGTCATAATCTATAGTGATATAGTGGTATAGTGGTATAGTGGTATAAATATTTTAACGGCCAATTTTTGCTAAGAGTTTGATTTAATCCTAGCCCTATTAACAAACTGTTATCAGCCCCTACACCAAAGCCATCTACTTCAACCCTCGACATAATAAACTATAGAGTTTCCATGCACCTATATGCAATTAAACCATCATAGCTTATATTGCCCTATGAGTGCCACAACGCACAATTTAATTTTCGATTAGTGCCATTGAGCTTTTAGAGAATAGCTTTTCAACCTTCAGCTCCTCATTGGTTAAACCTTGTTGATGTGAACAACAAAATGGAGCGACAAGGATATTCCTCAGTGTAAACATATAATTAAACATATTAGGTTCGCTAATATAAAATTTAAAAGCCCGTAAAGCCATACTTTACGGGCTTAATGAATTTATTGGCTTATGGTACCACTCTATCGTTCTAGCTTATCCTGCGGTTTAGTCACTACTCTTTAGATAGCAAATAGATAAAAAATACTATTCTACTCTTGTAACCGTTACTATAAGTTTACCTGAATTATTACCATAAAATTTATCAAGATCATTGGCAAAAGGACAAAACTCACCAGATTTTTTTATCCTATAGTTTTCTAGCTTATTGCCAATAATAAAGCAATGATCATCCTTGGTGCCAATTGCGCCAATTAACGTAAACCAGTCAGCATCACTTTCTCTTCTAAAGGGCTCCATAGCAGCAATAGATATCTCCTTTAAGCCCCAAGAAACATCTTGCCTGCACCAGCCTTTCGCACCTGTGTCGTGAGATTTATCGCGCCACAACTGTTGCCCTTTAACTTCAAAATGATAAACCCCGTTTTTTTGTAACATCAGTCCTGTATGATTATACTTCTCAATGGCGAATGCGGTTACCTCAATAGATTCATTGACATTAAGTAAGTTAATATTTCTTTTTGCAAATTCGATATGATCGCCCACTCCATCACATGAAATCAGAGTGTTATCAGCATAAATAATTTGATGTTCAAGCCGCTTTAATGATTCTGGACGATAATTGCTATCGCCATTTATACATTGCGCAACTGAATGATGCACACAGGGCCTTGTTTTAGTAACTTTATCATTTTCTATAACACAGCATAGGCGATCGGTAAGAGTAAAACGTTCAACAATAGCCCATCTTTTTTGTTGATGGTTTTTACCAAAAACATTCGGCGAAATTAATACATCATCTTTTCCGATGGAAAATTTCACTTGTTCTGGTAATATTTCATCAAATTTAATATCTTCAGCCGTTTTTACTGCCATCTCAAGATTGTACTTATTATCTAAATCTTCTAACCAATTAAGCATAAACCGCAAAGAAATATCTGACAAACCATCACGATAATAACCACCGCCAACATCAGAATGAGCTCCAGCAAACCAAACTTCTGTTACTTTATCTTCGTTATTCATTAAGGTGGGTTGAAACGCTTTGCGTTTATCGTCTAAGGACACCATATGCAAGGCATGCCTTACTGATGAGGGCAAAGTACTACCCTTTTCAAAAACAACATCTGAATCAGGTCGATCAGATTTACTCATATTTGGCATGCCCATTGCCGCTACAGTATCAAAAATAGCCTCATATACCGTAACGTTTATATTCATGTCATCAATGAGAGCAGCAAACCTTCGAGCTAGCGCCCCTCCTCGACTAAATCCCGTCACGAGAACATTGTCACCTGATTGATAATGACAATTAAAATCGGCTTTAGCCTTATTCAATATTGTTGCAACATCTGATTTCTGTGGAGAAATAGCCGCATTGAATAAACGTTTTAATCGGCTACCATAAGTACCAATACCATGGTAATAAAAACATTTTTGATCACTACCCTCCCATGCTGAACCTTGGGCTTCGTGTAAGTTACCTCCACATAACAAGTGAAATTTCAAAATATTAGTGATGTTATCGTCCTCAGTCGCCCCTTTATAATCTACATCCTGAATTGCATCACTGGGCTCATTGCTTGTACCGTCAAAATTAAAAATTAATAATGCCATCTGTAACTCTCCTTTTTATGTAGCTTTTTAATTGTTTATACTGCCTTTTATTTACGACCTACTACCTCCCTCTTCTATAGATAAACTTTCTAGTTTTATCTTTTTTCGTACCAAGAAAAAATTTTGATAATAACTTCTGCTTGTTGAGTTTGCCTTTGAGATAGCGAATTTCTAACTTCTTCAATATTTTCTTGGTGTAACCAAATAGTAATGAGCTTTTTAAATCGCTCTGCGCTTTATTTTCCTGTAAAAATTGGCAAGCAAATAGGGTGATTATTGACAAGCATAAAATGAATATGGGGCTAGACTGATGAGTTTTAGCATTGAAAATTGTTATTGTGCGGTTATAAGAAGAGTAAAAACACATCAAGCCCTCCCTAGCAAGATATCCGCACTTTTATTTCTATAACGCATACAACTTTTTAAATTTAAAAAGTAACTTTGTAAATGAAAGAGTCAATTACACTATCTGCGATTTAATGTAGGGATAAAGCTAGTATAAATTTTCTATTTGTCAAATGATTTGCTGTCTCGATGTCTATCAGCTTTACTGCCATATAACCTCTAACCAGATTGAAAACTAGTGCTGCAAACTGAGTCTAAACTAGAAGGCTTATCTCAGTATCCCCCTAGCCCAGCTAAACTGTTCTTCGTAACCAATTGATATCTTAACTATATTTAAGAATCAGCAAGAAGTCAGCTAAAAGTCATTGTAACTTCAAGTATTTAAATTTCAATTCGTTAACATTCGCACTCTTAGTTTACTTAAAAAACGAACACAAGATTAGTTGACCTGAACAAATCTGTGTACTGATAGTTAACAAAACAATGGGAAAACCTATGACCATCAACTTAACATTTAAAAGCTTACTCGCTGTCGCTTTATTAAGCAGTTTCAGTAGCTTTACCACGGCAAGCATCAAAGAAAATAATAGCCTAGCTCCTGAGGCCTCAGCCACAGAAGCCGAGCTCTCATTCCGGGATGTTACTCTACTGGAAAAAGCTTTTATCGACACCAAGCCAGCGGCCAGAAACGGTGCTATTCCAGTGGGTGAATTAGGTGTAGACGCTGGAGAAAAGGCTAATATTGTCAAGCTGGCTAAGGAGATCGGTGATGGTAAGCACGGCCGCTACGACAGCCTGCTTATCGCCCACAAGGACAAGCTTCTATTTGAAAGTTACTACCGACGCGGCCGTATTAATCTGGCCCACCCACAAGCGTCAGCCACTAAAGCCATAACCAGCCTGACACTGGGTCGCGCTATCCAGTTGGGACATTTAACAATGAGCGACCTTGATAAACCGCTGATTAGTTTCCTGAAAGACTTGAACCCGACAAAACTTGTTCAGGGCGCAGAAAAAATCACCCTGCATAAGGCATTGACTATGCATGGAGGTCTTAGCGTCAGTAGTGATAAATGGAAAGAACTTCAGAAAAAACCAGAAGCGTTAAAGGGTCAGGGCCTTGTTCAGACCCTTCTTGAAAACAGTGGGCCTATTACTTCTGAATCTCAGACCTATTTATATGGCAACTACAACCCAATGCTGGTGATGACCGTCATTGACGCTATTGTGCCAGGAGCCGCCAAGGATTTCATCAAAAATGAAGTTCTCGATAAATTGGGCATCACCAATTATAGCTGGCAGACTCACGTTAGTGGCCTGCCACAAGCTGGTTGGATGGTGAGCATAACGTCTCGTGATATGCTCAAGTGGGGCAGCGTGGTTCTAAACAAAGGTAAATGGAACGGCGAACAGCTTATTCCGGCAGATTATCTCGCTAAGGCCACCAGTGGGCTTGTTAAACCTACTGAAGATTGGATGCCTGATACTTACCGTTACGGTTATTTTTGGTATCAAACACCTATGACCGTAGGTGATAAAAACTATAATGCTACATTTGCCTGGGGTGGTGGAGGACAACGCGTAATCGTGGTTGATGAGCTTGACCTAACCATAGTCATCACAGGCCATGACGGGGACGACCAAATCATGGCTCAAGTTTCAAAAACAGTCCTACCTGCATTTGTTAAATTGTAAGGAAACGACGAGCAAAGCTATTTCCCCCTCAATACCTCTGTTACTTACTGCGTTAATTGTCAGTAACCAAGGTGTATTTGTTCCGACTAGAGCTGACAGTTACCTGTTTTTATGACGGTATCTGTCAGGTTTAATTTGAGCGATTACAGTTAACCTTATGGCTGAGTTAGTTGCCTAAACCTTGTAAACGAAAAAGCCGAGCATAAAAGTTGCTCGGCTTTAAAGTTATTAATGCTTATATAGATCTTAGGTTAAGTAAGAAATCATGGCTCTTAATACGCATGGTAGAGAAGTTCGCTACCTTTTTCTTACTACTACTCTATTCACTTAAGATCAATTCCGCCACTTCCTTTTTGCCACTTACCAAAACGGTTAATAAAATATCTGTCTGATTAACATCAGATAAATAATCAAAGTCATCATGTGTTTTCCCCAGGACCTTAAATGAATGCTCGGTCAGATCATATGACCATAATTGAAGTTGGTCACTGATCCCATAAATGACATTATTTTTTACTAGAAATGGTTTGTCGCTGCCTTGATTGTCTAGTGCATCAATCAGTTGGTATTCCGCTGGGCCTGACTGCCAAAATCGATCCATATGATCTGTGTAAATTAATCGACCCGCTGCAGTTTTAAGTGCCCAATTGACTTGGTTGTTATTTATTAACCTTAGCGCTGAGTTCTTCAGGTTGAATTCGACAAACCTTAGTACCCCATTGATACGCACATTCATTAACGCGGTATTGGCTTCACTATCCCATTGGAACAGTTGCTCAACGGGGTGGCGCAAGGGGATAGACTTGATACTAGAATCCAAGAATACTTGAGTCAATTTTCTATTTTCATTAACCAAGATACTCGCGCCATTCATAGCCCAATTCATTCCTTTAATACGAGTATCTAGCTGAAAATTTGTAAGTTGCTGTGAGTTAACGCCATCGGTTACCCATAGTTGCTCCTGTCCGGAACGTCTGGATATAAATGCAACTAAGCGACCATTGGGTTGAAAAATGCCATGTTGCTCAATTCGTATCGAGCGCTCTAGTGTTGCGTAATTATTGATTGCTTCATTTGTATTTTGCGTCTGCTCTGCTTGTGCATTGGCAAATTGTGACAAAGGCAATTTCACGATATCAGTATCAAAAATTCCTTTTGTCATCACCATTCGATTGCCATCTGGATGAAATAATGGAGTTCCCATTGGATCATCTAAGGGCAGACTAATATTTGATATATTACCTTCATAGGAAATGGTAAAGAACTGTCGGCCCGTGCTGAAAATAAGTTGACCACTTTGCGGCATAAAATTGGGGTAGATATTCCTTAAGTTTGCAATTTCTTTTGGGTATTTAATTTGATAACTTGATAACAGCTGGCCGCTGGGCTTGAGTATTTCAATGTATTTTTGTCCGTCGCTATGAGTACTGGTTAATGCAATAAGATCTTCTTTGGATGAATAGTCGAAGTCGTTTATATTACCCTCGCTCAGTTCATAGATGACAGTACTTTTGCTGTCTGCAATTGAATAGCTGGTCAATTTCCTACGATTTGAAAGCTCCTGCAAGAAAGCAACATTATTGTTATTTAACCACTTAGGCCGCAAAATTGTTGAATTTTTACACTCCATTAGAACGTTCGGCGTTTGCGGCGTTTCAAGTGCTTTTTGAAAATCTAAGTTAGATAATTTATAACATTGCTTCTGATTAACCGGTTTGTTGCAATCTTCCTTTTCGATAACTACAAGCTCTTTACCGTCTTTAGCAAAACTATGTGCACCGAAAGAGCCTAATGTTTTTGTCAGTTGAAATTCTTCTTGGGTGTGAACATTTTTGGCCCAGATATTACTAACACACAAATCTTTAGGGAAGCGATTGAAAACAATGTATTGACCGTCAGGTGTATAGTTTCCGTTGCTCTCAGAGTGGTCAGTGGTAGTCAGTGAACGTAACTCCGAAAAGGCTAATTTCACGGGTTGAGGTGGTGTCAGATATTTAACCCCGATAAAACTCAGCATGGCGATAATACCCAGAATAACTATACCAACAATGAGAGAGTTCAGACTTAAAACTAATCTGGGCGGCTTTGATAAGTTGGCGCTAGCAATTTGAGCTGGTATAACCGTTTGATCTTTGGATACTTTATCTTTAGCTGTAGTCGCATTTGACAAAATACCTTGTGCAATTAGAGATTCTGTGTCGTTTAATTCCTGCCATCGAACTTCAACCTCCAAGCTATACCCCTGTTTAGCATGAGTCTTAATGTAGGATTGACTGCCTTCGCCTAGCGCTTTTCTTAATTGAGCGATGCTTCTTTGTAAGGTATTTGGTGTTACTACACTGTCAGGCCACACTTCTGATAATAACTCATCGTGACTAACAACTTTATTAGCGTTTTTGGCAAGGTAAGTTAGCACCGCTAAAGCTTTCGGTGGGATAGTTTGAGATTGCGTTTTCTGGGTTATTTGATTTCGAGTTAAATCGATAAAAAAATCACCTACCCAATACTGTGTTGACATATAACCTCTGAGTCATTACCTAGTCATAATTAATTTGATCAGGGACTTAATGAAAGTAGGAGCCGAGCAGTCAGTTTACACAAGAAGACTTGTCTTAGCATTAGCTTCGATTGTAACTAATTATAACCGATTGATAAATACAAGATATTTCAATATCAGTAAAAATTCAGCAAGACATCAGTAGAACTTCAAGGATTTTCATTTCTATTCGCTTAAATGCAATTCTCAATTGAATCAAAGTAAAACCTTATACGAAGAGGTAAATATGTAAAAGAGTTTAATCGTCATTCTTTTAGTGTTGTTGCCTTTTTTTAAGCTTGAAGCAAGTGCTCTCGACTCACACTGAAAAATGGGCGAACCAATTTTTCAGATAGATATTCTCAAAGTGAAATGAGTAAATATCTTGGTTGTCACCATAGTACAGTCAGTAGTATATCAAAATGTGAGAGGTTGACGGGTAGATAAAAAATTAGCATAAATATTTTCCAACACTAATATCTAAATTTAAAATAAGCTCAAATAAAAAATACAATTCACTAAATGGGATACCCCACATTATACCCCGATCGTTCAAGGGACTTAGTTAAGTGGTTGAAAAATAGTAAAATAAAATATTTGTTAAAAACAAACATCGTGGTTCAGTACGGTTAGTAGCACTATGTTGCTTTATAGGGTTTGATGTTTTTCTGAATAGTTAATCACGTCACGATAAATCAGCCATTGACCATTAGATTGTTTTTGCCAAACGACTAAGTAATTACCTAATATTTTTTCATTAGATTTTTCACCTTTTATGGTGACTTCCCAAACTCCTACCTCTGTTGCCGTTCTATTATCACGCTTTAGTTCAACAGTTTTTAAAGTTATGGTCGCTGGCCCTGCCGACATTTCCAGTTTGAGTTGTTTGGCTATTTCTTTACGCCCCTGAATTATTGAAAAACCATCATTTAAATATAATGCATCTTCTGTAAACATTTGGGACAACTGATCAGCCTTACCTTCATTGAACAACTCTATGTATTTATTATTATTTGCTTTGATTGTTGCTCTTAAATCACTGGCCCAAGCAAATGATGAAACACTCATTAGTGCAACGAGACTGTAATAAGAAAACTTTTTCATAATAAGGCCTTATACTGTTAATTAATTAAAACACTAGTACAAGCCTACAAGGTATGCAATGTGACATAGGTTAATGTTCTGGGCAAAATACCAACGATTCCTTTGAACTTTTAGGTGGCAAAGAAGTATCACTCCTGAATATTCCTCTCCCTGACAGGCTTCTGAACCACCATTGCAGTCATTGGCCACAAACAATTAACGCCCAATTTTTGACAAAAATAGGTGTTCAGAAGTTATCAATTAATCTTCACTAGCCAATTCATGTAAAATAATGTACCAGTGCTCCAGCTCATCGTAAAAAGCACTAACAGGAACCCTTTCATTAAGTCCGTGAGCAAAAACATCTTCATCACGCATAAAGACACCCGAGACCCCATAGGTAGGAATTCCATTAGCTCTGAGGATTTTACCATCGGTGCCCCATTGAACCATGGCTGGCATGATGGCAACGTTAGGCGCTAAAGTATGAACAGCTTTAGTGACGGCTTGAGTTACATCCTCTCTTAGCATTGAAGCTGGACTTGAAGTTGGGTTACCTAAAATCTTAATTTCAACGTTTTTACCCACCACAGACTGTAATACCGATAGGACTTTTTCAGGCTTTATACCTGGGAATATTCGACAGTTTACGGTGGTACTTGCCGATTGTGCTAAGGCATTCTCTGCATGACCTGCATTTAGCATAGTTGCCACGCAGGTAGTGCGTATCAACGCACCATAAAACGAATTTGTTGATAAATAATCAATGGCTTTTTGATTGGTAGGGTCTTTTGAAAACGCTGACAATGCTTCACTTAACTTGCCTTTTTCGGTCTTAGCCGATGCAGCAAAAAAAGCTACCGTAGTGTCATTAAATCGTACAGGAAATCGATGGTTTTGTAGTTTTTTTAAAGCATCCGCCAGTTCGTAAATTGCATTATCAGCTCTTGGTGTTGAACTATGACCGCCGGGGTTACGAATGGTCAAATCATAAGACGCATAGGTCTTTTCGCCAGAAGAAATCCGATAAGATGTAGGATTATTTTCACTATCTAAATATCCACCACCATCGTCGGAGTTTAATGCAAATTCAGCATCGGTTAATTCTCTATGTTTAGTGACTAAAAGCTCGGTACTCAACATTCCGGATTCTTCATCTCCGGTAAACGCAATGATTAGATCACGTGTTGGTATAAAACTTTCTGCTTTTAGTCGCAAGAAAGTAGCCGTTAGCGAGACAACGCCCAACTTATTGTCTAAGGTGCCACGACCAAAAAAGAAACCATTTTCTTCAATAAGCGTATAGGGGTCTCTTTCCCAATCTTTCGGTAGGGCATCGACAATATCCATGTGCGCTACGAGCAATATTGGCTTTTTATTTGCTGAACCGTTACCACGATATCGAACAACAAGACCCGCAATGTCTTCACCATTATTGGCTGTAAAGGGAAGTACATTGACATCTTTTAGTGGAAATCCTCCTTGTATAAATTGCTCCGCCAAGTATTTTGCCATCAAGGGAACTTGCCCGTGCCCCGCTGCTGTCCTACGAGATATTACTTCACGATAAATCTCTAGAGCTTGCTGCTGGTAAGCCTTATCATAAATTTCACTTTGTTCGTCAGTTGCGGCTGCGTCAAAACTTATAATAAAACCAATTAACAACATAAACATATGTTTCATGCTAATCATGAGGTTGTTCCTTATTAAATTGGTATTAAATATTGCATATACAATAATTTATATATCCTACCCTACGTGATAGTTGGATGCACGTTGACGCTTTTATTTGAAATCGTATTTTTCCGAGAATGGCAAATAAAACAAATATCTTCTATTGCCCCTTTAACTCAAACAATGCCTTCGAGCAAAAATATGGAGATTAACAGCATTTATCAGTAATTTACCATGAGCGGCAGATATGTGAGCTTATAGCAGACCTTAAATAACCAATAAAAAAGCCTGAATATCACTATTCAGGCTTTCGTTTAAATGGTTAGAGCTAAAGTTATAGATTTAAAATCTACTACATCATGCCGCCCATTCCACCCATACCGCCCATGCCGCCCATATCAGGCATTGCAGGAGCTGCAGCGTCTTGAGGTGCATCAGTAATCATAGCTTCAGTGGTTAACATTAAACCAGCAACTGATGCTGCAAATTGTAATGCTGAGCGAGTTACTTTCGTTGGGTCAAGAATACCCATTTCTAACATATCGCCGTAAGTGCTATTACCAGCATTGTAACCATAGTTACCTTCACC
>ENA-ORXI01002357-ORXI01002357.1-sediment-metagenome-genome-assembly--contig:-NODE-2357-length-13632-cov-56.294799_pt1 | contig 13632 bp, 11 predicted proteins | sample MGYA00237861_ERZ511468 | MGnify/ENA primary metagenome ERZ511468 (study PRJEB26299, sample SAMN06266213) | sediment metagenome | isolation source: Hudson Canyon methane seep mesocosm | place... | reverse complement strand
GGGGTAACGCATAATATGAAAGAAGCAAACATAAAAGATAACCAAATTTCTATACTCATGTCAAACCTTATATGAAATAATATGTCTAATCATATTAAAACAAACAGACAAAGTCAAAGTTTTATTTTTGTTTGAGTAGCTTTGACTTTGTCTGTAGGCATGAGAGAAAGACTTTATATATGATTTTGTTAATTTAACTTTGTCTTCTTTTTTTATGTTCTAATAGTTTTTCTTTAAACTTTACATAATCCCAATTTTGAATCAATGCTTCATATGTTAATTCTTTAGAGGTTTGAGGTGCCATACTTCCAATGGGTGAGTCGGTATCTAAGTTTGTAGGAAATGAATAAGAGTCACAACTTGCAGTTAAAATAGTATCTAATGATAAACCTGTAATTAATTTCCCTTGATACAGTTCTAATAACTGGGGATAAATAGTTTGTATAATTTTATACAAATCAACTGTTTCCATTGGTTTTGAAAAAGCAGATGATACTTGCACCAGATTGACACTTCGATTGATATCCTTACTACTATTTTCTCCTCCTGCGTGAAATAATGCAGGATTAAAAAATAGCGCATCACCTTTATCTAATGGCAATTGAACATGCTGCTCTTTGAAGTAATCAATAAAAGCTGGGTCTCTCCAAGCTAAGTATCCTAAATCATACTGATGTGAAAAAGGAAGTACTTGTGTGGGTCCAGCTTCAAGTGGAATATCCACATGGGCAATACCTCCTTGTAAAGTAAGGTGTTGTGAAATTTTTTGCATATGAAGGGGATACTTTTTGATTTCATCGTCTTCTTGAAATCCTAGATGAAAATCCCGATGGGGTTGTTGTGCTTTACCTTGAGGGTATATGACATTCAGCTGTGTCGTAATTTGATAGTTTGGGCCAAGCCAAGATTGGGAAATGAGATTGAATAAAGGATTTTTATAATATTGAATAAATGAAGATGAATTATGCAGTGCACTTTTTTCAAATACATTCCAAATCCGCCCATTAGCGCCTTCTTTTGCAAAGTGGTCTCCTGTTCCTTTTCCTTGTTTTTGAAGTAGTTCTTCAAAAACTTGGCTCATATTCTCAACATCATTTTTATTCTTAAAGAAGTTTTTTATAATAATAATACCAGGGCCTTTTTCAAGGACATGAGTAAACTCACTTTGATAGTTTTGACTTGTATTTACACTCACGGAATTACGTAAATCATCCCCATCATATATTGGTATATTCTTTTCAATGCTTTTTGCTAATGGATAGTCTGTAGCATTTATTTTTTTCTGACAAAGTTCCATAAATTGAGTAATGTCTAATATGTTAGAATTGCTATCTTTTTTTACTGATGTAATTTTACTTGACATTTTTTTCACCTTCTTTTAAATTAAAGTTCTACTTGAACCCAAGCTCTTTTTTCATGTGATTTCCAGGCTGCATCAATAACAGCGCTGACTTCCAATCCATCTTTAAATGTGGGGAAAGTACTAATACCCGTTTCAATGGCTTTTAGAAAATCCTTGGCTTCAATGATAAGTTGGTCTTGATATCCTGTTCCATGTCCTGGTCCTTGACAAAACGACCCATAATCAGGATGAGAAGGATTACTTAAAATCTTTCTAAATCCTTGAGTTTTACTGTCTTCATCTGTTTTGTACAACCACAGTGCATTTTGATCTTCTTGATCAAATTTAATACTTCCTTTTGTTCCTGTGATTTCATAGGTTAAACCCATTTTTCGCCCCGTTGCAATTCTACTTGATAATAAGTGTGCACTGGTACCTCTTCGAAATTTACAAATAAACTGACCTTGGTCATCATTAGTCACTTCACTCATACCTTCATCTGAAGGACGATGAGTATGCACATGGTCAATATTTGCACAAAGCTGGGAGATAGGACCCAGTAAATAATGCATTGCATTAATAATATGTGGGGCTAAATCGCCCATAGTTCCATTGGCCTTTCCTTGTGTTCTCCATGTGGCTTTTTCATTGGGGTCGCAGTAAAAATCCTCCACATGTTCTGCTTTTACATAGGTAATTTCACCCAATTCTCCACTGCTAATAAGTTCTTTGGCAAATTGTGTGACAGGTGTTCGGATATAATTAAATCCCAGCATGTTTACAACGTTTTTTTCTGTTGCAAGTTGTGTTAAAAATTGAGCATCTTCTAAAGACGCACCCAAAGGTTTCTCACATAAAACTGGTTTACCTAAATTAAATGCAAGTTCTGCAATTTCTCGATGTGTTTCTTGGGGACTTGCAATTATTATAGCTTCAACTTTTGGATTTTCAAGCAATTCTTTGTAATCATGAGTTGAAGTACTGAATCCAAGTTCTTGCGCTTTTTTTCTTGCACCTTCTTTTGAAGTTGTGCAAATCATTTCACAAACTGGGCGTAAATTGGTGTTAAATAATGCTCCCACTGCTTGCATGGCAACGGCATGACGTTTTCCCATATATCCGCCACCAATAAGTCCTATTCCAATATTTTTCATATTTTCTCCATTTTTTTGCATTAAAATATCCTTCTTTATTGAATATGTTTTTTATTTTTGTAAAACAAGGTATTTATAAATTTCAGTTTATGGACGCAAGAAGTCCATAAACTGTATTAATAAAATTAGATTTTATATAGAGTTTGGTTTATTTTGAGTGATCAGCTTTAAAGTTAAATGCAACGCCTTCACTTTCTTCATCTTCAAACCATTTCTCAGTTACTGTTTTAGTTTCAGTATAGAATGTCATAGCTTGTTTACCGTAAGCATGTAGGTCTCCATAAAATGACCCTTTCCATCCTGTAAATGAGAAAAATGGTAAAGGTACAGGAATTGGAATATTAATTCCTACTTGACCAACAGAAACTTCTCTTCTGAATTTTGTAGCACTGGCTCCACTTGAAGTAAAGATTGAAGTACCATTTCCAAACATATTGTTGTTAATGATATCTAAGGCTTCACTTAAACTTTCAGGTTCTAATATAGATAAAACAGGTCCAAAGATTTCAGCTTTATAAATAGCCATATCAACTTTTACATCTCTAAATACTGTGGGTCCCATCCAGTTCCCATTAGGGTAACCTTCAACTGTAGCTCCTCTACCATCAAGAACTAAATTAGCTCCTTCATCTACACCTTCTTGAACTAAGTCTTCAATTCTGTTAAGTGCTCTTCTTGTAATAACTGGACCATAATCAGCTCCACCTTCTTTCCAACCACCTGGTTTTACTTTAGACAGTTTTTCAATTAATTCAGGAATCCACTCTTTTGCTTTCCCTACAAATAATGCAACAGAAATTGCCATACAGCGTTGACCAGCAGCCCCCATTGAAGCACCAACTAATGCATTTAAAACACTTTCTTTATCCGCATCAGGCATTACCACCATGTGATTTTTAGCTCCCACTAAAGCTTGTGCTCTTTTTAAATTAGCAGTGGCTCTAGAATAAATATATCCACCAACAGCTGGACTTCCTACAAATGAGTAAGATCTAACTAAGTCATGGTCTAGTAACATATCAACTTGTTCTTTTTGTCCATGAACAATTTGTAAAATATCTTTAGGTGCTCCTGCTTCAAATAATAGCTGTGCCAATCTAATTGCAGTATTAGGAACCATTTCAGATGGTTTTAAAACAAATGCATTTCCTGCAACAATTGATAATGGAAACATCCATAAAGGAATCATTCCAGGAAAGTTAAAGGGAGTTACTCCTGCACAAACACCAATTGCTTGTTTATAAGAATAGGTATTTACTTTATTTGCGACATTTTCAACTGTTTCACCCATTAATAGTGTTGGAGCTGAACACGCAAACTCAATGACTTCATAACCTCGTACCAGATCCCCTTTTGCATCATCAAAAGTTTTTCCTGACTCTTCACAAAGAATAGTAGCAAGCTCATCCATATTTTCTTTAACTAAAGCTTGATACTTAAGCATCACTCTTGTTCTAGTCATAATTGGAGTAAATCTCCAGGACAGATATGCTTCATGTGCTTTTTGTACAGCTAAATCAATTTCCTCTTCTAACATACAAGGAACTTGTCCAATAACTTCATTTGTTAATGGTGAAACCATATCTACAAAAGTAGTACTTTTACTTTCTATTAATTCTCCACCTATTAATGCTTTTACAGTGCTATTTGTTTTTATTGCTTTACTCATAATTTTTCCTAATTTATTTTACTTCTGAAATCTTTACTGGTCTATTTTCAGTATAAGATTTCATGGCTGCTTTTGCAGCATATAATGCTTGTAATGAATCATTACAGCTTGTTAATGGTTGTTTATCTTCAATTACACACTCCAAGAAATGTTCCGTTTCTTTAATATAAGCTTGTCTGTATCTCTCCAGAATTAAATATTGTGGTTTTTCTTCAATAACACCATAGCCTGTATATATTTTTGCTTTTGATTGTAATTCATTTGATGTAGTTACCATACCAAGTGAGCCATGCACTTCTATCCTTTGATCATATCCATAGAGTGCTCTTCTTGAGTTATCAATAACACACAGTGTTCCATTTGATAATCTCAAGTTCAAAGTCGCTGTATCAATGTCATTGTATTCTTTAATAACATCATCAATTAATACCGTACCCATTGCATAAACCTCTTCAATTTCAGCACCCGTTAAATAACGAATCATGTCAAAGTCATCCACTGTCATATCAAAAAACAGTCCCCCTGAAGTTTTCAAATAATCCAATGATGGAAGGTCTGGATCTCTTGAAGTAATTTTAATAATATGAGGTTCTCCCACTTTACCTTGGGATAAAGTTTCTCGTACAGAATTAAAATTATTATCAAATCGTTTATTCAAACCCACAAAGAATTTCACTTTACTGTCTTTTAAAACATCCATTAATTCCTGTATTGACTCAACTTCTTTGGATAAGTTTTCTTCACAAAAGGTATGTTTATTTGCTTTTATACAGTCAATTGAAACAGTTGTAAGATAATCAATAGGTGTACAAACATAAATAATATCAATTAGTTTATCTTTTAACATCTCTTTATAATCAGTGTATTTCTCTCTGATACCATATTTTTTGATTAACTCTTTTGCACTGTTATTAAATTCAATATCACAAACAGCTTTTACTTTTGCGTTAGAACTATAATCTGATATGATTCGCAAATGTTCTTGTCCCATACGACCAAAACCAACTATTCCAATTTTTAACGTCTTCATGCAAATACCTTTTATCTAAATCTTGATTTATGTATATAACTTGTAAATCTTTTTAAAATGTAAGCAATATATCCACTTAATTTTAAATTGCCAATTAAACCAACAGCGTTGTTTACCCCTAAATCTATTAGTACTCCTTTCAAAATAAGTTCTTTTCTTACGAGATCTTTTTTATTCATTAAATTTTTCAAATTCAAAGCCAAGAGAGAGGCCTGCTTATTTGCCAACTGTGCAGTTGGAAGGTTATATTTCCCAGTAGGAGTTAATGTTTGAGCAAAGTCACCAATACAAAATGCATTTTTATAATGATTGATTTTAAAGTACTCATCCACGATGTATTGATTTTTAACATTTAAAGAAATATCTTGTTTATTGTCTAACTTCTCAGAACTAACACCCAATACAAACAATGACAAATCATAAGTAATCTCCTCTTTATTAGATAAAGTGATTTTGTTTTTTTCAACTTGTGTTATAAACTCGCCGTGTACACATTGTATGTTTAATTCATCCAATACTTTTTTAGTTGTATTGATTAAAAATTCATCTGCACCTGGAAGTATTGTATTTTGTTGCTCCACCAAAGTGACATTGATATCACTCGAATTTAATCCACTACTTCTTATCTTTTGGGCCAATTCAATGGCAATTTCTACTCCACTTAATCCACCCCCTGCGATTACAATATTTTTATTGTTGTCTCTGCTGTCTATTAATGTAAAAAAATCTTCTTTAAACTCTTTAATGATACGAAGAGACTTAATATCTTTCTTGAATTGCTCAAGGCCTTTAATCTGTTTTGGGAAAAAAGTCTTTGAACCCGTTGCTAGTACCACATAATCATATGATAAAGAGGACTCCCCAAAAAAAACTCTGTTATTATCAAAGTCTATATCATCTACCCTCTCATTTACAAATCGTACAAAGTTCTTCTTGGAAAAATCTTCATAGGAGAAAGCCAATTCACTTAAATCAATCTTTCCACTTAAATACCTATGTATTTCTGTTTGTTCTATATGATCTTTGTTTTCATCTATTATTGTTATGTTAAATACATTTTTTAGTTCAGAAGTTAATTTTGTACCAGCATAACCTCCACCTACTATTAAAAGATCTTTTTTCATCTATTGTCCTAATTTCTTTTCAAAACTATAAGCTATTTTTTACAAATTTTCAATAATTTTTCAACAATTATGCAAAAAAGCGCAATATGTGTTACAAAGAGTCACACTTTTTGATGTCTGGAAAAAAAAATTACATTTTTTTTACAGACATCATATTTATGTTACAAATATACTCATATAATGAACTTTTTAAAAGAATTTGTAATAATTCTTTACATTTTGTAAATTTTGGCTTAGAATTGACCTGTTGAAAAACAAAAAATCTAAGGAGAGTGTTATGTTAAAGAAAATTCTAATGGGTGCACTATGTGCATCAAGTTTGTTACTAGCGAAAGATATCAATATTGCCGTGGTTACTCATGGGGCTGATACAGATACATTTTGGAGTGTTGTAAAAAATGGTGTTAACAATGCAAAAGATGACATGGGTGTAAATGTTAATTATAGAAACCCAGCATCTGGTGATTTGACTGAAATGGCTAGACTTATTGATTCTGCAATTGCAAAAAGACCTGATGGATTAGTAGTATCAATTCCAGATGCAAATGCTTTAGGAAAATCAATTAAAAAAGCAATTAAATTAGGAATTCCAGTAATTACTATTAACTCAGGAGCAACTTACGGTAAAAAAATCGGTAGTTTAATGCATGTTGGTCAATCTGAATACGATGCAGGATTACAAGCAGGTAAAAGAGCTAAAAAAGCAGGTGCTAAATCTTTTATTTGTGTAAATCACGAAATCACAAATCTTTCAACTGAACAAAGATGTCAAGGTTTTGCAGATGCTCTAGGTGTTAAGAATAACATGTTAGACGTTGGAGTTGATCCTACTGAAATTGAAAGAAAAGTTAAACCTAAATTAAAGGGTATTGATGCAGTATTAACAGTTGGACCTACGAGTGCAAGTCCAACAATCAAGGCAATTGAAAAAGCAAGACTTGGAAAACATATTTATTTCGCAACTTTTGATGTGAGTAAAGATATTTTATATGGTATCGAAACAGGTGTAATTGACTTTGCAATTGATCAACAACAATATCTTCAAGGGTATATGCCAATCGTTGTATTAACACAAATGGCTAAATTTGGTGTATTACAAAGTGGAGATATTAACTCTGGACCAGGGTACATTACAAAATCAAATATTAGTTTAGTTGAAAAATACGCAGGTAAATACAGATAATTAAAAGATATACTAAAACTAGGAGAAATCCTAGTTTTATTAAAAAGGGCACAAAATGGCAGATGAAAGATTAAGTGAAGAATCGTTTTTTTCAAGGTTTTTTAAAAAACCTGAGTTTACTTCAGTTGTTGGAGTACTGGGTGTATTTCTAGTATTTTTTGCAATTGCAGATGATGCAATGTTTAGCTTAGAGGGTGTTTTATCATGGACTGAACAAGCAGCATTAATAGGAATACTGGCAGTTGGAGCTTGTTTATTAATGATAGGTGGAGAGTTTGACTTATCTGTGGGTTCAATGATTGGATTTTCTGGAATGGTCATGGCAATTATGACAGTTGAGTATGGAATTCCTGCTTGGATTTCTATTATTTCTGCTTTTATTATTGCATGTAGTATTGGCTTTTTAAATGGATACATAGTTGTAAAAACAAAACTGCCTTCATTTATAGTTACTTTGGCTTCTTTATTTATATTGAGAGGTTTAACCGTTGCTGTTTCAAGAATGTTAACAAACCAAACTTTAGTGGGTGGAGTAAAAGACGCTTCTGCAGGAGATTGGCTGGCATCACTATTTGGTGGTGAAGCATTTACTGGGTTGTTTCTTTATTTAGCTGATGTTGGAATAATAGAAAAATTTGCAGATGGAACACCTGTGGTAACAGGAGTAAAAATGCTACTTGTATGGTGGTTTGGTCTGACTGTTATTGGAATAATCATATTGAGATTAACTAAATATGGAAACTGGATTTACGCAACAGGTGGTGATGAACAAGCTTCAAAAAACATGGGAGTTCCAACGGATAAAGTAAAAATCATGTTGTTTGTAGGTACTGCATTTTGTGCAACGGTATTCGCAGCTTGTCAAGTTTTTGATTATGGATCTGCTGATGCACAAAGAGGATTACTGAAAGAATTTGAAGCAATTATCGCGGTTGTTATGGGCGGAGCCTTATTAACTGGTGGTTATGGAACTGTTATTGGAGCATCTTTGGGAGCTTTAATTTTTGGAATTGTAAACATTGGAATTTCATACACAGCAATTGACAGTGATTGGTTTAGAGTATTTTTAGGAATGATGTTATTAGGTGCAGTAATGTTAAGTAATAGTGTTAGAAAAAAGATTATGAGAAGTTAATGATGAAAAAGCCAATTATAGAAATAAAAGATGTTACAAAACATTTTGGAAATATCATTGCCTTGGGTGGAATAAGTATGGATTTATATCCAGGTGAGGTTATGTGTTTACTGGGTGATAATGGTGCGGGAAAATCAACATTGATTAAAACCCTTGCTGGGGTTCATCCTAAAACTTCTGGTACCTATAAAGTTGAAGGAAAAGATGTAGTTGATCCTACTCCTGAAAAACTTTTGCATGCAGGAATTGCGACAGTGTATCAAGATTTATCTACGATTCCATTGATGTCAATTTCAAGAAACTTTTTTCTTGGACAAGAACAAGAGATTGAAAAAAAATGGGGTCCCTTTAAACGATTGGATTTTAAAAAGGCCAATAAAATTGCTTTTGATGCCATGAAAGAAATTGGGATTAATATAAGAGAAGCTTCACAAGCTGTGGGAACACTCTCAGGAGGTGAACGACAATGTTTAGCCATTGCTAAAGCAGTACACTTTGGAGCAAAGGTACTTATCCTTGATGAGCCAACTTCAGCCCTTGGGGTTGCACAATCATCTATGGTACTTAAGTATATTCTACAAGCACGAGCCAATAATCTAGCGGTGATTTTTATCACACATAATGTTTACCACGCATATGCTGTGGGAGACAGGTTTACCATTTTAAACAGAGGTAAAACTTTTGGAACATACGAAAAAAACAATGTAACTACAGAAGAGTTACAAGAAAAAATGGCGGGTGGAAAAGTCATTCAAGATTTAAGTGGTGAATTAGGAGAAGATTCTAAGAATCTTTAAAAAAAAGAAGGAGAACTATGGAAACTATTAGATTAACAGTGGGTCAAGCCATTATAAAATATTTAAACAATCAATATATCCAAACAAATGAAGGTGAGCAAAAGTTAATAAACGGAGCTTTTGGTATTTTTGGACATGGAAATGTAACGTGTATAGCTGAAGCTCTATACGATATTAGGGAAGAATTTCCAACATATAGAGGACAAAATGAGCAATCTATGGCACTTGCAGCTATTGCATACGCAAGGGCAAAAAACAGAGAGCAAATTATGTTAGTAACAACATCTGTGGGACCAGGCGCCACAAATATGGTTACTGCAGCAGGAGTTGCTTATACCAACTCATTACCTTTATTAATGATTAGTGGAGATATTTTTGATAATCGATTAAGTCATCCAGTACTTCAACAAATAGAAAATGAAAGTGATGCAACCAGTAGTGCAAGTGATTGTTTTAAACCCATAGTTAAATATTGGGATAGAATTACCAATCCTGCACAAATCATTCAAAGTCTTCCTCAAGCCATAGCTATGATGATGGACCCACGAACTTGTGGTCCTGCATATTTTGGGGTCTGTCAAGATACTCAAGCTATTGCTTATGATTATCCGGTTAAATTTTTTGAAAAAACAGTACATAGAATTGTGCGTTCACGTGCTTCATTGGATGAAATTCAAGAAGCTGTGAATGCCATTAAAAATGCAAAAAATCCAGTAATAATTGCTGGTGGTGGAGTATTACTATCAAGTGCAAGTTCGGAAGTTATTGAGTTTGCAAACACTTGTAATATTCCTTTTGGAACAACCGTTTCAGCCAAAACTGCATTTTTAGCCCAGGAAACATTAAATATAGGTCCCGTTGGAGTTCCTGGAACTAAAGCCATAAATTCACTTATTGCGCAAGCCGATGTAATAATTAATATAGGTACAAGATTACAAGATTTTACAACGGGTTCATGGTCATTGTTTAAAAATGATGACGTAAAGTTCGTTTCAATAAATGCATCGAGATTTGATGCGGTTAAACATAAAAGCATTTCAGTTGTAGGAGATGCAAAAGAAGTTTTAAAAGAATTAATAATTGAATGTAAAGATTATAAAGCAGACAGCAGTTTAATAGAAAAAGCAAAAGCAAATAAAAAAATATATTTAAAATATGTAGAAGATAAAGTAAATGAAAAAAATGAAATTGCATCATACGCAAATATAGTAGGAACAATTAATAGACTCTCCTGTGCAACGGACAGAATTATAACAGCTGCTGGTGGACTTCCAGGGGAAGTTAATACCATTTGGCAAACAAAAGGTATTAATACCATAGATAATGAATATGGCTTTTCTTGTATGGGTTACGAAGTTTCAGGTGGTTATGGAAGTGCCATTGCTAATAAAAAAGGTGAAAATATTGTATTAACGGGTGATGGTTCATACATGATGTTAAACACAGAAATTTATAGCTCTGTATTATCTGGGGACAAAATGATTGTAATAGTATGTGACAATCAAGGATATGCAGTAATTAACAGATTACAAATGAATCAAGGAGCGGAGCCTTTTAACAATCTCATTCAAGATTGTAAACTCGCAAGCGAACCTTTTGGAGTAGATTATGTGCAACATGCAAAAGCGATGGGTGCAAATGGGGAATTTGTAGAAAAAATTGAAGATTTGGAAGCTGCATTTTTAAGAGCCAAAGCTTCAGATAAAACCTATGTACTCCATGTGGAAGTATCAAAGTATAACTGGAGTGAACATGGTGATTCATGGTGGGAAGTAGGCGTTCCTGAAGTTAATACAAAAGAGAAAATTATAGAAGCCAGAAAAAGTTATGAAGTAAATGTTAAACAACAAAGAAGAGGAGTTTAGATGGAAGTTAAATTAGCAAAAGCACCAATTGCATGGAGCAATGATGATTTACCACAATTGGGTGGAGATACTCCTTTAGAAACTTGTTTAAGCGAAATTAGACAAGCAGGGTATGTGGGTACTGAAATGGGTGGAAAGTTTCCAACGGATAAAGTTGCCTTAAAAAAAGTACTGAAAGAGTTTGATTTAGAACTTGCAGGTGCTTGGTTTTCTGGAAACCTACTCGTTGTTAGTCTTGAGGATGAAATCAAAAAACTTGAAGCATTTATTGACGATAAACTCTATGTGGGTTGTAATGTAATTGTTTATTGTGAGTGCTCTAATACTATTCAAGCAAAACAAGAGATTAATCTGAGTAAAAAACCAATATTAACAGAAGATGAAATGAAAGAGTATGCTTCAAAATATAATAAATTGTATGAAGTTGCAAAACAAAAAGGTGCAATTTTATCGTACCACCACCATATGGGAACAATCATTCAAAGCCCAGAAGAAATTGATATGTTTTTAAAATATACCAATGATGAAGTGGGATTGGCTTTTGATACTGGTCATGTTTATTTTGGAGGGGGAAATCCTCTTGAAGAGATAAAAAAACATAAAAACAGAATTTCTCATGTACATTTTAAAGATGTGAGAGAAGATGAAAAATATGAAGCAATTTCAAAAGATAAAAGTTTTATTGATGCAGTACTAGCTGGTGTTTATACAGTTCCTGGTGATGGGGTCATTGATTTTGCACCAATAGTAGATGTTTTAAAAGAGATTAATTACAAGGGTTGGATAGTGGTTGAAGCTGAACAAGATCCAAAAATTGCCAATCCTTTAGAGTATGCAACTAAAGCATATTCATATATAACAAAAATAATATAAGGGTTTATGATGAAAGAATTAGGTGTTGGAGTAATTGGAATGGGTTGGATGGGTGAAGCTCATTCAAATGCATATAATAGTATTAAATCAAAATTCGGTTCACTAAATGTGAGTCCAAAATTAATTATTTGTAGTGAAATTATAGAAGAACGTGCAAAAGAAGCACAAGAAAGGTTTGGGTTTTCTAAATATACCACCGATTGGAAAAAAGTAGTTGAGGACCCTGAAGTAGATATCGTTGATATTACTGCTCCAAATTCTTTGCACTTAGAGATGATTGAATATTGTATCAAACATAATAAACACATCAATTGTGAAAAACCAGTTGGAGCATTTCCTGATGATACAATCAAAGCATATAACTTAGTTAAAGATTATGATAAAGAGACTTTTGTGGGTTATAACTACAGATGGGCACCACTTGTACAACATGCGAAGAAACTAATAGATGATGGTGCAATTGGAGAGTTAAGACATTTTAGAGGAAGATTTTTCTCTTGTTATGCGGCTGATGAATTGGGTTTTTATTCATGGAGATTTGAAAAGCAAAATGGTCATGGAGCATTAACAGACATCATGTCTCATGCAGTTGATATGGCAATAAACCTTATGGGTGAAGTGGATGAAGTTCAAGGAGTTATGGATACTTTTATCAAAAAAAGACCCGTAGCCCCAGCAGGTGCTTCACACTATGCAAAAGGTTCACTTGATGATGAATCTAAAGAAGTTACCAATGATGATTATGTAAATGCCATTGTAAAATTTAAAAATGGAGCAAGAGGATATATTGACTCCTCTAGGGCATTTTATGGACCAACAAGTGAAATGTGTTTCGAAGTACATGGTTCAAAAGGAAGTATCAAATGGAATTTTGAAGAGATGAATACTCTACATCTGTTTCTTCAAGATGAAAATGGTGAAAATGGATACAGAAAAATTTACTCTTCTCCCTCACACCCAAATCATGGGAATTTCAATCCATCTGATGGTTCAGGACTTGGCTATGAAGACTTAAAAACAATAGAAACAGCCAACTTTTTAAATGTGATTGTAAATGATGACCATTCAAAAAAAGTCAATTTTGAAGATGCTAAAAATGTAGCAGAAGTATTAAATGCCATCATAAAATCAAATGATAACAAATCAGTAGTTAGTTTATAAGGAATAAGTATGGCTGAGGAAAAAAAATTAAGAAGTTTAAGATGGTTTGAGAAAGATGATTTAAGAAGTTTTGGTCACAGATCAAGAGTAAACCAAATGGGGTATGAACCAGAAGAATATATTGGAAAACCTATCATTGCAATCATCAATCCATGGAATGAGTTTAATACTTGCCATACACACTTTCCAGAACGTGTTGCTGATATTAAACGTGGAATTTTGCAAGCAGGTGGTTTTCCTGTTGAAATTCCAGTGCTTAGCCTTGGAGAACAACTTATTAAACCCACTTCAATGATGTT
>ENA-ORXI01002356-ORXI01002356.1-sediment-metagenome-genome-assembly--contig:-NODE-2356-length-13633-cov-8.225361_pt1 | contig 13633 bp, 14 predicted proteins | sample MGYA00237861_ERZ511468 | MGnify/ENA primary metagenome ERZ511468 (study PRJEB26299, sample SAMN06266213) | sediment metagenome | isolation source: Hudson Canyon methane seep mesocosm | place... | reverse complement strand
TCCTACTATTAATCGCAGGAAATAGTGTGGCATTATTTGAGGTGGCGGGGAATTACGTGGAGAATTGAGCGCTTACATTATTACTAATTCATGAAAATATGAATATTTACGCTTGCGTTTTAATAGAGTATCTACCAATAAGAGAATACCTATACATTAACTTACCAGCTTTAGGAGATAAGATCATAACTTTGATGTAATTCAGGGATAACCACTTGCGTATCTTTTAATTGACTGGCAAATATGGGCATGACTTTTTTATCCCCATGTACCAAAAAGGTTGTTTGTGGATTACCAGTTTTTTTATGCCAGCTTAATAATTCAGCTTGGTCGGCATGGGCTGAAAATCCACCAATAGTTAAAATTGAGGCTTTAACTGGAATATCTTCCCCCATAATTTTAACATGTGCTGCACCGTCAACTATTCTGCGAGCTAATGTGCCGTAAGCTGCAAACCCAACAAAAATCACTGTATTATTTCTATTCCACAGTCCATGTTTTAGGTGATGTTTTATACGCCCCCCTGTACACATACCTGAACCTGCGATAATAACTGCACCACCCGATATGTTATTCAATGCCATTGAATCCGCTGTTTCTCTTGTGAAATTAACCCCAGGGAACATAAAAGGGTCTTGGCCTGACATTAAAGTTTTACATGTTTCTTCATCAAAACATTCGGGGTGACGTTGAAAAATTTCTGTTGCGGAGATGGCCATAGGCGAATCTAAAAATACAGGAAGATAGCTGGGCAGTAAGCCATTTTTAATACCTTCGCGTAAATAATAAAGCAGCTCTTGAGCGCGTTCTAAAGCAAAACTAGGGATTAAAATATTGCCACCTTTGGTAATGGTTTTATTGATTGAAGCATAAAACTCTTCTAAGGTCGGTTCTAAGGTCTTGTGGAGTCGATCACCGTAAGTGGTTTCCATAACAACATAATCAACATGAGGCGGAGGGGTAGGGTCTTTAATAATAGCGCGGTTGTTATAGCCCAAATCACCTGAAAAAAGGATTTTACGTTGTTGATCTTGTTCTTTTGCTTCTATTACGATAGAAGCTGAACCTAAAATATGGCCTGCATCAATAAAGGTGACTTTGATATTATCACTGATTGTTAAAGACTCATTGTATTTGGCTGTTCGACCGAAATAACTGAAGCTGTTAAGTACGTCAACAGTGGTATAAAGTGGATCGATTATCGTCCGAGTACGACCATGGCGAGACGCTTTTTTAGTTTTATAACGAGCTTCATCTTCTTGTAAATGGGCTGAATCAAGTAAGACTAATCGAGCTAATTCACAGGATGCACCTGTTGTAATAATCTCACCCACAAATCCTCGTTTAACCAATAGAGGAATGCGACCACAGTGGTCTAAGTGGGCGTGAGTGAGTAATAAATAATCAATACTGGCGGGGTCAAAACCAAAAGGTTCAGCATTTTCTTCATCCATTTCTCTACCACCTTGATAAAGCCCACAATCAATTAAGATTTTTTTACCTGCTGACTCAAATAAGTGACAAGAACCTGTTACATTTTGATCTGCACCGTGGAATTCTAATTTCATGAGGTATTCTCCATAGATAATTGAATATAATGATGGGTGTGATTAAAAGTTAAGTAAAGGAAATGTGGAATAATGTAGGGCGGACTTCAGTCCGCCATGTATCGGTGTAAATTGCGGACTAAAGTCCGCCCTACAACATGACTAATCATTATTTACTTCACTTTTAATTACACCCTATAATGATAGTAATTAACCTTAATTATTCTATTATTAATTATAGGACATTTAGTAATATTTTCTTTTTTAGGTTTGAGGAACCTGTTATTGTTATCTTTAACGGAATAAAACTGTTTAACTTATTTTTACAGTATTACATTTGGACAGATTAATGATTGAAAGTTTAATAAAACACCATAATATTATTTCTATTATTGGAAATATTATTACTATTCAAGTTTCTCAATCAAAAGGAATACAAGATATTTCTGTCTGTTTTGGTGATTTGGCACGTGTTGAAGATGATAATGGTTCACAATCTTTAGCTCAAGTTATCAAGATACAAGGCTCTAAAGTTTCATTACAAATTTTTTCAGGTGCAAAAGGTATTTCTACGCATGCATCTGTTCGTTTTCTTGGCCACTCCATGCGCGTGACCTATTCCAATAATATTTTAGGTCGTATCTTTAATGCGACGGGCGAACCGATGGATGGTGGTTCTTTTCTAGAACCTGATACCAAAGTTCCGACTGAAAGTGCATCTGTTAATCCGATGAAACGGGTGTTAGCTTCAAAAATGATCCGCACCAATGTACCTATGATTGATTTATTCAATACCCTGGTCGAAAGTCAAAAAATCCCTATCTTTTCTGTTTCTGGTGAACCTTATAATCAATTTTTAGCGCGTATTGGTATTCAAGCTGAAGCTGATATTGTGGTCTTTGCTGGGCTTGGTTTAATATTTGATGATTATCACTTTTTTCGAACTCAGTTTGAGCAAGCAGGGGTTTTTGCCAGAACCGTAATGTTTTGTAATTTAGCATCAGATCCTATTGTTGAAAGGCTTTTAGTCCCCGATATGGCTTTAACGGTTGCTGAGAGGTTTGCTGTTGAAGAAGGTAAACGTGTCCTCGTGCTAATGACAGATATGACAGCCTATGCCGATGCTATGAAAGAGGTGGGAATATCTATGGAGCATGTGCCTTCAAACCGAGGCTATATGGGGGATTTATATTCACAACTTGCTAAACGGTATGAAAAAGCATGTGATTATAATGGGGCTGGCTCTGTCACCATATTGACTGTAACAACAATGCCTGGGGGGGATGTAACACATCCTGTGCCTGATAATACAGGCTATATTACAGAAGGACAGTTCTATTTACATGACGGTATTTTAGATCCCTTTGGCTCATTATCACGTTTAAAACAACATGTGATTGGTAAAGTGACGCGTGAAGATCATGCTCAAATTATGAATACTATGATACGTTTTTATTCGGGTGCTAATGAAGCAGAACAAAAGCAAGCCATGGCTTTTGAATTATCCTCTTATGATCAAAAACTACTGCAATTTGGGCAACTGTTTCGAGAACGGTTTATGGACATTAATGTTTCATTGCCATTAGAAGGTGCACTTGATTTATGTTGGCAGACTCTTGCGGAATGTTTTGATGAAAGTGAGTTGTTAATGAAACAGGTTTTGGTTGATAAATATTTTCCTAAATCAAGTTCTCAATTAGGTTCTAAAGAAAATGGCTAGGTTAGCCTTTAGTAAGGCATCTCTTCATAAGGAAGGCGCACAGTTAAAGCGTTATAAACAATATTTACCTTCGCTGGATTTAAAGCGGCAACAATTAGTGATAGAACGTGCTAAAGCAATGTATCAATTGGCTGACACTCAAGAGCAAATAGAATATTGTTATGCTGTCGTTGAGGAGCATCTCCCTATGTTATCAAGCGAGCATATAGAGCTGAATAGTCTAGTGACGATTAAACAAGTGGATATTAGTGACGAAAACGTTGTGGGTGTTCAGTTGCCCTATTTAAAAACTATTAATATTGATTCCAAACCTTACTCATTACTATCTAAACCTCATTGGGTTGATTTCCTGGTTATTCAATTAAAGAAAATGTTGCAATTACAGCTTCAATTACAAGTAGACCAACAACGCTTAGATATTTTGCAGCAAGCGGTTAAAAAAGTGACACAAAGAGTTAATTTATTCGATAAAGTTTTAATTCCTCGAGCACAGAAAAATATTAGAAAAATTCAAATATTTCTTTCGGATACAGAAAGGGCGGCGGTGGTTAGAGCTAAGATCACTAAGAAAAAACGTTTAAAGGAATCATTTTAATGGCTATTGTGGCATTAAAGAAACTGACTTTATGTGGTTTAAGAGCTGAAAAAATAGAGGTGTTAAAAAAGCTTCAGGGCTTAGGTTGTACTCATTTAATCCCTTTAAACAAACAGTTGATATCTACAGAAGTTAGTACCAAAAAACTGACTGATGATACTGTCCATGCACTTAAATACTTAATGCAGTGCAGTAAAAAGCGCCATCAAATGACAGATAGAGAGCAATTTGATTTAAATAAAATTGTATTGCAAAGTTTACAAATACAAAATGATTTAAGAAAGCTGACTGATCAACGTGACTTTGTTGTTAATCGAATTAAAGAAGTGACTCCCTGGGGTGATTTCAAACTGGCAACTGAGGAAGATTTAGGCGGTGTGAATTTATGGTTTTATATCATTCCTAAACATTCTATGAAGTTGTTAAAAGATGACTTAATATATCAAGTTGTTCATAGTGATAATACCCATTGTTTTGTTGTCGTTTTAGCAGAGCAAGAACCGCCAATAAATAGTGTACCTGTGCCCCGAACACATACAGGAAAACTTTCTTTATCTGAGTTAAAGAAAGAGTTACAAGTATTGGAGTTAACTTTAGAAGATAAACAAGCTGAAAGACAATCTTTAACACGCTGGATTACTTTAATAGCCCAAAGTCTTGCTGATAATGAAGATGCAGTGGCTTTAAAAGTTGCCGACTCTTTATGTTTTGATGATCAAACACTTTTTATCATTCAAACATGGATTCCTAAACAGAAAATTTCCGATTTAGAAACCTTTGCTATGGCAAATGGTTTAGTTTTGATGATTGAGAGTATTCAACCTTTGGATAGCCCCCCCACTTTATTAGATAACTCTGATTTCTTGGCAGGAGGTGAAGAGGTTGTAAAGTTTTATCAAACCCCTGCTTATAATGGATGGGATCCATCAGCCGTATTGTTTTTTTCCTTTGCTTTTTTCTTTGCCTTGATTTTATCTGATGCGGGCTATGCCTTATTTTTTGGCTTACTACTATCAGTCAAATGGCAAAGTTTTGGTCAGACTATTCAAGGCCAGCGCTTACGCATGTTAGCCTTGGTGACTATTGTTTTTTCTATTATTTGGGGTGTTTTAACGGGAGGGTATTTTGGTTTTAGTCCGCCCAAAGGCTCTTTAGTTGAATCTTTAAAAATTTTAGATATTAATGATTTTGACAGTATGATGCGTTTATCCATAGCTGTTGGGTCTGTACATATTATATTGGCAAATTTAATTAAAGCGTATCAAATGAGAACTCAAAGTTCAGCTTTGTCTTCATTGGGTTGGGTGTTTTTAGTGGTAGGCGGATTTACTCTTTGGTTAGTCAAATCTAATATGCTAACTGATCAAATATTTATACAATTAGCTTATAGTGGATTAATTGTTGGTGCAGTTGCTGTATTATTTTTTGCCAGTGATCGGCTTATTAAACAGCCAATAGATTTAGTTTGGAAGTTTGTGGATGGGCTAAAAGACATCACTAAAATTACAAAAATATTTGGTGATATTTTGAGCTATATGCGTTTATTTGCACTGGGTTTGGCTAGTGCATCACTTGCTTTAACCTTTAATCAATTAGCGGAACAGGTTTATGCTTCTGAATCGGGTTTAGGCTTGCTATTCAGTCTATTAATTCTTATTTTTGGCCACACTTTAAACTTAATGTTATGTTTAATGAGTGGTGTGGTACATGGTTTGAGATTAAATTTTATTGAATTTTATAATTGGAGTGTTTCAGATGAAGGTTATGCATTTAAAGCATTTTCTAAAAAAGGAGAGCATTAATGTCTAATTTTATTTTAATTTTAGGGTGGATTGGTTTATATGCTCCGATGGCATTGGGTGCAATTGGCAGTATTATGGGCTGTGCTGTTGCAGGTCAGGCAGCTATTGGGGCTATGTTAGATACAGAAAGTGGTTATGGGCGTTATGTAGGCGTTTCTGCCATGCCATCGTCACAAGTTATTTACGGTATTGTGGTTATGTTTACTTTAAACCGGACGATTACAATTGAAAATGCACCAGGTATATTTGCTGTGGGTGTTCTTTGTGGAATGGCTTTATTATTTAGTGCCGTCTATCAGGGCCAATGTTGTGCATCAGCTATTCATGCCTCTAAGGCAAAACCAGAAATCTTTGGTTTGTCAGTAGCGCCTGCGGCTATTGTTGAAGGTTTTGCCGTTTTTGCTTTTATTTTTGCCTTAGTTATTAGTGGCGGTATTCCTCAGGTATAAGTTATGACAAATACTCAACCACATATTGCTTCATCGGGTGTCGAAGCGCTTATTGAAAGACTCAGGAATGAAGGTGTCTCAGCAGGGCAAGAAAAAGCTGAAGATATAGTCATTAATGCACAAAAACATGCGGAATGGATTATTGAGGAAGCCGAGCTTGAGGCCAAACAAATTTTAGAAAAGGCACACAAACAGGCTAGTGACTTAGAAAATTCGGGTAAAGATGCTATTCAATTAGCAGGGCGAGATGCTTTATTAAAATTACGAGATACTTTATTAGGTAGTTTTAGCCATGAAGTCATGCGTGTTGTGGGCGAAAAAATGACAGATCAACAATTTACTGAGAAGTTGATTTTGGCATTAGCAGGGCGAGTACGAAATAACATCGGATTGGATGAACATAAAAATATTGAGATTAGTTTGCCAGAAGATATTATGGGAGTAGAAGAACTTCGTAAAAATCCTGAAGAATTGAATGATGGTATTTTAAGTCAATACACAGCCTCCATTGCCGCAGATTTATTAAGAGAAGGGGTGTTATTTAAAGTCGCTGATGAACTTAAGGCTGGGTTATTTATTCGATTAGTGGATGATGCCATGGTGATTGATTTTACGGATGAAACTGTTGCTGAGTTGTTACTAGAACATATTCAGCCTCGTTTTAGAGCCTTGTTGCAGGGTATCGTAAAGTAATGGCTATGTCACTGTTAAGTGTGGAATGTAATTGCTCTAAAGCCCTCGCCCCAAGTGGGGGAGAGGGTTTGGGTGAGGGGAATAAAAATAAGGTTCTCTATTCCTTATTCTTTAACCTCTTCAAACAGAATAGAAGTTTTGAAGAAGAGAATTATTTAACCCCCTCCCTCTCCCCGCTTGGGGCGAGGGCTTAAGAGCTATCTATACTTTTTCAACACTTAACGCTGACATAGCCAAAGTAATTAATTATGAATTATCCAGCGAACTGTAAATACACTATGCTCATCAGTAGTTTACCTGCTCATAAAAATGATTTGTTTGATGAAAAGCATATTCCACTTTCAAGAATCCAGTTAAATAAGCGTTTGTCATTATTAGACGAGAAAGATACGGCTGATTTATTAAAAGTAGAACAATTATTACATTGGTCTCATATAGAAAAAGACATTGACCAGGACTTTGTTAATGACACTATTCAATCAATTGATACCCTCAATAATATATTTATTGAAAATATAATTATTTGGCGTTTAGAATTACGTATTCTTCTAGCAGCTTTAAGAATGCGACATCAAGGACAGAAAATAGCACCTACTAAAAAAATATTTGGCTTTGATTATTGGTATTTTATTATTACCAAATATTGGCATGAGCCAGACTTTGGTTTATCTAAGCAATTACCTTGGTTGGCCGAAGCCAATGCATTATTAGTTGCTAATAAAAGCTTACAGTTAGAGCAGTTTTTATTTACAGTCGTGTGGGATCACTATCATCGACTAAGTTTAGGCCATTATTTTAATTTTGAGGCCGTTATTATTTATGTTTTGCGCTGGGATATTGTTTATCGATGGACTCATTATGACAAAGAGTTAGCACGACAAAAATTTAATAATTTAATCGATAATGAATTACAAAATAAAGTGTTATGGTAAATACAAAAACTGCTACTGCGCGTATTATTGCTGTTCAAGATGATATTGTTTCTATTGAGTCCATTGATGGATCAAAAATACCATTAACTAAAAATGAAGTTATTTATATTTTACCTTCAAGACATACTGCTAGCCATGAAGAAAGGTTAAAAGCGGAAGTACTTCGTATTCAAGGTAATACAGCTGATGCGCAAGTTTATGAAAGCACACTTGGCGTTGCAGTAGGTGACCTTGTCGAGCAAACGGGAACAATGCTTTCTGTTGAATTAGGGCCTGGTTTGTTAGGGCAAGTCTATGATGGATTGCAAAACCCTTTGGATGTTTTGGCCAGTGGATTTGGTTATTTTTTACCTCGTGGCGTCGATCTACCCGCATTAGATGAAAATAGAAAGTGGGCTTTCACTCCTTGCGTTCAAACAGGGGCATTATTAAGAGCGAGTTCTGTTATTGGAAGTGTGGTTGAAAGAGGGTTTGAGCATAAAATTATGCTGCCTTTTCATCTAAAGGATGAAGTAGAAGTCAGCTGGATTCAAGAAGGCAATGTCACCGTCACTGAAGCTATTGCAAAAGTTAAATTAAAACAGGGTGAAGAACTGGTTATTACTTTAAGGCAAAATTGGCCTGTACGTAATGCCATTCCTCAACAACTACTTAAAAAAAATATTGTTCAAAGACTGTACCCTTCAGAACCTTTAATCACACATCTTCGTTTAATAGATACTTTCTTTCCCATTGCAAAAGGAGGTACAGCGTGTATTCCTGGGCCCTTTGGTGCGGGTAAAACGGTTTTGCAAAACCTTATCTCAAGAAATTCTGATGTTGATATTGTTATTATCGTTGCCTGTGGTGAACGAGCGGGGGAAGTGGTTGAAACAATCATAGAATTACCGCAAATGAATGACCCTAGAACAGGGGGATCATTAATGGATAGGACAATCATTATTTGTAATACTTCTTCAATGCCTGTTGCTGCACGAGAAGCTTCTATTTATACAGGGATTACATTAGGGGAATATTATAGGCAGATGGGATTAAATGTCTTACTGTTGGCGGATTCTACGTCGCGCTGGGCACAAGCCATGCGAGAAACTTCGGCACGATTAGAAGAGATTCCTGGTGAGGAAGCTTTTCCTGCTTATCTGGATTCAGCCATAAAAAGTATTTATGAACGTGCAGGTATTATTCAAATAGAAGATGGCTCCGAAGGCAGTTTAACAATGATCGGTACCGTTTCTCCTGCGGGTGGTAATTTTGAAGAACCTGTTACCCAATCGACTTTAGGCACGGTGAAAACTTTTCTTGGATTAAGTGCAGATAGAGCATATAAGCGTTTTTACCCTGCGGTTGATCCTTTATTATCCTGGTCTAGATATAACGATCAATTAAAGGATTGGTATGAACAAGAATTGTCAGCAGGCTGGTCTGATGATGTTAAAGCTATGCTAAATTTATTGGAACGTGGTGAAAACATTTATCAAATGATTCAAGTTGCAGGGGAGGAGGGCATTTCTTTGGATGATTATGTCACCTATCAACAAGCTTTATTTCTTGATATGGTTTATTTACAACAAGATGCTTTTGATGAGGTTGACGTTTCGGTTTCTATTGAGCGACAAAAAGTCAGTTTTAAGCGAATTATTGAGTTGGTTAATCTTAAATATATCTTTGAGAATCAAGAACAGGCGAGGGTCTTTTTTATCAAATTAACGGGTTTATTTAAAAATTTAAATTATGCCCAATATGAATCATCAGAATTCCAAGAGTTCAATAATAAAATAAATAATTTAGCTAATGACAACACATTAAAAGATAGTATTTAAATGCTAATTACTTGAGCATATTTAATCCTGATTACGTATAAGCTTCAGCCAATACTGAAACGTATAATAAGGTTGCACTAAGCCCTCGCCCCAAGCGGCGGGTTGGGTGAGGGGGTGATAAAAACTTTTTCTCCTTATTCTTTTCTCTCTTTAAGTGATAGAGAAAAGAAATAATGTAAAAGAACATTGTTTCATTCCCCTCACCCCATCCCTCGCCCCGCTTGGGGCGAGGGGGTAAGAGCAAACTGTACACGCTCCAATTTAACTGAAATACATAGGTAATTAGGTATTTAATTTAACAGCAATATTGTAGGAGCGTCCCTCAAGGGGAGAAGTTACAATTTAGATACTAATATAATTTTCTAAAATTTTTGCCACTTGATGCATGCCATTATTTACATGATGCTCAATTTCAGACATTGTAATTTCACCTTCTGTTTTGCCAGCCGCCCAGTTTGCTACAACAGCAATAGTGGCATATTCAATTTCCAGTTCTTTTGCTAAAGCGGCCTCTGGCATGCCAGTCATACCGACTAAATCACAACCATCCCTTTCCATACGATTAATCTCTGCAGCTGATTCAAGCCTAGGGCCTTGTGTGCAGCCATAGGTTCCTGTTTCACTTATTTTAATCTTGTGTTGCAAAGCTGTTTGAATTAAACGATGACGCAATTGTGGATTATAAGGAAAAGTAAAATCAATATGAGTGACAGCGTCTAAGTCATCAGCAAAAAAAGTATGTTCTCTACCATAGCTATAATCAATAATTTGGTCAGGAATAGCTATATGAGCGGGTGCCATATTTGAGGAAATGCCGCCAACAGCAGCAACAGCAATAATTTGAGTCACACCAAGTTGTTTTAGTCCCCATATATTTGCTCGATAATTAATTTTATGTGGAGGGATAGTGTGAGGGCTGCCATGTCGTGCTAGAAATATAACTTCTTTTCCGTTAATGCTACCTATTGAATAAGGAGCAGAAGGGGAGCCAAAGGGCGTTTCAAGCTGTTTAGTTGAGGTGATATTTAAGCCTTCCATTTGAGTCAGGCCTGTTCCACCAATAATGGCTAATTTTGACATAGGTTGATATTATTAATTTTTGAGAAAAATTTAATAGGGTTCATTAGAAATGCTATTAAGTTACATGGCTATGAACTTACCACCGATTGAAAATTGTAGAGCGGACTTTAGTCCGCAATCTCCCACAATCAACCTCTACGGCGGACTAAAGTCCGCCCTACAAACGCTTTTTTATCAACCTGCAGTTTGTATATAGTCATTTATGTTAAGCATTAGTAGCCTTGATTCCGCTTCGCTACATCAAGGCTACCAATGCTCTAATTTTAATTATTCTTTACATGCATAAATTCCAGCAGCATTTCTTAAGTAGCCTTTGTAATCCATTCCATAGCCAAACAGATACCTATTTTCTACTTCAAGTGCGACAAAATCAGCTTTTACAGGTTTTTTATGTTCTAATTTTTTATTCATCAGCACTGCTGTGTATATAGATGAAGCCCCTTGCTGCTTACAATAATCGATAATAGCTTCAAGTGTTAAGCCTTCATCAAGAATATCATCAACAATTAAAACACAGCGATCATTAAGAACTGATTCAGGTGTTTGTATCCATTTAATTTGTCCCCCAGAAGTTTCATTGCCATAACGGCTAGCATTGATCGAGTCAAAGGTGCATGGAATACTCAATAAAGGTAATAATTTCCCCGTCACTACAACCCCACCATTCATGACGCACAATATGATTGGGTTTTTATCCTGTAATTGTGAATTGATCTTTTGGGCCATTGCCTTAATTGCCAGATCAATTTCAGACTCTGAATGCAGTAATTCGGCATTTTCTTGAATATTTAAAATTTCTTCAAGCATCAGATAAGTTTTTGATTTGTGCTGAAATTTCTAACCATTTTTTAGTTTTCATTAGTTGTTCTCTTGAATACTTGGATTTACCTAGCATAGCATTCAGTCGTTTTTCTCTGCTTTGATTTTGACTAACAGGAATACTGTTTAAAACTTCGTCAGCTGCTGTTGGGTTGTTACAAACAAGTACCATATCGCAACCTGCAGTTAATGCAAGTTCCGCACGTTGTTTGAAACCACCAATGGATGCTGCACCTTCCATGCTTAAATCATCACTAAAAATAGTACCATTAAAATTAAGTTCTGTTCGCAGAATATCGTGTATCCATTTTTTTGAGAACCCTGCAGGCAAAGAATCTATTTGTGGATAAACCACATGAGCAGGCATAATTGCTTCTAAACCTTCGTTGATTAATTGTTTAAAGGGTTGAATATCTTTTTCACGAATGGTTTGTAAGTCGCGGTCATCTACAGGTAACGTTAAATGAGAATCTAATGCGACAGCTCCATGTCCAGGAAAGTGTTTTCCAGTAGCAGCCATACCAGCACTGTTCATTCCTTTTCTAAACTGACTTGATAATTGAGTGGCCAATAATGGGTCTTGAGAAAAAGATCTGTTACCAATAATCTCACTGATGCCACAGTCTACATCTAATACAGGTGCAAAACTAAAATCCACACCAACCGCTAATAACTCGCTAGCCATTAACCAGCCTGCTGATTTCGCTAATTCAGGAGATTGTGTAAAGGTTGCGGCAGGTGGAAGTCGAGTAAAGCCCGATTGAAAACGTTGAACACGTCCACCTTCTTGATCAACGGCAATAAGGATATCCCCATTTCGTGCCTGACGAATTTCAGATATTAACTTTTCAATTTGCTGGGGTGAACTATAATTACGAGAGAACAAAATAACGGCGCCAGTATTAGGGTGATTAATTTTTTGTTTTTCTGATTGGTTGAGAATAAAACCCTCAACATCAATCATTACGGGGCCGATCGCTTGTTTAGTCATAGTCAATTTATTTAATAATCAATTTTAGTAAGGGAAGTGTATGCGAATTTTAATATTATGTTTAAGTTTTTTTCTTGTTTTTAATTCGGCTTATGCAGGAGATGAGGAAGTAGAGCCTGTTATTGAATATATAGAAATGAAACCTAAATTTACTGTTAATTTAGATAGACCGAATAAGTATTTAGTTGCCAATGTACAATTAATGGTTGAAGGTGAAGAATATATTGCAAAAGTTAAAAAACATTTACCTGCTTTAAGACATGAGTTAATTATGCTTTACAGTGGACGTGCCGCTTCTGAGTTGCAAACAATGGAACAGCGTGAAGCTTTGCGAACAGAAACTAAAAAATCTATTACTAAAGCGTTAGATAAGCATTCAAATAGTGATGGCTTTAGAGATGTGTTTTTTACTGAGTTTTTAGTGAATTAAAAGAGTTGGCCTTATTATACGAATTGTGCTTTTAAGCCCTCGCTCCTGGCGGGGAGAGGGTTTGGGTGAGGGGAATAAAAAACTCTTCTGCAACCTTTCTTTTCTCTAAAATTTAAAGAGAAAAAGAATAAGGAAAAAGAGAGTATTTTTCCCCTCCCCTCATCCCAACCTTCTCCCCAAACGGGGAGAAGGAGCTAAGAGCTAAAACCCTCTATTTATACGCTGTATAAAGCGTATAAATATCGCAACCTTAGGACTATTTGATTAATCCATCCTTAAAAGCTTCTTTTATTCGATTAATAATTTCTTCAGCTTGTTCTTTATTATAAGGAACCGCATCAAACTTACCCCAAACAGGGGCAGGCCAAGCAATATCTGTTTTAAAGCGTACGATATGATGAATATGTAATTGAGGGACGATATTTCCAATAGCCGCAATATTCATTTTGTCGGCAACAAAGAGTTGATCCAATGTTTGAGTTAATAAACTCGATTCTTGTTGTAATTGGTGTTGATCTATTTCAGATAATTGATAAATTTCATTTATATCTGGTCTTTTAGGTACCAAAACAAACCAAGGGTATTGGCTGTCGTTAATCAAACGTAATTCAGAGAGTTTGAATTGGCCAATCAGAATACTATCCTGTTGAAGGCGAGGGTGTAATTGGAATGGCATGGTTAAGGAACCTCTGATTAAGTTGGTTAGAATTTAGCGCAGAAAAAACTGTCGCTATTTTTCACGAAGTGAGAAGTAA